>Ga0302253_1001170_pt1 | contig 16891 bp, 15 predicted proteins | sample AAG_RA_Trp_MG_FD_193537 | JGI IMG/M metagenome (GOLD analysis project Ga0302253, IMG submission 193537) | Enriched activated sludge microbial communities from anaerobic digester in WTTP, New Holstein, Wisconsin, United States - AAG_RA_Trp | ecosystem: Engineered > Bioreactor > Anaerobic >...
GGGCCTTCGCTTCCCGGATGAGGAAATAGTCGATCTGCCAGTCACTTCGGAGAGCCTCCTGCACGACCTTGATCCCCTCGGCAAGAAAGCATCCTTCCCTCCGGCGGATCTTGGCCTGATCCAGGCCAGCCAGAAACTTGAGTTGCCCCTTCGACGTTTTCAGAAACAAGAAATATCTCCCCTCAAGATTGGTGAAGCCGCAAAAAGTAGGAAAAAGTCTATTTTGTCATTCCGGGCAAGCTTAGCGCGACCCGGAATCCAGCATTTTCAATCAGTTAAGAATGCCGAATCAAGGGGCTGTGTCGCGACTGGTATTTTTGTCATTATGGCACAGTCTCCAAGTCCGGCATGACAGCCTGACCCACTTTTTACAAGGCCATCTTGAAATGACCCGTTCGTAATTTTACGATCGCAACCGGCTTTGCTGAAGATCAAAGCTTTTTTAGCAGATCCTGAGCCGCCAGATGAATCGGATCCCAGGAGGGACTGAAGGGCGGCGCATAGGCCAGATCGAGGTAGGCCACCTCGTCCAGGCCCAACCCGGCCCACAGAGCGCATGACAGGGTGTTGATCCGGCTCACGGCGCCGGCTTCCCCGATGGCCTGGGCCCCCAGGAGCTTACCTGTCGACTGATCGGCGATGAGTTTCATCCCGACGGCGCTGTTTCCCGGCATCGATCCGGCAATGGCGTTGCCCCAGACAATGGTGCTGACGGGATGGAAACCCGCCTGGAACGCTTCCCGTTCGTCGATCCCCGTCGCCGCCATTTCCAGGTTGAAAAGCCGGAAGGACTGGGCGGCAACGATTCCGGGAAAGATCATGGGCGACCCTCCAATATTGCGTCCCGCGACCCGTCCCTGCTTGTTGGCGATATCCCCCAGGGGAATATGAACCCAACGCCGGCTCACCCGGTTGAACACTTCGCAGCAGTCCCCCACGGCATAGATATTTTCCAGGGGGGTCTTCTGGGAGAAATCGACCTGGATGGCCCCGGTCTTTCCCAGGGGTATGCCCGCATCTGCCGCCAGTTGCACATCCGGCTTGACGCCGATGGCCAGAATCAGGAGGTCCACCGCCAGTTCCCCCGCCGTCGTGCCCAGGTGAAGTCGGCCGTCGCTTCCCTTTTCGATCCGTTCTGTTTTGGTACCCGTCAGGGTCTTCACACCGTTCTGATCGAGTTCCTCCTGGGCCCGTTTCGAGAAAGCCGGATCCCAGCGGGTAACCGGCAGGGTCCCCATGTTGATGATCGTCGTTTCGATATTGCGGAGCCGCAGGTTCTCGCACATCTCCATGCTGATGAACCCGGCACCGATGATGGCCGCGCTCCGGACGGGTTTCATGTCGATATAGGACTTGATCCGGATGGCATCGTTCAGGCGCTTGAGAGTAAATACCCCTTCCATGTCCTGGCCGGGAATGCCCGGCAGAATGGGAATCGTCCCCGTCCCGACGGCAAGGATGTCGTAGTTTATCGTTGACCCGCCCGCAAGCCGTACGAAGGATCCCTTCGTATCGATCCGTTCGACGGGCGTCCGGATCAGAACCTCGATACCGCTATCCCGGAAACGTTCCGGCGTCCTCGCCACCAGCTTGTTTTCATCCTGAATTACATCGCCGATGTAATAGGGCATCGGTCAAGCCGCAGTGGATACGTAGTCCCCCTGTTCGATCATGACGATGTCGAGGTTCGGATCCCGTCGCTTTGCCTCCGCCGCGACGGATGCCCCACCGGCACCGCTTCCGATGATGACCAGCTTTTTCCCCATGGTTGTTTCCTCCTTTCCATAAAGTGATGAGGTGATGTTATTCCTTCCAGCCGACTCCAAGACGCCGGCCGGATCCGCTTTTCGTTCCGCGGACGATCCAGATCACGGCGCCGCTCAGAATCATGATAAAGCAGAGCATCTGCCCCATGCTGAAAGGTCCCAGGACGAATCCCAACTGGGCATCGGGTTCCCGGACAAATTCGATGAAAAAACGGACGGCCCCGTACCCAATCAGGTACAGGGCGGCCAGAAAACCTTCGAACGGTCTTTTTCCCCGTAATAACCACAGCAGGGCGAACAGGACGATCCCCTCGAAAAAGGCTTCGTAAAGTTGGGAGGGATGGCGAAGCAACCCCGCCTGGTCGGCAGGGAAATACATCCCCCAGGGCACATCGGTTGCGCGGCCGTAGAGTTCGCCGTTGATGAAGTTCCCGATCCGCCCGAAGGTGTAACCAAGAGGGATAACGGGGATCAGGAGATCGATAAAACGCCAGAAGGGTATCTTCGCCTTCCGGCAGAACAGGACCGTCGCTGCAAGAAAGCCGATGAGGCCCCCATGATAGGACATGCCGCTGATACCTGTGAAGCGGATGCCGTTTGAGAATTCAAAGGGCAGAAAAATCTCCAGGGGATGGGCCATGTAATAACCGAAGTTGTAAAAAAGAACGTACCCGAGCCGCCCTCCTAAAATCACCCCGAGAATGGCCCAGATGAAGTAATCCTGAATCGTTTCGGTTGTGAACCCGTAGTTTTCCTTCCTGATCCGGTAACTGACCAGGAGATAAACCAAGCCGAAAGCCACGAGATACATGAGGCTGTAATACCGGAGCTGGAAAGACCCTATCTCCAATAGATTCGGATTGATATGGAAGGGGAGATGCTGCCAGCCGCTCATCCCGTTGTCCTCTCTCAGTACGGATTGCCCTTCAATTCCTCAACGTAGAGCTGGGCCGCATATGCCGCCGTGGCCCCGTCGCCGCAGGCCGTGACGACCTGCCGGAGCAGTTTCTGTGTACAGTCGCCGCAGGCGAAGATCCCCGGGGCCGAGGTCCGCATGTCCCGATCGACGAGGATGGCCTTATCCTCGGCCAGCTCGGCATGTCCCGCCACCAGCTCACTGTTGGGAATCAGGCCGATGAAAACGAAGACGCCCGCAGCCGGCAGGTTCCAGGTTTTTCCGGCATCCCGGACGTCCCGCAGACGGACGCCGGTGACGGTTTCCTCTCCGGTCACTTCTTCGACAACAGCATGCCAGGCAAAGGCGATCTTCTCATTGACCAGGGCCCGCTGTTGAAGGATCGCGGCCGCCCGCAGTCGGTCCCGGCGATGGACAATGGTCACCTTCGAGGCAAAGTGAGTAAGAAACAGGGCTTCCTGAACGGCCGTGTCGCCACCGCCGACGACCACCACCTCCCGGTTCCGGTAAAAGGGTCCGTCGCAGGTGGCACAATAGGAGACGCCACGCCCGGTGTAACGTTCTTCCCCGGGAACCGCCAGTTTTCGCCAGTGGGCGCCCGTCGCGACGATCAAGGCCAGGGCTTCGAAGTATTTCTCCCCGGAACGGACGGCCCACCCCCAGGTCCCATCCCATTCCCGGGGTTCCACATCCGAACAATCGGCCTGGATTACCTGCAGACCGAACTGGGCAGCCTGTTTCCGGAATTTATCGACAATCTCGAATCCGCTTGTTCCCTCGGGAATTCCCGGGTAATTCTCGATCCAGTCCGTCACGGTGATCTGGCTGACCGTGGAGGCTCCTTCGATCAGCAGTGCCTTCAGATTTGCCCGGGCGGCATAGAGTCCCGCCGTATATCCCGCCGGCCCCCCGCCGATAATGACGACATCATAAACCGTATCGGGTATGCTTATTTCAGACATGTCTCTGTGTCTCCTCTTGTCAATCGTTTATCTTTCGGGAAACCAGGGAGAGTCGGCGACCGCCTCTCTCATGATCATCATGACAAGGCTACCCTGACTTTCCCTTCGTCTCCTTCTTTTTCGCTTTCAACAGGGCCTTTGTTTCTTTCTTTCGTAATTTCAATGCGGCATCCTTGACCTGCGATTCCACCAGCCGTTCCTCCTGAAATTTCCTTTCCCCCGCCGGCTCCGGTGGATAATGGATTTGCCCATCTTCCGAAGGGCGAAGCGTTTCACGCTGATCCGTTCTTCTTCGCCTGAACCAACCGATGACCTGCTGGGCGAAGGATTTTCCGAACTGGCCGATAAAACCGGCCACCAGGACGATCACGACCCATTTGATGATCTTCCAGGTGAAAATGTCGGGTATATCCATCTTGGATGCCCTCCTGCCGTGTTTAGGAATACATGATTCCGCTGTCGTTGACCACTGAATTTTTCGGGTGTGACGACGAAGTTGGAAAGGAACAAAAAAAGGGAAAAGCAAAAATGCCCTTCCCCTTTTTTTATCAAGTTGTGCAGGGTTGATCGAAAGATCCTGCTCTATGTAAAATTTAGTGCGGGATGATTCCCATACCGGCCAAAACGGAAAGCATGACCGCCGCGGCGATAACCGAACCGACCTGGCCGCCGGCGTTGGCGCCCATGGCATGCATGAGGAGGAAATTCTTCTTGTTCCATCTCTGGCCTTCCTTCTGGACGACGCGGGCCGCCATCGGGAATGCGGAAATACCGGCCGAACCGATCAACGGGTTGACTTTGCCGCCGGAGACGATGTAAAGGAATTTGCCAAAGAGGATACCGCAAACCGTATCCAGGCAGATGGCCACAAAACCAAGCCCGAGAATGATCAGGGTCTGCGCCTTGATGAAGGCGGGACCGGACATGGTTGCCCCGATACACAGACCTAAAAAGAGCGTTGTGACATTGGCGATTTCATTTTCCGACGCCTTGGTCAAGCGCGCCACGACACCCGATTCCCGCATCAGGTTCCCCAGCATGATCGTCGCCAGCAGGGGCAAGCCCATGGGGGCGATGAGACCGCCTAAAATGGTAATCACCAGGGGGAAAAGCATCTTGGTCATCTTGGAAACGGGTTTGGCCTGCGACTGCATCACCACCACGCGTTCCTTTTTCGTGGTCATGAACCGCATGATGGGGGGCTGAACGATCGGCACCAGGGACATGTAGCAATAGGCCGCCACGGCTACGGCACCCAGGAGTTCCGGGGCGTACTTGGAGGTCACGTAAATCGCCGTCGGGCCGTCACAGGCGCCGATGACCCCGATGCAAACAGCGTGCATTTTGGGAAAGCCGAGGGCCAGGGCCAGCAGCAGGGTCAGAAAGATACCGAACTGACCGGCGGCACCCAAAAGGAACGTCGAGGGCCGTGCTAAAACGGGACCGAAATCGGTCATGGCGCCGATCCCGATGAAGATCAGCAGGGGAAACAACTCTGTCGCAATTCCGGCGTCATAAATGACTTTGACAAACCCTTCCGCCCCCATGACATTGGAGAAGGGGATGTTGACGATGATGCACCCGAACCCGATAGGCAAAAGCAGCAGGGGCTCACAGTCCTTTTTGATCCCCAGGTACAGAAGAAGCAATCCGACAAAAATCATAATCAGGTTACGCCAGTCAATCACCAGGTACTGGAAACCGATGATCAGTCCACTCAAACCGTTTATCATTGCATCTATCATGGTTTAACCCTCCTTCTCCGGCTTGTCGGGGAATAATTTCCCCAAGGCCGCCATGACCATGGCCATGATCCCGAGCGTCACGAGGGTGCCGCCCATGCCGACCACCAGCAGCGTCATGCCGAATGTAAAATTATCCATCTCCATAATGATTCCTCCCATTTTGGGGTAAACCCCATATTTTTCCATCAACTTTCGTCGATAACCGCCGCTTACTAAGCCAGATTTACCGAACTCACAATATAAAAAAAACACCTGTTGAATATAAGTATATTCCTTATATTCACTCCCAAGTTTCCTTTTATCGTACGAAGATCCTGTTGAACAGTGTCTGGCTAGGGAAAATATCTAATGAAATAAAGTCCCCGGACCGGTCCCTCTTAAAACTGCGTCCAAAGGGAAGATTTTATTTTGTCTGTGCGGTTATACCAACTCCGACGTCTTGTCAAGCTAAATTATACCGAAAAGTCAACTGGTTTTTAACCTAAGACAGAGGAATGACGACGTTTTTAGCGACAGGTCAGAAGATAGGCCTTCAGTGACCGGTAATCGGAAGGTAGACTGAGGGCAGCCCCTTTCCGATCGTCGATACCCTGCATGCTGGGGGGAAGTTGCGGCACAATTTCAAGAAGTTCCTCGATTTCATCGGGAAACTTGGCCGGGTGGGCCGTTTCCAGGCAAACACAGAGGCCGTCTCCAGGGTTCGTTTCCAGATAACGTTCCAAACCTCTCCAGCCGACCGCGCCATGGGGTTCCAGAAGAACGTCGAAGGTTTCGTAGACGCGTCGAATGGTTTCCTTCGTTTCCTGATCGGTGATACTGACGGAAAAGAGGCGCCTTTTCATCTCTTCCAGGTCGGGATAGGCGTGGACGACACCGGTCCGATCCACCGTGCCGCCGTACAGATCGAAGAACCGGGCCAGGTTGCTCGGGTGACCCACGTTCATCGCGTTGGACAGGCAGGCGACGGACGGGGATATCTTCTTATAAATCCCCGTATTCAGATACCGGGGGAATTCCTCGTTTTCGTTGACAGGCATGACGAGCTTCGCCACGGGGAGTCCCATTCTGCGGGCATACTCGCACCCGAGGGCATCGCCGAAATTGCCGGACGGCACGGAAAACACAATGTTCTCTCCCGGTTCGGCCAACTGGGCGTAGGCATAGACATAATAAATCATCTGGGGCATAATCCGACCGAAATTGATCGAGTTGGCCGAAGTCAGATGCAGCTCCGCCAGGTCGGGATCGGCAAACGCCTCTTTCACCAGGTTCTGGCAGTCGTCGAACTTGCCGTCCACCGAGATGGCCTGAACATTCCCCCCGATGGAATCGAGCTGTCTTTTCTGCCGGCCGCTCACTTCATCGCGCGGATAGAGAATGGTCACGTTGATCCCTTCCACCCCGCGAAACGCATCCCCGACGGCGCTCCCCGTGTCGCCGGAGGTCGCGACCAGGACATGGAGCGTCTGCCTCCTGTCCCGGAGGGCGCTCATCAGACGGGCCATCAGCCGGGCGGCGAAATCCTTGAACGAAGCCGTCGGGCCCTGGTCCAGGCGCATGATGTACTTCCGGTCCGTCACCTTCTCCAGGGGAACGGTAAAGTTGTAGGCGTCCTCGACGATGCGGCTTAAAACATCTTCCTCGATTTCCTCCTTCAGGTAGGCATGGGCCACCATCTTCGCCGCTTCCGCGTAGGGCAGTCCCTTCAGGGTCATGACCCGGGCAAGATCGAGAGTCGGAATCGGTTCGGGCATGAAGAGACCTTCGTCGGGGGCCTGTCCCAGCAGGAGGGCCTCCCGGAAGGTCACGTGTTTCTTGAAGGGCGTGATGCCCGACACCTGATCGAGATTCCGGTTCGTACTGTAATAACGTATCGTCATGAGTGTGACTTTCTCCTTTTTCTCAGTTTATACTCCAGGTGAATTCGTAAAAAGTCTGTTTCCCCTCCCCTGGCGGCTGTGTCGCAATGTCATTCTGAGGCGTCAGCCGAAGAATCTCTTTCCCTCAATATATCGTTATTATTAGATTCTTCGCTTCGCTCAGAATGACCATGAACATAAATCAGGTATTACGACACAGTCTCCTGGCGGGAGGGAATTTTATCTTTTACGAGACCATTGCTCCTTACAACTTCATTTTCATCAATCTTTCAATCCTTTTTTCGACCGGCGGATGCGTGCTGAAGAGGTTCATCACCATGTTTCCCGAAAGGGGATTGACGATGAAAAGGTGCGCCGTCGAAGGATTGGCATCCAGGGGCTTCCTCTGCGCTTCCCGGGAGAGTTTTGCGAGGGCACCGGCAAGGGCTTTCGGTTTACCCGACATCCGGGCGCCGCTTTCATCGGCGAGATATTCCCTGGACCGTGAAATGGCCATCTGGACCAGCGTTGCCGCGACCGGGGCAATGATGGCCGTGGCGATAAGACCCACCGTGCGGCCGCCGCCGTCTTCACCCAAACCGAAAACGGCTCCCCACCTGGCAACCGTTGCGACCATCACCACGGCGCCGGCCATGGTGGCCGCCACGGTACCGATCAGGGTGTCCCGGTTTTGAATATGGGACAGTTCATGGGCGATAACCCCCGACAGCTCATTCCGATCGAGGATTTTCATAATCCCCGTTGTGACCGCCACCGCCGCGTGCTCGGGATTCCGCCCCGTGGCAAAGGCGTTGGGTGTCTCCTGCGCCATGATATAAACCCGCGGCATGGGAAGGTCTGCCTTTCGTGCAAGATCGCGGACGGTGTCGTACAATTCAGGGGATGACTGAGCGCTCACCTCCTGCGCACCGTACATCTTGAGGACGATCCGGTCCGAATACCAGTAACTCCCGAAATTGAGGATCAGGGAGATAATGAAGGCCACCGCGACACCGACTCTTCCGGCGACAAAATAGCCTACAATCATCAGGATGCCCGCCAGGGAACTTAAAAGCAAAACCAGTTTAATTGTGTTCATATTTTCATCTCCCAATGACATCAGGAATCGCCTTTCAAAAGATGGCCCGATCTGTCGAGACGATTTTCTTAACTATATCAACCGGGTCAAAAGGTAAAGCCTGAAAAGCGGCGTGAGATCAGTTTCGGGTAAGCCCTTTATTTCTCTGAAAGAGTATGATAAGCAAGCGGCGGAAATAATGGAACAAGCACCCGTTTTTACAAGGAGACAGCGATGACAGAGAAGCAGATGACAAACGACGAGAGGATCGCCAGGGCCAACAAGCCCGCCGAAGACGCCCTGAAAATGCATCCTTATTATAAGGGGAAAATTGAAATCGTTCCCAAGTGCATCATCCGGGATCTCCAGGATTTTGCCATCTGGTATACACCGGGGGTCGCGGAACCCTGCAGGGAAATCCACGCCAACCCCGAAAAGGTCTACGATTACACCAACAAGGCCAACACGGTGGGCATCGTCACCGACGGCACCCGGGTCCTGGGCCTGGGCGACATCGGCCCCCTGGCGGGACTTCCCGTCATGGAGGGAAAAGCCCTGATCTTCAAATATCTGGGCGGTGTCGACGCCTTTCCCATCTGCCTGGACACCAAGGATCCCGATGAATTCATCCGGACGGTGAAACTCATTTCCCCTTCCTTCGGCGGCATCAACCTCGAAGACATCGAGAATCCCAAGTGCTTCTATATTCTGGACCGCCTCCGGGCGGAAGCCTCCATCCCCGTGTGGCATGACGACCAGCAGGGAACCGCCGCGGTGACCGTCGCGGGTCTCATCAACGCCCTGAAGATCGTCGGGAAAAAGATGGAGGAGGCCAAAATCACGCTGATCGGCATCGGTGCCGCCAATGTCTGCATCGCGAAGATGCTCTTCAAGGCCGGGGCGGACCCGAAAAAGATGATCGTCGTCGACAGCAAGGGCATCCTGAACAAAAAGCGGGATGACATCGGTCCAAGCCACAAGGAAAAACGCGAGTTCTGCGAAACGACCAACGGGGCAAATCGCGACGGCGGCATGGAAGAGGCCATGCGAGGCCAGGATGTGGTCATCGCCCTGTCCAAACCGGGCCCCGGCGTCATCGAAAAGAGCTGGATCAGCCGGATGGCGGACAACGCCATCGTCTTCGTCTGTTCCAACCCAACTCCGGAAATCTGGCCCTGGGAGGCCAAGGAAGCGGGGGCGAGAATCGTCGCGACGGGACGGAGCGATTTCCCCAACCAGGTGAACAATTCCGTCGGTTTTCCCGCTATTTTCCGGGGAACCCTCGACGTCATGGCCCGGGTGATCACGGACGAGATGTGCATCGCCGCCGCCGTCGAGCTGGCCCGCTGCGCCGAAGACAAGGGGATCCACGAAGATTATCTCCTGCCGACCATGGATGAATGGGAGATATTCCCCCGGGAAGCGGTGGCCGTCGCGAAAATGGCCATGCAGCAGGGCGTGGCGCGTCTGAAGTTTTCGGAAAAGGAACTGTTCGCCATGGCGGAGGCCAAGATCCGGCGTTCCCGGGACGAAGTCGGCATCATGATGGAAAAGGGCATCATCGCCCCTTATATCGAAGAGGCGTAGACATCCTGTCAGAAGGGAATTTTTCCCGATGCTTTTGATTCATCCTCCCGTCGTCCGGCCCTGCGAGGCCCCGGCGGGGATCGCCAGACTGGCGGGTTTTCTCCGCAGCCGGGGTTACGAATGCAGAACCATCGACATGAATCTCGAAGGGCTGCGGTACCGGATTGAACATCCTGATCTCCAGGGATCGTCCGGCGACACCTGGATGCGCCGGGCCCTGAAAAACCGATCCAACCGCCTCCTGCAGATCTCCAACTGGAAAACGTACGGCCGGATCGACCGCTACGGGAATGCGGTCCGTTCCCTGAACCGGGTTCTGGCCGCCGATCTGGCCGGCGGAGGCGGCCGGATCACCCTGGCCGACTACGAAGACCCGGCACTCTCTCCCCTGCGCAGCGCCGACCTCATCCGGGCAGCAGAAGCACCGGAGCAGAACCCGTTTTATGCTTATTTTTCGAAGCGCCTCTCTTCCCTGATTAAAGAGAATCCCCCCCGTACGATCGGATTTTCCCTGAATTATCTGACCCAGGCCCTGTGTACCTTCGCCATGATCGGCTATCTCCGGAAACATCACGGGAACATCCGGGTGATCCTGGGAGGGGGGCTGGTCACTTCCTGGAAGAGCCGTCCGGACTGGCGAAATCCCTTCACCGGCTGGGTGGATGACCTCGTTTCGGGACCGGGAGAACCCTATCTCGCCAATACCCTGTCCCTTGAGAACACACGGGAAGAAAGTTTGCCTGATTACGGTGATCTTCCCCGGCCGGACTACCTGGCGCCGGGATTCATCCTTCCCTACAGTACCTCCCGGGGCTGTTACTGGCGACGATGCGCCTTCTGTCCTGAAAAAGCCGAAGAAAATCCATATTGTCCGATCCCTCCCAAGCAGGTGCTGACAGAACTGGGAACCCTCGTTTCATCAACGAAACCCATTCTGATCCACTTTCTCGACAATGCCCTGAGCCCGGCCATGATGAAGGCCCTCATCCGGACGCCTCCCGGGATCCCCTGGTACGGATTTGCCCGGTTCACACCCGAGTTAGAAGATGCCGACTTCTGCCGGGCCCTGAAAACCGCCGGATGTATCATGCTGAAATTGGGACTGGAGTCTGGGAATCAGGGCGTGCTGGACAGCCTGGACAAAGGGATCGATCTTCAGGGCGCCTCCCAAACCTTGAAATGGCTCCACGAGTCCGGAGTCGGCACCTACGTCTATCTTCTGTTCGGAACGCCGGCGGAAACACCGGAAGCGGCGGGCCATACCCTGGATTTCATCAGCCGTTACGCGACATGGATCGATTTTCTCAACGTCTCGATTTTCAACCTTCCCGCCTTCAGCCGGGAAGCGGCGCAACTCGACTGTTTTCCCTTCTACGAGGGCGACCTGTCCCTGTACATGAATTTTCATCATCCCCGCGGCTGGAACCGGGGGAAAGTCAGGCAATTTCTCGACCGGGAGTTCAGGCGCCATGGAGCCGTCGCACCCATTCTGCGGCGCGATCCCCCCTGCTTCACCTCAAACCACGCGCCGCTTTTTCTTATGGCGCAAAGGGGCAAAACGAAGCCCCTTATCTGAAAGACTGGCGGCAGAAAAAGTCCCAGGCCGCTTCTTTCCGGAAATCCGTGACCACACCGCCTTCCATTTCCAGGATCCCCGCCTCGGCCAGGCCGACGATCACCTCCCGGATATCGTCCGTATCCTTCTCCGTGCAGACCGCCAATTCCACCACCGGGTCGCGGTCTCCCTTCAGGGGCCAGGCCGCATAAAAGAAAAGAAGAACCGCCAGGCGGGTCCAGGATTGGGTCAAATCGTCCAGGGCTTCGTTGGTATGCCGGATACGGCGGGAAAATTCCCTCAGCATGAACAGGGCGATCTGATCGTTCTCCCTCAGAAGGTTGCGGAAGGTCCGGTCATCGATGACGGCGATACGGCTGTCCTGAACCGTGACCACGGAAGCCGTCCGGGGTGCCTCGCTCAGGGCTGCCATCTCGCCGATGTATTCCCCCTGCCCCAGCTCCGCCAGGACCTTTTTAACCTGTCCGGCCTCCTTTTCCACCTGGATACGGCCATTCAGGAGATAGTACATCTCCCGTCCCGTGTCCCCCTCGCGGAAAAGATAGGTTCCCCGCGGATAGAAGCGGCCGAATTTCCGGTAGAGCCGTTCGTCCACGCGGGCCGATTCTCTGCCCGTTTTCAGGAACGCTTTTTCCAGCAGGATCAGGTCCCGCCGTTCATAAGCGGCAACCAGTTCGGCGCAGAAAAGAAAGATGAGGGCCACGTAAAACACCCAGATCACCAGGATCACAACCGTCTCCAGGGACCCGAAAATGACGTTGTACCGCGTGTAATGAGCCACATACCAGGTAAAGAAATGCTTGGCCGCCTCCATGAGGACCGCAAAGACGAAACTGCCGACCACGGCGCTTGCCGGAGAAATTTTACGGGTCGGAATAATCCGGTAGGCGATCATGGCAAACAGGACCACGATCAGAAAGGGAACCAGGTAACCCAGAAAAAGGCTGTTCAGGAAGGTCAATCCGTCGGGCATGACGGTACGGAGAATGGATCGTTCTGCAAGTAGGGTGGCCAGGTAGGTGATCCCCACACTGACCATCCCGGCGACCCAGGCCAGGGGAATCATGGAAAGAGCCAGCAGCTTGGACAGGAAGTAGTTCCGGTTTGACGAAGAATGAAAAATCCGGTTCAGGGCCGCTTCGATCACACCGAAAATCATGGCTGCGGACCAGATCAGGCTCAGAAATCCCACCCAGCCCAGCAGCCGGCGCTTTTCCTCGATGCGGCCCAACTGACTCATCAATTCACCGGAAAAGAAGGGATGGAAATTGCGGAATACATCGATCATCTCCTGCTGGATCTCCGGGTAGGCGCCAAACAGATGGCTGATCACCAGGATGGTCAGGATAAACAGCGGAATAAAGGAGAGAATCGCATAAAGGGCAATCGCCGCCGCCTGATTGACATCGCCATTGGCACGGTAATGTTCGAGACTGTCGGCAACCATGTCCCGCAACCCTGCCGAAAAAAACCTGAAGGCTTCGGGAGGGGGAAACAACGCGACGGTTGGGTGCTTTTTCATCCGGATCATGACGGCCTCAAGAACGAGCATGTTTTTGTAAGGTAACCGGAACCCAGGAATTTTTCATGGTCCCATCAATGGTAATCCATCGTTCCAATTTTCAGTTCAATGTTTAACATGAAACGCCTTACCCGTACAGTCGGACTCTTGGCCGGGCAATAAAGTTCCTTGATCAGCAAATACCCCTCCGGCATTTTCAATTTACAACCGGCACCGGAAGGTGTAAAAAAACTTATAAGCATTTTCCATGCTTCATGGCCGGTGTTTTCCGGTTTTTCAAACAAAACTCAAGTAATCCCGGGGAATTTTTGCATTTTCGGACTTCAGCATCAACATAACTTGCAAGATCCACCAAGAAGAAAGAACAGAAAGGGGTTGGCAATGAAAATCTGCTGGTTAGTCCTGTGTGCCGTTCTGTTGTTGATTCCCCCGGGAAACGTCTTCGCCCAACAGGAAACGCCGCCGGCCGAGGCCGCGTCATGGGTCGTTTCCGCTTCTCCCGGTCCCAATGACGAGGTGATCTCAAAAAAACCTCTGGTTCAGGTTGTCCTCGCCATTCCTCCGGCTCCCCAGACCCTGGTTGTCGTCCTTGACGGGACGGATATCAGTCAGATGGTAAAGCAAACGGAAACGGGTTTTACTTACCAACCCGTTTTTATCCTTCCCCCCGGGACCCACGAATTGAGCATTTCAGGAGCGGATGCGGCGGGAAATCCCCTCCAGGCATCGATTCCCTTCAAAACGCGGCACACCGCGTTCCTTGAAGAAGCCACGGTCAGCGCCGACATGACGGGGATCTATTCCGCGACCCTGAGAAAAGATTCTCACGATGGGACCACGCCCTATAACGCCGTCACGGTCGAGGGTACGGTTCAGGGAAAAGTGCGGGAAGGCGCCAATGAACTGTCATTTGAAGGCTCCCCGGTTTATGTGGAACAGGACAAACCCATGCAAACCGGATCCGTGGAAAAAGGCCTCGATCTGCGGAGCTTCGTGCTAAGAGGTGAGCACAAGGGGGATAAGTTCCAGGGAAAGGCCGAGTTCGGTGACGTCAATGTCAATGAAACCCCTTTTACAGTCCAGGGTTTTCTGCGGCGGGGGGCAAAGCTGAACCTGGCTTATGGTAACGGCTCCCTGTCCTTCTTTTCCGTCCGCGCCCCCGCAATCTACGGTGTCAGGCACACCCTGGGGCTGACTTATGAAGACGACAGCCAGATCACCGGCGGTTCCGCCGGTCTTTCTCTGCCGGGGATCAGAACGGACATCCGAGCCACTTTCCTGACGGGTGAGGATGATTCAAACCTCAGCTACGGCATTTCAGGAATCGAAACCGGTCTCCGGACGGGCGATGTCGCCAGCCTCCGCGTAACCACCCAGATTATTCCGACAATCCTGGTCTCCGATTTCGAAGCGGCCTATAGCCGTTACGATTTCGACGACGCCGACGAATTCGACGAAGTCAGCGACACGGCCTGGCGCATCGATTTCAGCGGGACGGTCAAACAGTACACCTACGATTTGAAATACGAGTATGTCGGTCGGGACTTCGAAAGCATCGCCATCCAGGGAGGAACAAAGGATAGAGAGGGGATCTACTTCATGGGAAATGCCATGTTTCCCAACCACAGCCTGAGCGTTCTCGCATCGGCCTTTCGGGATAACGTGGACCGGCTTTCGATCATGCCGAGAACAATCAACATTCCCCTGTCTCTGGATTACAATTATACCCGGTTTGCCGAAATGCCCATGGGGATCGCCGTCCAGCACAGCATCTTGAAAACAACGGACGAACCGTCCGGCTTCCCCGCCGTTGAAACGATCAGCGACACGGTCACCGGCAAGATCTCCTACATCCAGCCGAAGTGGAACACGGGATTTACCACATCCTATTCATATATCAACGACCGGACCGGCACCGACCTGGACACGTCCTCTATCAATTACACCCTCACTCTGGGACTGACGCCCGTTGAAACGTGGTCTCTCAGCATTGTTCCAAACCTGGTTCAACAGACAAACGAGGACACCGACGTGCGAACCGACACGTACACAACGACTGTCGACCTCCGTTCCCAGATCATCAAGGATTTGATCTACTGGGATCTTGGGGGAAGCTATTCCGTTTCCGAGACCACCGACGACAGCGTGGATACGGAAACGACCACCGTCAACACGCGCCTGGCCTGCAGCTTGAAACGTTTTTCCCCTCCCCAGTTGAATCCCACGATCGCCCTCAGGGGCAGCTACCAGAAAACCGAGGACAAGGTTGCCGATACGAAAACGGATGATTTAATGATCTTCCTGGTGTTTGAACTCCAGGCAAAATTCGGACTGTGAGGTGATATGATGAATTTCCTAAAGAAATCATACCAGGTATTGTTTCTCGTGATGGTTTTCCTGTGTTGTGCCACGGCAGCAATGGGCGTGTCCACCTCCCCCTCCACCGTCAATGCCGCTTACGGACAATCCACGACCATTGCCGTTCACTATTTATTACCACCCTCCCCGGCTGGTGCTGCAATCACATACATTTCTCCTTATGGGAAATTTTATTTATCCAGAAATCTGGGCTATCAGGAAATAGGATCGGTCAATCTGCCTATGACGCCATCAACCCAAAGTGCCTCGGAAGTTCTGACCATCCCCCAGGCCGTTGTCGAACGCGCCGTGCGGGCCGGTGCCGGTTCCTTTATTTATGTGCGTGAATTTCAGAATGTGAAAGATGCATACGTGTTGAATATCAATATTGGTCCTGCCAGCGTTGCTGCCTTTTCCCTGCGGCGGATCGAGCTCTATTTCAACAACCACCAGAAGAAAAACGAGGTCATGGTCACGCGAAACTTCAAGGGATTGAAAGCCTATGCCGATATCTACTACAATGGTTCGGGCTTCCTGAACGGCTACTGGGAAGTCGACGGCCTGATCATCGAGCGGGTGCACCGTTTCGTCCCGACAGGGGACAAGATCACCCTGGCGACACCGAGCATTCCGGACCTGCCGACTTTCGATCCGGGATACCACATTGTTAAATTTATCGTTACCAATCCCGAGACCTCATTCGAGGTTCCCGAAATGTTGTACTGGGTGAAGGGAACCGAGGAACCCGTCATACAGGATCTGGCGCTGGTCAAACCCGTAGACGGCATGGATATCCCATACGACGTACCCTTTGAATGGGAAAACATGCCAAAGGCCTCCCTCTATCTCATCAGCTTTGTCAAAGCGGATGACAAAACCGTCTGCTTCTCGGCTCTGACGCGAGACATGTCCTACCGGATCCCCCGATCCGTTCTGGATGACTATTTCCCCCTGGGGGAAAAATACCTCTGGTCGGTAAAGGGATATGACACGGAAAACAACATTATCGCCGGAAGCGGATTCCGGAGTTTTTATTTGAAGGAAGCGGCTAAACCTTAGTTCGAGGGCGAAGTTCCCTCGATTGAGGGATGAAAGACTTTTAAATACGCAGTAAACACAATCCTTTTGTGCTGTTTCCGTGGCTTTGGGATTTTTCAGGTAAAATTCGGACTTTGAGGTGGAGAAATGAAATACGTCATTAAATTGTCCCAGGTCCTGTTGCTGGTGCCGGTGCTGATGCTGATCTGCATTGACACCGGCAGTGCGGCGGTTTTTTCCCTTAAACGGATCGAACTCTACTTCGACACCACACAGAAGCGGAACGAAGTGATGGTCGAGAGAAACCACAAGGGTCTCCGGGCGTATACGGACATCTATTACAACGGTACCGGCATTCTGAACGGGTACTGGGAAGTTGACGGCCTGATTATCGAACGTGTGAGCCGCCTGATTCCGCCGGGCGGCAAGGTTACCCTGGCAACACCAGGCGTTCCCGATCTTCCGACATTCGACCCGGGGTACC
>Ga0302253_1001171_pt1 | contig 16859 bp, 14 predicted proteins | sample AAG_RA_Trp_MG_FD_193537 | JGI IMG/M metagenome (GOLD analysis project Ga0302253, IMG submission 193537) | Enriched activated sludge microbial communities from anaerobic digester in WTTP, New Holstein, Wisconsin, United States - AAG_RA_Trp | ecosystem: Engineered > Bioreactor > Anaerobic >...
CCGACCAAGACACAGATCCCCGCCGGTTCGGCGAAAGAAACGGCAAAACCCGGACAGAAGACGGCTGCCAAAGACATGACGGCTTCGGACGGTCAGCCTGCTCCCCTGGCGGAAATCAAGCTCTCGCCGGTCATGGAACCCCCGATCCCGGCCGCACCCGCCATGCCCCCCCCGCCGGTTACCCCCTCATGGCCGTTTTTCGATGGAGCAATGCAGGATTTCCAAAAGGGACGTTACGCAAAAGCCCGGCCGATCTTCCAGGATATCATGACGAGACGCGAAATCGCCCCGCTTTGGCGTGAACTCGCCGAGAGACGCCTGGCGGACTGTAATTATTTCTTAAAGGAAAGCAACAGCAACGAAATTTTATCGGAAATCGTCTATCAGTATAAGAATATCCTTTTTAAATATCCCGATATCAGAAACGGCAACGATCTGGCCTACTGGCGATTGGGGCATTTATACAAGGGAATGACGCTTTATGTGGATGCCGTTGACGCCTACAAAAATTTGCTGGGTAAGTATCCCGCCTCTTCCCTGGCCGAGGAAGGCCTTTATCAGATGGCGGAAATCCTTCGCCTGGACAAGAAGTATCCCGAAGCCATTGAGGCCCTGCAAACCTTTTACGCCAAGTACCCCGGGAGCGCCTTGTCCCGCCCGGCCATCTTTGCTCTGGCCGATACCTATTACCGCATGGGGCGCTTGCAGGCAGCCGATATGTGGTACAACAATGCGCTCCAGCGATGGCCCGACCTCTACGGTTTGCCGGACGGTATTTTCCTGAATACAGGTTACCATTTTTACAATACCGGAAATTACCGGAGGGCGTTTCAGGTATTTTCTTATTTTTACAGCCTCTATCCGAAGAGCCGCTACGCCGCCTCGGCGGCACGCGCCATGGCCCGCAGCCTGGCCGCAATGGGACAGGTGCCGTCGGCGGTGCGTCTGCTGAGTATGGTTCTGGAGAAAGAGAAGGGGAAAAAGGAAGTGCTGCGAACGCGGCTCCTTTTAGCGGAGTTGGGAAGCGGTCATCCGGGGGCCAGAACCTCCGTCTGTTTCCGGGGGGTCGAAAATTACCGGGAGCCTCTTTTAAGTTGTGCGCAAATGGTCGCGGAACTTAAGGGGGATGCCTTGACCGAGGAGGTGTTGTACCGGAAAGGGAAAATTCTGAAAACCATGAATAATCCCCGGGAAGCCTTTGATACCCATGCCGCGCTGTTACGTCTTTATCCCAAGAGCGCCTATCGGGCCTCTTGTCAACAGGATATGGAAGAGACCCGGAACGCCCTGGTCGGCGATTATTATAACAAAGGAGATTACCTGGCCGTGGCCGATTTGTATTTCACCGAAAGTGGTTTTAAGTACCACCGGGATTGGGACGTATTGTTCAAGGTGGCGGACAGTCTTAAACAGTTGGGTCTATATCAGGAAGCGGCCAAAACGTTCCAGGATTTGAAAAATACGCAGGAATATCGTGATCCGGACAGCCTCGATCTGGCGATCGCAGAAGCGGAAATGAAAGCCGGAAGGATCCGGGAAGCCCAGTCCCGGCTGGTCATTCTCCTCGGTCAGAAACGCGCCGGCGCCGCTACGGTGAAAAAAGCCCACCGGATCCTGGCTGATTCGTACTACCGGGAAATGAAATACGACGCCGCCATTGAGTCCTATGCGGCGGCCATGCCCGTTGATCGGACGGAAAAGGACGCCGCCCTCGCCTTGTATCGCTATGCGGATGCGCTTAAACGGCGGGGGCTGGGGACCCTGGCCCTTCAGTATTATCAGGACGCCCTGAATGCGGCAGCACAGCAGGAAGACACGTTACCTGCATCCCTGAAGGGCGAATTGTTTATGAATCTGGGTGAGTGCTATTTTGCCGCCGGCCAGTACGACAAGGGCATTTCCCTGTTTACACAGTCCCTGTCTGCTCTTCCGAAGGGTTCGGATCAGCGGTGGGCGCTGTTTCGGCTGACCGGGGGCTATATCAAAACGAACAACCCGGATCTGGCGGAGCAGTCGTCCGGACGGGTGAAGGAAAACACGGAAGATCCCTTCTGGGAAAAGATGGCCGATTATGGCTTGAATGACGGAATCTGGTTTGCGACCTATGATGACTTTCTTAAGTAGGGTCATTTACGGCGAATGATCTGCAGTGATAGGCGCAAAGAACACGAAAACGTGGGCAGGTAAAGCAAACCGTCATGAGTTTGACATAGGAAAATGATATGGAGGATATCCATCTTTTAAAAGAGTCTTTTGATGCCTTTCAGGAGTCGTCCACCCGCCTGCAGGAGGTTTACGCCGCGCTGCAGGAGAAAATCGTCCAGACCGGCGTCGAATTGGAAGCGAAGAATGCCGAACTCACGCGCATCAGTGCGGAACGGGAAGATATGAAAAATTATCTTCAGCGAATTCTGGAGAGTTTGACGACGGGCGTGCTGGTTACGGACAGCCGGGGCAGGGTTAAAATCGTCAACCGTGCCGCCGAGAATTTTCTTGGCATGCGGGCGGTGGAACTGCAGGGTACACCTGTGAGTCAAATATTTGGCGAAAGGGATGCCGCTTCCGTTGAAGCAGAGTCAAATGCCCGCCGCCGGATCACGCTGCAAGGCCGGGTGCTGGAAATATTCTCTGCCGCGATTCATGCCGTTGATGGGTCGCCGGGAGATACCGCCTGGGTCATCTACGACATGACGGGAACCTTGAAACTTGAAAAACAGGCCCGTCACCTCGAAAAAAACGCGGCCATGCTGGAAATGGCCGCCCGAATTGCCCATGAGGTCAGGAACCCGCTGGGGAGCATCGAACTTTTTTCATCCCTTTTACTGCGCCATATCCGCGAACCCAGACAGCGGGATTGGATAGACCAGATCATCCAATCCGTCAAAAATATCGATCAGAAGATTGAGGAACTGCTGCAACATGCCAGGACCGTGGAGCCCCTCATGGAGATGATGAATATCCACGATATTCTAAGGGAACTGCTGCTTTATTCCGACCGGATCGCCGACGGCGGCCACATTTTTCTCTCCGTGGAATACGCCGGACAGGAACCGTTTATCCGGGGAAATCCGGCGATGATCCGCCAAATTTTTCTGGGCATGGTGCTCAACGCCCTCAAAAGCATGCCGGAAGAGGGACACATCCGGATCCGTACAAAGATCGAGGGCAGCGGCACGCGGGAACCGACCGTTCGGGTCAGTCTCGCGGATACGGGTACGAACGGTTGCAGCGATCCCATCCGCCGTTTTTTTAATCCCGACGACGACGATGATCGCTTGGCCGGTTTTAATTTTGCCGTGATTCAGAACATTGTAACGATGCACAAAGGCTCTCTCCAGGCCGAGAAAGGCCCCGGGGATACCATGTCATTCAGCCTGGTTTTTCCCGTGGTTCGGGTCCAGCCAAGGGAAGTGAATCCGGAAGCGGGTGGAAAAGATGATCAATAAAACCAGACGCATTCTCATCGTGGATGATGACCCGTCCATGCGGCTCGCCCTGTCTGAAACCCTCGAATCATGTGGTTATGATGTCGAATCGGCGGACAACGGGGCCGATGCCCTGCAGAAGTTTCACGCCCAGTCCTTCGGGGTTGTGGTCACGGATATGCGGATGCCGCACCTGGGCGGTATGGATGTCCTGAAGGGCGTCAAAAAATTATCACCCCAAACGCCGGTTATCCTCATTACGGCTTATGGAACCGTCAGCACGGCCGTGGAAGCCATGAAAGAGGGCGCTTCGGAATTTATCATGAAGCCCTTTTCCCTGGATGACCTGCAGGGCGTGGTGAAAAACGTTTTGGCGAGCGCAGTTCCCATGACCGAAGAAGAGGTTCCGGCGGCCATGCCGGTCTCGTCGGAAGTGGATATTATCAGCCAGGCCGAAAATGTCGGGTCTCTCCTGGCGCTGATGCGGAGTATCGCCAAAAGCAAATCCAGTGTCCTGATTCAGGGTGAAAGCGGAACGGGGAAGGAGTTGTTCGCCCGATATATTTACCGCCACAGTACCCGGAAAAACCGTCCCTTCATCGCCATCAACTGCGCCGCCATCCCCCATCATCTTCTGGAAAGCGAAATGTTCGGCTATGAAAAGGGGGCGTTCACCGGGGCCGTTCAGCGCAAACCGGGTCGATTCGAGTTGGCCGATGGGGGAACGTTGCTTTTGGATGAAATCGGAGAAATGGACATCCAATTACAGGCCAAACTCCTGCGGGTGCTTCAGGAGTCGGAAGTGGACCGCCTGGGCGGTCGCGAACCGATATCGGTCGATGTCCGGATTATCGCAACGACCAACGCCGATCTAAAAAAAGGCATCGAGGAGAAAAAATTCCGGGAGGACCTCTTCTACAGGCTGAATGTGATTCCGATTCATATTCCGCCCCTGCGGGAACGAAAAGGGGATGTGGCGCTCTTAAGTGATTACTTCCTGAAAAAATACAGTCAAATCAATGAGAAGAAAAAACCCCTCCTGTCAACGGAGGCGATGCGGATCCTGAATGCTTATCACTGGCCGGGCAACGTCAGGGAACTGGAGCACGTAATCGAACGGTCCGTCCTGATCTGTGACGGTGAGGTTATCCTTCCCGAGCACCTTTATATGGAAGGTCCTATCAGACCGTTGCCGGAGGAATTCGGCGCGGAGACGGGGTCTGTTCCGGACCTCGACGTTAAAACGGAATCACAGCTCCCCGTCACGCTGAAAGAAATGGAAAAAAACATGATCTTTGCCGCCTTGAGCCGGGTGAACGGAAACCGGACGAAGGCATCCCAGCTTCTTGGGATCAGTGTCCGGACGATGCGCAACAAGCTGCAGGAATACGAGGCAGAGGGCGAGACCATTCCCTGCGATACGTAATCCGAATCGATACCGGAGATCGGGTATGATTGGTATGCTGCTTGCAAAATAATCAGCATCTTAAAAAAATAAAGGGGAGGATGCATTTTGGATTTTCTCTTCGGCAAGACGATACCCATGTTGTCTTCGGTGCTGAGTTACCGGTCGGAGCGGCAGAAATTGATCACCGGCAACGTGACCAACCTCGATACGGAAGGTTACCAGCCCCAGGAATTACACTTTAAAAATCGCCTTCTGGATGCCATGACGAAGGAACAAACCGTCAATCTGGTCCGGACGGATAGGAAACATTTGCCCATGCCGGATCCTTCGGGCAACCAATATAAGGTGGAAGAGTCGGCTGAGAAGGTCTCCCTGGATCAGGAGATGACCAATCTTGCGGAAAATCAGTTAATGTACAACGTTACTGTGGATATCCTGGCCAGAAAATTCAGGAGTATCAGCACGTTTTTAAAGGATGTAAGATAAAATGGATTTCACAACAAATTTTCAAATTTGCGGTTCCGGTCTGTCGGCCCAGCGGGCCAAGATGGATGTGATCACCAGCAACCTGGCCAACGCGGGAACGACCAAAACTGCCGAAGGCGGTCCCTACCGGAGAAAGACGGTGGTCTTGAAGGCGGAGGATGTCGATGAACCCTTCGACAAAACCCTGCGCGGTGCCCTTGCGGAGGTGAAAGTCGATCAGGTTACGGAAGATCCCTCACCCATGAAAAGTGTTTATGATCCGGCTCATCCCGATGCGGATGAGAAGGGCTTTGTGCTCCTGCCGAATGTAAACGCCATTACGGAAATGGCGGATATGATCAATGTGGGCAGAAACTACGAAGCCGTGGTCACGGCTTTTGACGCGACAAAGAGTATGGCCCTGAAGACCTTAGAAATCGGTAAGTAGGAAAGAAAAGGAGAAAAATCATGACGGACATGATGATCAGAAATCAACCAATCCAGGTTCCGGGCAGCGCCTTACAGCCTGGCGCCGGAACGCCCGCCGCCGACGGAGGCTTTAAATCCGTATTGAAAACAGCCATTCAGGATGTCAACACCCTTCAGGTCCAGGCGGACGATGCCGTTGCCAAGTTGCAGGCGAACAAGGGAAGCATGCATGAGGCGTTGATTGCTATGGAAAAGGCCAGCCTGTCCTTTCAGACGATGCTGCAGGTCCGCAACAAGATTGTTGATGCCTATCAGGAAGTCATGCGCATGCAGGTATAGACCTTTGCTGCGGTGAGAATCCACGGTATGGATGCCAAATCAATAAGGAAAATAAATGGATAACATTTCTCAACTCCTCACGAATCTCTGGAAAGGGTTTGCCGTCCTATCCGCCTCCCGGAAACTGACCATTCTGATGGTTGTTGCCGTGACGATTGCCTCCATTTGGGGTTTGGTCTACTGGGCGAATCAGGCGGACTATAAGGTCCTGTTTACCAATCTTTCCACGGAAGATGCGTCGGGTATCGTGGCCAAGCTCCAGGAAAAGAAGATTCCTTATGAGTTGTCCGGCGGCGGGAACACCATATCCGTCCCTGCGGCCAAGGTGACGGAGGTGCGTCTGGAGTTGGCCTCTTTGGGCTTGCCCCAGGGGGGCGGCGTCGGTTTTGAGATCTTCGATCAGAAAAATCTCGGCGCCACGGAATTCGAACAGCAGTTGAACTATCGGCGGGCCCTCCAGGGAGAACTGGCCCGGACAATCAAGGGCCTGGAAGAAATCGAGCAGTGCCGCGTCCATCTGGCTCTGCCCAAGGACTCTCTTTTTGTTGAAGAACAGAAAAAAGCGACCGCGTCGGTAACCATCAAACTGAAAGGTGGCCGAACACTGCGGCCCGACCAGGTTGAGGGAATCGGCCATCTGGTGGCGAGCAGCGTCGAAGGCTTGAATCCGGTTGATGTCATGGTGGTGGACAGCAAGGGCAACATCCTTTCCCGGAAGCAGGACGACTCTCGCCTGGGAAAGATGACAGCCTCCCAGGTAGAATATCAGAACAATATTGAGAAGGATATGGGAAACCGTATCCAGACCATGCTGGAAAAGGTCGTGGGTCAGGGTAAGGCCGTGGTGCGGGTGGCCGCCGATCTCGACTTCAGTGTGATGGAGAAAACGGAAGAAATCTACGATCCGGAATCCCCCGTCATCCGCAGTACCCAGAAGCAGACGGAAAAAAGCACCCCGCCCGCCGGGGCGACCAACCCCAAGTCCGCCGAGGAAAAAAGTGACGAGGTCATCAATTATGAAATCACCAAGACCATCAATAAAACCGTCATGCCGGTCGGAGAAGTTCAGAAGCTGTCCATCGCCGTTCTGGTCGATGGGACCTATGTGAAGGATAAGAAGGGGGAGGAGGTCTACCAGCCCCGGGATAAGAAGGATCTGGACAATATCTCGGAACTGGTGAGAAAGTCGGCCGGCTTTAACGCCACGCGGGGTGATCAGGTGGTGGTGACCAACATGCCATTCCGGACGGCGGCCGATGATGAACTGAATATGTCCGTCCCCTGGACGGAGCGCGTTTCGAATTTCACGCCTTATTTCAAATATCTGGTTATTTTAGGCGTGATGGTTTTCCTCTTCCTCTTTGTCCTGAAACCCATGCTCGGTCTTGTGGCCGATCTGGGTCGGAGTCAGGCGGCCGAGGTCAGGCAGGTGGCGGCGGAGCAGCACCCCCTGGAACTTCGGGGGCAGGCCGCAGCACCGATGCTGATGAATCCTCTGGAAGAAAGGGCGATGAATGAAACGGAGCTCACCAAGCAACTGGCTGACGCCGACGCCAAGAAATTTGCGGAACTGTTGCGGAACTGGATTCGCTAAGCAATGGAATCGATAAAGGATTAGAACGATATCATATAAAATGGGTAGAGTCCGTTATGACCAATGAAGAAAAAGCCGCCATCCTGCTCTTATCGCTGAAGGAAGATACGGCGGCGCAAGTCATGAAGAATCTGCGTCCCTCGGAAATCCGGCGCATCGGTAAGTACATGAACCGCATTTCGGATATTCCGTCGGAAACCCTGAACGCGGTGGCCAAGGAGTTCTGTACCCTGGCCCGGGAGAAGGGCGGTACCATTTCGGTCGGACACGAACAGCCCAAAAATATCGTAATCAAGGCATTGGGCGAAAAGGCGGCCCAAGACATCATCGCCGATGTCGAAAACGCCAAGCGCAACGACAACCCCATTATCGACAAGCTTCAGGATATTGATCCCAAGGTTCTGGTAGATTTTACCCGGACCGAACATCCCCAGACCATTGCCCTGATTCTGGCGCATCTCAAACCGGAACAGGCGGCTGAGATCCTTAACGATTTCTCTCCGGCGATGCAATTCGAGATCACCAAGCGCATGGCCACACTGAAAAGTGTCCCCTATGAGTTTATCGAAGAGGTGGCCAAAACCCTGGAGAAGGAGATTGTTATCGGTCAGGGTGGAGACCAGCAACTCGGTGGTCCCCAGCTGGCGGCGGAAATATTGAACCGGCTTAACCGGGCCAATGAGAATTCGATCATGATTTCCCTGGAGGAGACCGACCCGGATCTGGCCATGCAGATTCGCAACTTCATGTTCACCTTCGAAGACGTTCTCAAACTTGACGACAAGAGTCTCCAGGAACTGCTCCGGGAAGTCAGCGGCGAAGATCTCGCCCGGGCGCTCAAACTCGTTGATGCGGGACTTCGGGAAAAGATATTCAAGAACATGTCCAAACGCGGTGCGGAAATGCTTAAGGAAGACATCGAGATGATGCCGCCCATTCGCCTGTCCGAGGTCGAGGCCAGTCAACGGACCATCCTGGAAATCACCAAACGGCTGGAAACGGAAGGGAAAATCACCATTTCCCGAGGGGACGAACAGGATGAGTTCATCTAAGGGCGTTATCAAATCCACGTCCGTCAAGGTTGTGGAAAAGGTTCTGCACAGAGATTGTCCTGCGGGCGCCAAGACGGCCTTCCAGACCAATCCGCTGATTCTGGAAGCCCAGAAAAGCCGCGGGGGTCTGGCCCAGGAACAGAAGGCGGAACTGGAAGAAAGAATCAACCGGGCCAAACAGGATTCCTACGATCAGGGTTTTGCCGAGGGGCTGAATAAGGGTATTGCCCGCCAGAAGGAAGAGGCCCGGCGCGTCATTTCGGCGATGACCGATCTTACGGCCGAGCTGACCCGGCTGCGCAAGGGAATCATCGAACAGACGGAGCAGCAGATCATCCGGCTGGCCTTTTCCATTGCGGCGAAAGTGATCCATCAGGAGGTCAAACAGGACACGGCCGTGGTGGCCTCCGTCCTGCGCGAAGCGGTTCGGAGTGTGACAGACCGGGACGGGATGAAAGTCCACCTAAATCCCCAGGATTTTCGGTATATTATAGAAATAAAAGAGGATTTCCTGAAGGAAATGGATGGTGTCAAAAATATTGTCTTTGAGGAAGATCCGGCGATTAAAGCAGGGGGCGTCATGGTGGAAACCACTTTCGGCGAAGTGGATGCGCGTTTGGAGCAACAGTTTAATGAAATCAAGGCAGGATTCGGACTGTCCTGATTGCGGGTGTTAAGGAACCGATGTTCACGGATTTTGAAAAATATCACCGCGTGCTGGAACGGATCAACCCGATCCGCGTGAACGGAAAGGTGAGTGAAATCATCGGTCTGGTGGTGGAAGGACACGGACCGGCGGCTTCTATCGGCGAGGTATGCGGTATTTACCCGACGGGTAGCGACAAGCCCGTGAACGCCGAGGTGGTTGGATTCCGGAAAGGGAAAGTGCTGCTCATGCCCCTGGAAAATATCCGGGGTCTGGGGCCGGGCTGCCGTATCGTGGCCATTCACAAGAAAGCCGGTATTCACGTCGGCGAAGCGCTCCTGGGGCGGGTCATCGATGGTCTCGGCAATCCGATCGATAATCGGGGTCCTATCCAGTGCGATGAGGAGTATCCGATCTACGCGGATCCTGTGAATCCACTGAAAAGGGGCCGCATCCGGGAACCGATGGATTTGGGGGTTCGGTCCATCAACGGCCTTCTAACCTGTGGGAAAGGTCAACGGATGGGCATTTTCGCCGGTTCCGGCGTAGGGAAAAGCGTCCTTTTGGGCATGTTTGCCCGCCATACCAAGGCCGACGTCAACGTCATCGGTCTGATCGGTGAACGGGGACGGGAAGTTCGGGATTTTCTGGAAAAAAATCTGGGGCCGGAGGGACTGGCCCGCTCCGTCGTCATCGTGGCTGCGTCGGATATGCACCCCCTGGTGCGGATGCGGGCGGCATATGTGGCCACGACCATCTCCGAATATTTCCGCGATCAGGGGCAGAATGTCCTTTTGATGATCGATTCTCTGACCCGTTTTGCCATGGCTCAGCGGGAAATCGGCCTCTCCGTCGGCGAACCGCCGACGACGAAGGGTTACACACCGTCCGTTTTCAGTCTGCTTCCCAAACTGCTGGAACGAGCGGGCAGCATCGAGGCCGGAGGCAGTATTACCGGATTGTATACGATCCTGGTGGAAGGCGACGATTTTAATGAGCCCATTTCGGATGCCGCCCGATCCATTCTCGACGGTCACATTGCCCTGTCACGCGACCTGGCCAGTAAGAATCACTATCCCGCCGTGGATGTCCTCAACAGTATCAGCCGGGTGATGATCGATGTGGTGGATGAGGAGCACCGGAAGAAAGCGGGGGAACTGCTCAATATCATGTCCGTTTATCGGAAAGCCGAGGATATGATCAACATCGGCGCCTATGTCAAGGGGAGCAACCGGGAGATCGACCGCGCCATCGATATGATCGACCGGATTAATGCTTTTTTACGCCAGGATATCGAGGCGAAAATCACCTTCCAGGATTCTGTCCGGGACTTGGATGCCCTGTTGAGGTCGTAAGCTGTGTTTACCTATAACCTGCAATCCGTTTTGGAATACCGGCAGAGCATCGAGGAGCAAAAACTGACGGCATTCTCCGATGCGGAACGGAACCTGCAAAGAGAAAAGGACCTGCTGCAGGAAATCCGGGAGCAGCAGAGAGGCCTGGTGGACGAATTGAAGGCGCTGAAAAACAAGGAGTGCGACAGCCGGGATATCGCACTGACCCTCAAGTATTCGGAAGAACTTCAGAAACAGGAAAACCGCCAGATTGAGACAGTCCGGAAAGCCACCGATGTGTTCGAGGAAAAGAGAAAGGAACTCCTGGAGGCGGTTAAAAAGAGGAAAATGATGGAAACCCATAAAGAACACCAGCTTCAGGAATACAAGACAGATCTGATTGCAGCGGAACGACGGGAAACGGACGATATGTCGATCCAGCGTTTCAGCAGGAGAGAGGCATGAAAAATAATAAAATCATCGTAACGGCGCTGATCATCGCAATCCTTTTTGTAAAACTTTTTTTAGCGGGCGAGTTATTTCAGGAACTCTCCGGCTTGGATACCTCCGCACTTTCGCTCAAGCGGGCCATGGCGGAGACGCCGAAAAACGGTTTGGTGAGTGTACCGGTCAAGGACGTGGTGGCGGATCATCTCTCCCAGGAACGTAGCCTCATGAAAACCCTCGAGGTGAAACAGCAGGAGTTGGATAACCGGGAAAGCCGGCTGGCGGCGGAGGAGCAGCGCATCCAGACATTGAAGCAGGAAATCGTGGCCAAAATCGATATGTTGCGTGGACTGGAAGACCGTCTCGGTACGGTCATGGAGGGAGAGAAATCCTCGGAGAATAAGAAATACAAGGATCTGGCCAAGGTTTACGACTCGGCGCCGCCCGACAAGGTCGGATCGATGCTCGAGCAGATGGATGTCAAAACCGCCGCAGGGATTACGATGAACATGAAGCGCGACAAGGCCGGCGCCGTCCTGGGCCATTTAAGTCCCCAGAAAGCGATTGAAATAACAAGAGAAATTACCCGCGTTTCCGCCGCAGCCAAACCGCAGCCATAGCAGAAAGCAAATATTCCGCGATTGTGACGTAAAAAGATCAAAAACCGGAGACTTCCTGAAAGGTTTCCGGTTTCTTGCATTTAAAGCAAGGGAACAGCCTGCTGTATGAAATCCTGATGGAATTCTGACTTAAAATGAAAGGGTTGCGTATAAAAGTCCGGTCGTCGGGTCAGGTTAATACTCAACCCGGAATACGGTCAGCGGTTTCTTTTTCCCCTTGACCCGAAGCGGCGGCAGGTCCTTGAAGGTCTTCAGCCCGGGTATGTCCGTGTCCAGTTCATCAATCGCGTCTTTAACCGCCTGGGTTATAAGAATTTCGTCATTCCCCGCCATGGACTCGATACGTTGCGCCACATTGACGGCGTCGCCGATGACCGTATAATTGATGTGATCTTCCGAGCCGATATAACCGGCAACCACGTCCCCCGTATTGATGCCGATGCCAATTTTCAGGTCATCAGGCCATTTTTTATGGTGGTTCGCTTCATTCAAAAGATGCAATTCCCGGATGATTTCGATGGCGGTTTTGACGGCATGGACGGGGTCCTGGGCATGAGAAATCGGGGCGCCGAAAACGGCCATCACGCCGTCTCCGAGCAATTTGTCCAGGGTCCCCTCGTTTCTGAAAATAATGGGAGTGATATGTATAAAGAAATCATTAAGAATTTCAACGACTTTTTCCTGGTCAAGTTTTTCCGAAAGCGACGTGAAGCCATGAAGATCGGCAAACAGGATCGTCGCACGTTTCCGTTCCCCACCCAGACGCAGAATGCCCTTGTTCTTCAGAATTTCACTGGTGATATTTTTAGAGAAAAAGCGACTGAGAAGAAAACGCTGGTTCTCTTCCTTGAGCATCTGGGAATACAGGCGGGATAAAATAATGGACGTCACCATCTGATCGGCCACAAGACTGAAAAAGCTGATCTGGTTCTGATCGATGCTGTTTAGAGAAGGAAAGACCAGATTAAGTACGCCCATGGTCCGCCCGTTATGTGCCAGGGGAACGCTCAGCAGGGATTGGGCCCCGAATCGTTTCTTCTCTTCCGGAGAACAGGTTTCGGTGAGGTTTTTCTTGATAGTCACCTGATTCTGGACCACGGCCTGTTCCGCCGATTGCTGATAGAGACGGTGATAATCCCCGGGTAGATTTGTTCGATCCTGGTCGTTGAGCGACGCCATGACCTCAAGTTGTTGCGACTCTTCATTGAGGAGCATTAAAGAGATGTGTTCCGTGGCGAAGTATTTTTTAATGATATGGAGTTGTTCCGTAAAGAGCATGATCTTGTCGGTAATACCCGTCAGGCGGAGCATATCCACCAGCTCTTTGATTACGGATAACTCCTTGATCTTATTTTCATAATTGCTCCTCATCTTGAGGAACTGTTTTTTAAACAACTCCGCTTCATCAACGACAGGCAAAGGATTGTTTTTCTGACTTCTGCGTTCCGGGGTCATCGCGTTGCTCCGTCGGGGCCAAAAACCATGGAAGGCGAGTTTTCATCAATGATGCCCCGGATCTCTTTCACCATGCTTTCGATCATGTCTTGATCGAAGTGGTCGAATAAGCGAGACAGCAATAACCAGTGACCGTAAGTCATGCCATGGTGGATGTGGTTTTCATCCGTCGGCAGGCGGTCGATATCCATGGCTCGGTAATAGAGGTAATTGGCCAGGCCCGTTACCGCGGCAAGATCGGAATGGTCCGGTGCGTTGAAAGGCTGATGATGGTAGGCGATGGCATGGACAAGCGTTTCCGGCAGGTTCCAGCGGATGGCCAGGGAACTCCCGACCATGGCATGGTCCATGCCGTAAAGATCTTCTTCCAGTTCGAAAAGCGATTGTCCCTCGATTTCCGCTTCCTGATACGTTTCTCGGTAAGTATCCGTAAAATGATCAATAAAAAAGATTTTCCCCACATCATGCAGCAATCCGGCGGAAAAAACGCCTTCATCTTTTTGCCCGGACAATTTACGGTACAGGTGCTTCACGATCATGGCGGTGCCGAGGGAATGGTGCCAGAGCAACTGCGGGTCAATAATATCCCGGAGATGCTTTGAGTCAAAAACTCTTGCCGCTGCCAGCCCGAAAGCGATATCCACAATCTCATTGGTTCCCAGGAGAGAAATTGCATATTTTACCGAGCTGATTTTTTGTGGGTAGCCATAAAAAGCGGAATTGACCGTTTTCAGCAGTTTCGAGGTTAGGGCCGGATCTTTGAGAATGATGTCGGCCAATTCGGATCCCGAAGAATAGGGATGGGATGCGATGTTGAATATCTGGCTGGCGACGGTCGGCAGAGTCGGCAGGTCATCCGACTGATTAAGCATGGTGGCGATTTTATCCATCATGACGGATCGTTGAGCCATGACGGATTCGAGTTCCATCTGCTGAATGATGGCGCTGAAATGACGTTCCGCTTCCGAGGCGGGCGGAGGTTTTACCTGTTCTTTAATCATTTTTTCCAGCTCCGGTACCAGCGGTGAATCAAAAGGCAGACGGGCCAAAAATTCCTTCTGGTCCGTATGGGGGATCTGAACCAGACCCAGCCAGAGCATATCTGGCGTCATGCTGAGCAGCCGGTTGAAAATGCGCCCCCGGCCGCGGATGAAACAAAGCTGCAAAGGGGTCCATTGGTCTTCAGTGTGCGCTAACGGTATCGAGTTCGACACGACGGCTTTGTCAGCCCGGTCTTCCCCCGGAGTTGGACTGCCTTCCGTCGCGTCCCTGGATAACGTTGTCAGATAAAGCAGCTTCCCGAGTGTTTGACCTTCTTCCGGAAAGACGGCATATCCACAGGTGAAGGCCACATTTTCGCCCAGCATTTTTTTCAGGCCGCGGATGGCCTTCTGCTGTATGGGGCCTACACCATGCCGGTCGGTCGCAAAACCAAGGACGACAAAGCGATAATCATCGATGCCGATTAACGTATCGCTTTCCCGAAAGATTTCTCCCAACTGGTCCTCAATATTTCCCAGCATGGAGGGATAAACGGGGAGCGATGATCCTGAGCCCACGTGAAATACCAGAATGGACATACTGCTCCGGCTCCGCAGCACCTTGCTGAGTTCGCCGCGGATACGGCGATCATGTTTTTGCGCAATGAAATAAGGCGTGTCGTCGTATTGCACGACCGGTTCCATCGTCGTAAGGCAGCCCATCTGTGCCATGGCCCGTTGTGCCGCCTCGGCTCGGCTTTGGGTGTCGAAAGTCCGGACGACCCGGGGGGCACTGGTTAACAGGGGACGGATTTCATCGATGGTAAGACCGATTTCTTTCTGAAGGGCGTATGCGACTTTTTTTATAGCCGTACCGGCTGCAAAACCCTGAAATGTCAGGCGGTAGCGAAGATCATTCATGGTGTCAGGCTATGCTGCAATGGGTTCGAATAATTGGTTGCATTTTCCCCCGGAAAATCAACATGATAAGGGCCATTGGTAGATACAAACTCACGCCGCAGACTATAAGAGAAAAAATGTCTGGCGTCAAGGAGATAGACCGTCTTCGCAGGCCATTCCCGGGATGGTTTCCCTTTAGACGACATCATCATTAACCTGAGTATCAATTTCCAGGGGATCGGTATGTCCATAAGCCTTAATTTGGCGTCCGCCGTCTTTTTTCGCCTCACGGATGAGTTGCTGCGCCTGGGAAATCATTTTTTCGGGGATGCAAGGCGCAATGCGGTCGTAGTGAACAACCGCAATGCTCGCAGTCAGTTTCCCATGTTCCAGTTGTTCCACCCCGGCAAACTGGTAATTTTCTATGAACGCGAGGAGTCTCCGGGCGACAATAAAGGAGTCTTCTTCCGTTGTATCGGTTAAAAGGATCGCAAATTCGTCGCTGCCGTATCGGACCAGGATGTCTGAACCGCGGGTGGTTTCACGCAGGAAATCAGCGATACTTTTAATACAGATATCGCAGTTTTGCGTGCCGTTGATCCGGGCAAATTCGTCGAAATGGTCGATGTCCGCCATCAGAATCGAGAAAACGATCTGATGACGGTCGGCACGGCAAATCTCCTGGGCCAGTCTGATCTGAAAATAGGATCGGTCAAACAGCCCGCTTTGCGTATCCAGAAGGCCAACCCTTACCGGAGAAGGTTTTTCAAGATTGCGGATGTGATCCAGCAGATCTTCGTTGGTGCAATAATGCTTATGGACCAGTTCTTCAATTTGTCCGACCAGACTGAGCCGTTCGCCCATTGAAATGTCTTTACCCGTCAGGATGATGACGGGGACATCTGCTGTTTGGGGATTGTTTCTCAGGGCGGAAAACATCTCAAAATAGCCGATATCGGATACCGCGAGGTCAAGGATGATAAGATCGGGTGTGGCATGAAACGCGTCGTCCAAACCTTCCTTGCCTGACTGCGCGCAGGTGATGCGATAACCGGCCGCGGTGAGCATGGCTGTCAATGACTCCAGAAAGTCGCGGTCCTGGTCGATGCAGAGAATGTTGCGCACGCCTTTCCTTTTATGAGAAACGGCGCTGTTCAAAGCACGGCAAGCCGGATCGGATGTATCTGAGGGTTTCGCATCGACGGCTGCGGTCAGGTTTCCCGAAACCTCTCCGGTTCGCCTGCGCACTTGGCGTATTGTCTGAATACGACTATGGCGAATCATATTGAGAAAGAAGCGAATTCCCTGGTATTCTATAATCTCAGCGTGGGGAGGTTTCAGGGCCAGGAGTTCAGAAGGGCTGATTCCACTTTCGGGAAGATGGAAAATGATTTCGGGCATGGTCCGCATGGCTTCGGAGAGGCTTGAGAAAATGGGAATATTCCTTGCGCCGGCCAAATCAAAACTGGAAAACTCGCCGTTCACATCAACAATCCCTGAAAGGATCATCCCGGATTCATCAACGATCGTATCAAATAAATACGTCCCCAAATCACCGGCGCCGACAATCATGACCTTGATCATATCATTTTGATTCACCTGCCTTTTGTCCTCCTTACCTTTATATATATATGGAGCAACAATCCATATGCAAATTTTATGCTTGCCGGATCACCTATATCACATGCCGCGTTTAAATTCTCTTATTTGATGAGGGGCGGGGTATAGTCCTTCATCTTGATGGCGACGTTTTGGTTGATCGCTG
>Ga0302253_1001172_pt1 | contig 16851 bp, 11 predicted proteins | sample AAG_RA_Trp_MG_FD_193537 | JGI IMG/M metagenome (GOLD analysis project Ga0302253, IMG submission 193537) | Enriched activated sludge microbial communities from anaerobic digester in WTTP, New Holstein, Wisconsin, United States - AAG_RA_Trp | ecosystem: Engineered > Bioreactor > Anaerobic >...
ATCCTGTCCGGTTATCTGTCGCATATTGCCCAAAAAAGAGAAAGAAACGGCTTTACGGCCGTGAAAGGGAAAGAAGCCTATCTTTTTCCCGGATCAGGCCTGTTTCATAAAAGCGGGAAATGGATTGTTGCGGCGGAATATGTAGAGACCTCGCGCCTGTACGCACGGACCGTGGCCCATATCGAGCCGGAGTGGCTGGAGCAACTGGGGGGGCACCTGTGTAAACGCACCTACTCCGATCCCCATTGGGATCGGGACAAGGGCGAGGTCTTAGCCTTCATGCAGATCAGTCTCTTCGGATTCATCATTGTTCCGCGACGCACGGTTGCCTATGGCCATATCGACCCGGCGGTATCGGAACAACTCTTCCAGGAGGCTCTGGCCGACGGAGAAGTGAACAAAAAGTTCCCCTTCCTGACTTTTAATCAACGGTTGATCAGACGAATCAAGGATTATGAAGAAAAAATAAGAAAAAGAGATCTGCTGGTCAAACGGGACAGTCAGATCGCATTTTACAGGAAGCGATTACCGGGGATAACGGGTGTCAGATCCCTGCAACGCCTCGTTATCGAAAAGGGTTCGGATGATTTTCTGAAAATGACGGAAGAAGATCTTCTCGATCGGGACATTCACGCAGGAAGCATTGATGAAGATTACCCTGATATCGTCCAATTCGACGACATAACCTTCCGCCTTTCCTATGCCTTCGATCCGGGATCAGAGAACGATGGCGTGACCCTGAAAGTGCCGATCAATGCATTGACCAGTGTGCCTTATGAGGCAATCGACTGGCTCATACCGGGGCTGCAAGAAGAGAGGATTTATGCCCTTCTTAAGGGACTCCCGAAAGAATACCGGAGACAACTTCATCCCATCAGGGAAAAGGCCTTTCGGATTGCCCGGGGAATGGCGAAAAAGAAAATGCATTTTCTGGCCTGCCTCAGCTTGTATATCAAGGAAGATTTGGGAATCGATGTTCCCATTTCCGCCTGGTCAGTGGAACGTCTCGGCGAACATCTTCGGATGCGCTATGAAATTGTCGATGAATTGGGGCAATCGCTCTCATCAAGCCGTGATCTCAAAACGCTTTACTCTGAAACTCTTGAAGGAACTGAAAACGAGGCTTTCGAAACAGCCAGAACACAGTGGGAAAAACAAGATTTCGTTTCCTTTGATATGGATGAATTGCCGGAGCGTGTTCCTTTCCTGATTCACGGTCAAGTGAAAGGGTACTTCTACCCGGCCTTTTCTGACCGGGGAGGATGCTGTTCGGTCAAGCTCTTCAAGGATTCCGATGAAGCCCGGCGCGAACATCGCAAGGGAATGATGCTCTGTTACGCAATTCAGCTAAAAGAGAGGGCAAAGAACTTAAAAAAAATCCTTACTTCAAACCGTGAATTGACCGAATATCTGAAGCCACTGGGAGATGCCACGGAAAGAATCAGGTTCATTATTTATAAAGTAATCCATGATCTATATGACCTGGATGCAAGGAATAACAGGGCTTTTCAGGATAGCCTCGATAGGGAAGCGGAAAGATTTCTGCCCTATGCTGCGGAGATTCTGCCACATATTATCCGGGTCTTGAAAACACATCATACCGTCCATCGGACCATCGAAAACTTTGCGGTTATTAATAAGAGGAATCCGGTGATCTTGAAGTATCTCGATCAACTTCAAAATGAACTGAAGGGCCTGTTACCTCCGGATTTTCTTTTGCATTTCCAACGAGATGATTTCGTAAACCTCATCCGATATATCAGGGCTTTGAGTATCAGGGCGGAAAGAGGGGTATGTAATCTCGAAAAGGATCGAATCAAGGAAAGCGACGTGAGGGAATTCATTCGGGCGTACGATGATTTGATGAAGACGATGAGCCCTATCTGTTCACCGGAAAAAAGAAAGACCCTTTTCGAACTTTCGGCCATGATTCAAGAATACAAGATATCCGTATTCGCACAGGAAATCAAAACCGCGATGCCCGTTTCCCGCAAGAGACTGCTGGAAAAAATTCAAGAGATTGAACAAATGGCATAACGGCCCAATCCTACTGGACGACCTTTATCGTCGTCCCTGCCTTCAGGGAGGAATCGGACAGTTTGTTCATTTTCTTGAGTTCCTGCACGGAAACATCGAAACGCTTTGCCAGAGAGGCGAGAGTGTCCCCTCTTTTTACCTTGTAGCGCCGGTTGTTTTTCCCTGCGGCGAGTTTCTTTTTTCCTTTTACCTTCGAAAGCTTGCCCGGCTTTCCATTCTCTTTCACCGCCTTTACGGAAGAGATATTATCCGAGGGTATCTTCAGGACCTGTCCTTTTTTCAAAGTAGACCTTTTAGACAGGTGATTGGCTTTACGGAGAGCAGAAACCGTCGTTCCATATTTTTTGGCAATGGACGTGAAAGTTTGCCCTTTTTTTACCTTGTGCTCCAAGAAGGTGGGCTTTTTAATCACTATTTTAGGCGGCGGCGCCGGCGCCGGTTTTTCCCATTGCGGAATCTCATCCATGACGGACAGGAGCTTTGTCGATGAGTCCGCCGGGACTTTCAAGTTGTAATCTCTATCCGGTGTAACTCTCAGGCGTAATTCGGCATTGAGAACATTGAGCATATCTTCAGACATTTCAATTTTGGAGGCAATGTCTGAAAGCCGCATGCTTTTATTGGTTCTTACAACAGTATACGGATATGGGGATTGATTCTCGAAGGTTGGCTCTAAATTCATTCCATACTTTTTAGGATTCCGGATGATATGCAGGGTTGCCAGGAAACGCGGCACGTATCGGGCTGTTTCATAAGGAAGTTTTCGGTAGAGATCCCAGAAACGGTCCAGGTAATTGATATGCTGTCCGGAGATGACTTTCAACACCCTGCCCTCCCCGCAATTATAGGCGGCAAGAGCGGTCAGCCAGTCGCCGAACATGTGATGCAGTTCCTTCAGATAACCGATGGCCCCGACCGTGGATTTCTCGGCGTCCATCCGTTCATCAATCCACTCGTCCCGATTCAAGCCGTATTTGTAGCCGGTCGAAGGAATAAACTGCCACAATCCCAGGGCTCTTGCCCGGGATAAGGCACAGATTTTGAATCCGCTCTCGACCAACGGCAACCAGGACAACTCCTCGGGCAAACCCGCTTTTTTCAGTTCAGCAATGATCATGGGACGGTAAAGTCCCGAACGTTGATATGAAGATATGAAGAAGTCCCTCTCGACGGTCTGGAAAAGACGGATTTCCTTTTGCACATCCGCATTCATGATCAGCGGGATCTCGCTGTATTTACCGTTTGTTTTGGTTTGCAGGGAGGTATAGATCGTGAGAATTCTCTTTGAAATCAGGAGACGCAGATCGTCTTTCTGCCTGGCGATGTCCGGGTCTCCATCTGTTTTGAGCATCAGTTCATAGGCCTGATCCAGAAGCCGGATTGCTCCTTCCACATCGCCTTTAACCCACAGTGCCTGAGAATCTTCCAGAAGCGATAAAGATATTTCCATGATATCCTGTTCCGTATCTTCTTCATCGTCTGCGTCATTTTCCCTCTGACCATTGGATCCGGAGGATTGACCTGTTTTGGGGTCCTGGCAGTCAGCGGCTTTCTTGGTGCTGCAATTTTGGTTTCCCTGGCAGGTTGTTTCAGCCGGTGCGGGCGCTTTTATTCCAAACAGTCTGTCGAAGTAACTCTCCTCGGCAAGCGTTTCGTGGGTATTAAGAAAAAGAAATGAGAATAAAACGGCCATCCATAAAAAACATTTTTTTGCATTCATGACGATCCCTTTATTTTATAAATCCAGATTACATTATGGACGTAAGCCAAACTTCATCAGGTTGTGGCTGTTTCCTATAACACAAAAAAATAACCTGCAAAACCATAATTAACGGCACGGGACATCAGGATGGATCACAACTCCTGATTTATGTTGCAGAATTCATGATCAGGTAGGCGTTGATGAACTCATCGATGTCCCCATCCAAAACCTTGGCCGCGTTGCCGATTTCAAGATCCGTGCGATGGTCTTTAACCATCTTGTACGGATGCAGAACGTAGGATCTGATCTGGCTTCCCCAGGCAATGTTTTTCTTCGTTTTCTGAATCTCGTCCAGCTTCTCGTTTTTCTCCTGCAATTTTCTTTCGTACAGGCGAGACCGCAAATACTTCATCGCCATGGACTTGTTTTTATGCTGCGATCTTTCATTCTGGCACTGGACGACAATTCCTGTCGGCATATGGGTGATGCGGACCGCCGAGTCCGTTTTGTTGACATGCTGGCCGCCCGCGCCGGTCGACCGGTAGGTGTCGATTCTCAGATCTTTTTCATCGATCTCGATGACAATGTCGTCTTCCACTTCCGGGTAAACGAAAACAGAGGCAAAGGATGTGTGACGGCGGGCGCTGGCATCGAATGGCGAAATTCTAACCAGGCGATGAATGCCTATCTCCGCTTTCATATAGCCATAGGCATAATCACCTTCCAGAGTGAAGGAAACGCTTTTGACGCCGGCTTCGTCTCCCGCCAGGTAGTCGATTATTTCCGTTTTGAACCCCCTCTTCTCCGCCCACCGCAGGTACATGCGCAAAAGCATTTCCGTCCAATCCTGGGATTCGGTACCACCCGCTCCGGCATGAATGGAGACGATGGCATTCATCGTATCCTCTTCCTCGCGAAGCATCGTTTTCAGCTCATACTCCCGGACAATATCATCCAGTAATTTCGCTTCATCCGCGATTTCGTCCAGAAACGCCGGGTCTTTCTCTTCGACGGCGAGAGAAAGCAGGGTTTCCAGATCGTTGAGTGCGGAGGTGCGGTTTCGCCACTGGAAAAGCGTGTCTTCCAAACGGCTTTTTTTTCTCAGGATGTCTTTGGCCTTGTCCTGGTCGTTCCAGAAAGATTCCTGCAGGGAGATTTTTTCGAGTGATTTAATTTGATATTCGATTTCCTGGAGGTCAAAGACACTCCCCTAGACGATCGATCCTTTTTCGCAAATCGTTTACTTTATCCGTAAGTTCTTCAAGCATTGCTTAAGTTCTCCTTTAATTGAACTGAAGAAAATGACGCCTAATAAAATCAGGCATATGTATATAAAAATATCCCCATATAAAGCATAGATTGTTTTTCGATCAAGAAATTTTACGCTTCCTCTGACGACAGTTCTTTCAAACAGTCCGGTTTGTTTCATAACTTTGCCGGATGGGTCGATGATGGCACTGATACCGGTATTGGCCGCCCTTACAAGGAAGGTCCGGTTTTCCACGGCACGGAAAACCGTCATGGACAAGTGCTGATAGGGTGCGGACGTTTTGCCGAACCAGGCATCGTTGGTGATATTGACCAGTAAATTCGTGCCGTCTGCCTTGTACTTGCGGCTGATTTCGGGAAAAATCGCTTCATAACAGATCAATATCCCCAGGTCATGCCTGCCGATCCCGATCGGATTGACCCCATCGCCTTTTCTGAAATCCCCGATTCCGGCGACCAGCTTGTTGATGAAGGGAAAGAAATGCCTTAGCGGAACATATTCCCCATAGGGAACGAGATGCGTTTTGTCATATTTCCCCGCAGTGCTACCGTTTGGTGACAGCAGGAAAGCGCTGTTCATGTACTCGGTTTTAGCACCGCCGGCGAAATAGCTGGGGCTGCCGAACAGAAGCCAGTCTGACGTTAATTTCGGAATGTTTCGGACCACGGAAGAGAGGTGCGATTCCTCCTGAAAGAAGAAGGGGGTTGCCGTTTCCGGCCAGACGATTAATCCCCGACCGACGGGGGCCTTCTTGAGAGACATGTTCTGGTAAATGTCGATGGATTCCTGCTGGAAAAGAGGATTCCACTTGATGTTCTGGTCAATATTCCCCTGGATGAGGGACACTTCCATCGCTTCGGCCCGTTTAAGCTCTGATTGAATACGATTGAGGGAAAACTGGCCATAACCGAACAGAAGCGCCAGGATAATGCATCCGGAGGCCAGTTCCGGGAGCGCCTTTTTAGCGCTTTCCCGATGGACGATCAGATCGAAGAGAACAACATTTACAAAAACAATAAGAAAGGACACGCCATAAATACCCGTTACGTCGGAAAATTGGATGAGGTGTAGATATTTGTACTGAGAATAGGCCAGGTTTTCCCAGGGAAAGCCGGTAAAGAGATGAGATTTCAGAAATTCCAGTCCGGTCCAGAGAAGAGGCGCCGAGACAATTTCCGAAAATCCCCTGTTCCGGAGAAAAACCACACCCGCCGCAAACAGGGAAAAATAAATACTCAGATACAGGCATAGAAGGAGCATGGCGGAAATGCCGATGTAAAGGGGGAGATAGCCGTACATGACAATGACCTGTGCGACCCAGTAGAGCAGACCGATATGAAATATCATGCCCGTAATAAAGCCGAACAGTAAAGCTCTGAAAGGTTTTTCTGTGGTATGAAGGGCGATAAGAAGTGGAATCAATGCGACCCAGGCCGTCAATCCGATGCCGAACTTGGGAAACGAGCCGATCAGAAGAAAAGCCGAAAGAATCGATAGAGTAATTTGCCGGAGGTCTCCACGAACAATGGCGGAAAGATTATACGGGGCAGATGTGATCATTTAATTTCGCCGAAGGGCAACTTTCAGGATTCTTCTTGCTTTTCCGGAAGGACGATTTTGACTTTTTTGATGCTTTTTTCATCGGCCTGGTCAATCGTTAGTTCCATCTCGCCGATCTGGAATGTTTCGCCGACCTGCGGCATTTTACCGAACTCGTGGAAAAGCAGACCGGCCAAAGTCTCGTAATTCCCTTCCGGAAACTCCACGTTGAAATACGCCTCGATTCTTTCAATGTCGGTTCCCGCATTGCAGAGATACGTATCGTCGGATATTTTCACAATGTCTTCCGCGGGACGTTTTTCGTCTTCGTCACTGATTTCCCCGACGATCTCCTCGATTAAATCTTCGAGGGTAACCAATCCTGCCGTGCCTCCGTATTCATCGATTACAATGGCCATGTGAATTTTCTTCGTTTTCAATTCGTGAAGAAGCAAGCCGGTGCGCATCGTTTCGGGAACAAAATAAGGTTTTCGCAAAACCGACAGAATGTCTTCAGCCGTAATCCGTTTCGACCAGAATTTGAGCAGATCCTTGACATTCAGAATACCGATAATCTGATCGAGGTGACTTCCGTAGACGGGCATGCGGGTATGGCCATGCTTCATGATCAGATCAATGACCTCTTCGATGGACGCACCCGATTTTACTACCGCCATCGCTGTTCGTGGAATCATGACCTCCCGTACGATCGTATCGCGAAATTCCAGGATACTTTGGATCATTTCACCGGATTGCGGATCGATCAGGCCGTTTTCTTCCCCTGCATCCAGCAGGGTCTGTATCTCCCGTTCCAGCCGTTCATGATCCCGTTCGACAAAGAAATTTTTCAAGATGGTGAGAATGCCGCTCTGCTTGGAATGTTTCATAAGATAATGATCAAACCCATTCCTACAGGGCGCGGAGATATTCCGGACGCAGGACACTCTTGTCGGCACCGGCAATGATCCGGTTGATCATGTCGACGATCCGGTCCTTGTCCTGGGGTAGTCTGGCCCTGATGGGCAGATAATTAGACGCGTGGTTTGCGGTGAAAAAACAGTCCGTAAAATCGGAATGCGAAATGATCAGGCTTAACTCGTTCAAATAACCGAATTGGTCGGGTTGCGGCAATTTCCCGTTTACATAATCGTCATAGATCGGAGTGCCGGGAATCAGCATCAGGGTCAGCGCCCCGACATAATCCGGATCAATGGCCGTTAAGACCTTGGCCGTTTCCAGAGCGTGTTCCGTACTGTTTTCGATGCCCCCCAAGCCCAAAATCACGGTAACGGAAAGGATCATGCCGGCTTTCTTGAGTCTTCTGCCCGCTTCGATGGTCTGCGCCGCCGTGACCCCTTTGTCGATTTTCCTCAGGAGGGCATCGCTCCCCGTTTCCACACCCAGGTACACCATGGACAGTCCCAGTTCCCGCAATTCGGCGAGTTCCTCCGGGGTTTTTCTCAGAGCGCTCTTGGCGTTTCCGTAAGTACTGATCCTTTCCACGCCCTTGATCTCGGTTTTGATCATCCGGATGATTTCCGTCAGCTTGGCCTGAGGGATGATCAGGGCATCTCCGTCGCATAAGAAGACCTTCTTAATGCCGCGGTAACGGCCGGCTTCCAGGATGTCTTCCCGGATTTCCTCCATACTCTTGATACGGAATTTCTTCCCCTTGTACGTTTCACAAAATGTGCAGAGATTGTGCGAACAGCCGACCGTGACCTGCAGCAAAAGACTGTACGCCTCACTCGGCGGCCTGATGATCATCCCTTCGTATTTCATAAGTTTATCCTGAAATATCGCTTCTTTCCAAAACGGAGACTTCATTATTACTTCGGCAATTTAATTGCTTAATTCCCGTCATTCCGTCGAAAGACGGGATCCATAATGACTTTGGCTGGATGCCGGATCGAGTCCGGCATGACGTTTTTGATATTTACTTGCCGATGTAATAATAATAAGGAGTGCTTATAATAAATCCACTGAAAAGACAAGCTTGTAAAAAGCATCGCTCTGTATTTTGACTTGACTCTTACGCCGCGATTCTATATAGAATCATCCCAGTAATGTTGTTGCTATCATTCGTTTTTACAAAGGATTTGAACAATGCTCCGGTTCCGCTCAGAAAAAAGGCCATAAAAAAAATGATTGGCATTTTTTCATTGATCAAAATGGTTTGAACCTTCCCATTCCAAGGGGAGGTTTTTTTTTGTCAAAAACGATTGCCCGATCGTTTCAAAAGGATTCGGGTGTTTTATTCTTGAAAAAAATCGCCGGAGGGACTTTCAACAATGGCAAAAAAAAGAATCGTTATGGATTCTGATCGAATAGACCGTTCGATTACCCGGATCGCATATGAAATACTGGAAAAAAACAAGGGCGTGGAAGATCTCGTCCTGATCGGCATCCGGACCCGGGGTGTTCCTCTGGCCCAGAGGCTTCAGGAAAAAATTTCGCGGATGGAGGGATCCAGTGTTCCGCTGGGTATTCTGGACATCACGCTTTATCGGGACGACATTGCCCTGATGAAAGGGAAACCCCGCCTTGAACGCACCGATGTCCCCTTTTCCCTGGATAACAAGAAAGTCGTCCTGGTCGATGACGTCCTTTTTACCGGCAGAACCATTCGGGCCGCCATGGACGCCTTGATCGATTTGGGACGGCCCCGGCGTATCCAGCTTGCCGTCCTGATCGACCGCGGGCATCGGGAACTTCCCATCCAGGCTGACTTCGTCGGCAAAGTTCTCCCTTCCTCTTTCTGGGAAGCTGTTGCGGTTCACCTGAAAGAAAACGATCGGAAAGACGAAGTGGTTATTGAAGAAAGTCAGGACTGATTAAATCAAGTCCCTCAACAAGGAATCCATTGAGGATGTAAACATGAAATGGGAAAGAAAGGATGTCTTAGGGATCAGGGAACTGTCGCCGGATGAAATTAACTTTATCCTGGACACGGCCGATTCCTTTGTTGAGATTTCAACCAGGGATATCAAAAAAGTCCCGACCCTGCGCGGCAAGACCATTATCAATCTTTTCATCGAGGCCAGCACGAGAACGAGAACCTCCTTCGAAATTGCCGGGAAACGTCTCAGTGCAGACACCATCAATATCACGGCGTCTTCCAGCAGTCTCGTCAAGGGAGAGACCCTGATCGACACGGCCCGAAACCTGGAAGCGATGAATCCGGATATCGTGGTCATCCGTCATAGCGCGGCAGGTGCGCCGCACATGATCGCAAAACTCATCAGTCAATCGATTATCAACGCGGGGGACGGCGCCCACGAGCATCCGACCCAAGCGCTCTTGGACATGATGACGATACGATTGCGCAAAGGCTCCCTTTCCGGGCTGAAGATCGCCATTATCGGCGATATTTCACACAGCCGTGTGGCCCGCTCCAATATCTTCGGAATGACCAAAATGGGGGCCGATGTTCATGTTGCCGGTCCGGCGACGATGCTTCCCCCATTTCTGGACCGGTTTGGCGTCACCGTCCATACCGATATGACCGGGGCGATCCGCAATGCCGATGTGGTCATGATGTTGAGAATTCAGATGGAAAGGGAGAACCTGAATATTTTTCCATCATTGAGAGAATACTCCATGTACTATTGTCTGAACCGGGAACGCATCGGCCTGGCCAAACCGGACGTTCTGGTCATGCATCCGGGACCGCTGAACAGGGGGGTTGAAATCGCACCGGATGTTGCGGACGGAGTCAATTCGGTCATTCTCCAGCAGGTGACCTACGGCGTGGCTCTGAGAATGGCCCTTTTATACCTTCTTACAGGAGGAACACTGTGAAAACCCTATTGACGGGAGGCCGGGTGATCGATCCGTCTCAAAACCTGGATCAGACAGCAGACGTTCTGATCGTGGACGGCAGGATTTCGAAAATCGGCAGCGGATTAAAAACAAAGAAAAAAAATGAAACCGATCCGGATTGGTTGATCATCGATCTCAAGGATATGATCGTCGTGCCGGGTCTTATCGACATGCACACCCACCTGAGAGACCCCGGGTTCGAATACAAGGAAACCATTGAGTCGGGTTCCGCCGCAGCCTCCGCGGGCGGTTTTACGGCGGTAGCCTGTATGGCGAATACCCAGCCGTGCAACGACAACCGTACCGTCACCGAATACATCGTCCGGAAGGCGAAAAAATGCGCCCTCGTCCGGGTGCATCCCGTGGGTGCCATCTCCACCGGTCTGAAAGGATCGGCTCTGGCGGAATTCGGAGATATGAAAAACGCCGGGGCGGTTGCCCTGTCGGACGACGGCAAACCCGTCATGAACGCTCATCTGATGCGCATGGCCCTCGAATACGCGGCTTCTCTCAATCTGCCGGTCATTGCCCATTGCGAAGACACGGATCTTTCTGCCGGCGGGTTGATGAATGAGGGGCCGGTCTCGACGGAACTCGGTATGCCGGGAATCCCTGCTGTTGCTGAAGAGACGATGATTGCCCGTGATATTCTCCTGGCCGGCTACACCAACACCTCCGTCCACATTGCCCATGTGAGCACGAAGGGATCGGTGGAGCTGATTCGCAACGCGAAAGCAAAGGGCATTCGCGTTACGGCCGAAACGGCACCTCACTATTTTACCCTTTCCGACGAATCTCTGCGGGAATTTGACACCCATTTTAAAGTCAATCCGCCCCTGCGCTCCCCTGAGGACGTTCTTGCAGTAAAAGCAGGGCTCAGGGACGGCACCATCGACGCCATTGCCTGCGATCATGCGCCTCACGCCGTAACGGAAAAGGCCCTCGAATTCGACTATGCCCTGTCGGGGATGATCGGCCTGGAAACGTCCTTGTCCCTGTCGCTTCGCCTGGTCGAGGAAGGTATTCTCTCCATGACCCAGCTGATCGAGAAAATGAGTACCAATCCGGCTAGAATTCTTCGGATTCCATTCGGCACCCTCGTTCCTGAAGCCACGGCGGATGTGACCGTCATCGATCCCTCCTGCTCCTGGAAAGTCGATGTACGGCAGTTCCGTTCCAAAAGTAAAAACTGCCCCTACGACGGATGGAACTTGTCCGGAAAAGCGGTCATGACCATGGTCGCCGGAGAAATCAAATATAATGGTCTTTCCGTTTGCCCTTTATGACCGACTCAGTCCACATCAAGACACGCGGCATCGTGCTTCGCGTGATAGACTATGGCGAATCGGACCGGATTGTCGGTTTTCTGACCGAAGATTTCGGAAAAGTCACGGGCATTGCCAAGGGAGCCCGCAAAAGCCGGAAAAGATTCGCCAATGCCTTGGAACCGTTTACATGCCTTTCCATCATTTTTTCAAAGAAAAAAGGCGGGAAAATGGCCTTGATCGAAGAGGCCGCCATTGTTGATCATTATCCAGGCCTCCGTGAAAGTCTGGAGAAGACATTAACCGCTGCCTATTTCATGGATATGATCGATCAGTTTCTCCTGGAGGGAAAGCGAAATCCGGAAATATTTCACTTGACCTGCGATTTCCTGATCCTTTTGGCAACGGAGAAATACGCCGAACACATGGTCCGGTTCTTCGAACTGCGTTTTCTCCGTCTGGCGGGATACGAACCGGTCCTTGACCGCTGCACGAACTGCAACAAACCGCTTCAAACAAGCCTTCCCTATTTCTTCAGTCCTTCAACGGGCGGTCTCCGCTGCCCCCCCTGTGCCGAACGGCTGGGATCGCCCGACGGCATCCCGGTTTCGGTCGGATCGATCAGGACCCTGCTGCTGGGAAAAGACTCCACTCCCGCCTTCCTGAATCGAATTTTGATGACCGACCAATGTGCCTTCGAATGCCGTCGTCTCCTAGCGGGTTTTATCCGGTATCTCCTCGGAAAGGAACTGAAATCCTTGAATGTTTTGAATGAAGTGCGCAGAATGGGAATTTAGAATGTATCAATGTGTTAATAAAGGACATTTCTCATATTGACACCATAAAATCATCGTGCTACGTACCGCCAGTCGCGGTGCTCCCCGGTAACAGAACACCGCTTGATGACATTGACCGACAGCGAACCCTAAAAGGAGGAAATCGTGACATTTCAGGAACTGATATTCGCCCTGGAAAGATACTGGGCTGACCAAGGCTGTATTATCCAGCAGCCATATGACCTGGAAGTGGGCGCCGGGACGTTCAATCCCGCCACATTTCTCAGGGCCCTGGGTCCCGAACCCTGGAACGTGGCTTATGTGGAGCCGTCCCGTCGGCCGACCGACGGCCGGTATGGGGAAAACCCCAATCGCCTGCAGCATTACTACCAGTACCAGGTGATCATGAAACCGTCCCCCCAAAATATTCAGGAACTCTATTTGAATTCCCTGCGAAGCTTCGGAATCGATCCCCTGGATCATGATATACGGTTCGTCGAGGACGATTGGGAATCTCCCACCGTCGGTGCCTGGGGTCTGGGATGGGAAGTCTGGCTGGATGGGATGGAAATCACGCAGTTCACCTATTTTCAGCAGGTCGGCGGGTTCGACCTGAAACCCATTCCAGTGGAAATCACCTACGGTATCGAACGGATCGCCATGTACATCCAGAATATCGACAATGTCTACGACCTCCAATGGAACGACCATATCCAATACGGCGATGTCCATCATCAGGGAGAGGTCGAATGGTCCGTCTATAATTTCGAAAAGGCCGATATCGACATGCTCCGGCAGTTGTTCAACATGTACGAAAAAGAAGGCATCCGGATGGCCGAGGACAACCTCGTCCTGCCGACCTACGATTGCTGCCTGAAATGTTCCCATACCTTCAACCTCCTCAATGCCAGGGGTGCCATCAGCGTGGCGGAGCGGACCAGTTACATCGGCCGTGTCAGAAACCTGGCGAAACTCAGCGCCGAGGTGTATCTCGCGCAACGCGAACAAATGGGATACCCTCTTCTGAAGAAGTGACATGAATGCGAAAACCAATTCGAAAGGACATGAGCAATGAGTAAAGAACTGTTGCTTGAAATTGGAACCGAAGAGATTCCCGCGGCGTTCCTGCAGAAAGCCATTAAAGATATGGCGGAAATGGCGGAAGCCATGTTCCGTGAAAACCGTCTCCGGCATGGCACCATCAAGACGATGGGAACCCCCCGCCGTTTATGTCTCGCCGTTTTTGATTTAAGTGAAAAGCAGGATGACATGATCATCGAAAAAATGGGCCCGGCCAAAAAGGTCGCTTTCGATGAACAGGGCAATCCAACCAAAGCGGCCCTCGGTTTCGCCAGGGGACAGGATGTCGATTTTTCGGAAATCGAGACGGTTGTGACCGACAAGGGCGAATATCTGTGCGTTCGTAAAACAGCCGTCGGTATACCGACGGCAGATTTGCTTCCCGCCATCATGATCCGGTTCATTTCGGGGATTCCCTTCCGGAAGTCCATGCGCTGGTCCGACTGTGATTTTCGCTTTGCCCGGCCGATTCACTGGATCGTTGCCTTATTCGGCGGTGAAGTGGTTCCATTTTCCATTGAGAACATCGTGAGCGGCAGGCGTTCATTCGGCCATCGGTTCTTGAGCAATCTTCCCTTCGATGTCTCCGGATATGAAGATTATATGGCCAAAGCCCGTTCAAATTATATTTACGTCGATCCGGAAGAACGGAAGGATATTGTTCTCAGCGAGATTCGAAAGGCCGCCGAAAGTGTCGGTGGTGAAGTGCTGATCGATCCGGAACTTCTCGATACGGTCACCTTTCTGGTTGAATACCCGAATGCGATCTGCGGGAGTTTTTCACCGGATTACCTGAAACTGCCCAAGGAAGTGCTTATCACGTCCATGATGACCCATCAGAAATATTTTCCCGTCATCGCCAAAAGCGGGGGGCTTCTTCCCAATTTCATCACTGTAAACAACACGAAACCCCGTAATCCGGATGTCGTACGCCGGGGAAATGAAAAAGTGATTCGCGCAAGGCTCTCCGATGCCAATTTCTTTTTCCAAGAAGATCAGAAAATCGGCCTGGATAAGCGCGTGGACGGCCTGAAACAGGTCGTTTTCCATACAAAATTGGGAACATCGTTCGAAAAGGTGCAACGATTTCAGGCATTGGCCGCATTCATTACCGAACAGATCGATTCATCCCTGAAATCCACTGTAGACCGTGCCGCCTATCTCGCCAAGGCCGATCTGGATACCCAGATGGTGGGAGAATTTTCAGAGCTCCAGGGTGTAATGGGACGGGAATACGCCCTTCTGTCAGGAGAACTGCCCATTGTGGCCAACGCCATTTACGAACATTATCTTCCCATCTCCGCAGGAGGCCCCCTGCCGGAAACGGATGCAGGAGCCATTGTCAGCATCGCCGACAAACTGGACACGATCGTCGGTTTTTTCGGCGTCAACCTGATTCCATCAGGTACCGCCGATCCCTATGCCTTGAGAAGGCAGGCCATCGGGATCATCAATATTATTCTGAATAAGAATTACGTCCTGAAAATGGACGACCTGATCAAATTCAGTCTCGGCATCCTGGAGAGTAAAATGACGGGAAGGCCTGAGGAAGTGAAGAAAGATGTTCTTGATTTCTTCAGGGGGCGTTTCGAAAATCAGCTTATTTCCCAGGGATTTTCATATGATGTGGTCAATGCCGTCCTGGCGACGAACGACTGGGACCTTTGCCGGTGTTACCGGAAAATCAAAGCCATGGAGAGTTTCAAAACCAATTCTGTTTTCCTTCCTTTTGCAACGACATTCAAACGCGTCGAGAACATCATTAAGGACTTCAGCAACGGGGCGGTTGACCCATCCTTGTTTGAAAACGAAACGGAATCGGAGCTGTTCAATGCGTATGACGTCATTGGTACCAAGGCATTTAAATTTATTGAAGCGGGCGATTTTACTTCATCCCTGACGGAACTGGCCGCCTTGAAAGGGCCTGTGGATCGATTTTTTGAATCCGTCCTGGTGATGGCAAAAGATGAAAAGATCAAATTTAACCGGCTTTCCCTGCTTGAGAAAATTTCGGTGTTATTTCACAAAATCGCCGACTTTTCATATATTTCCACGGATAATTAATGTTTTGCAACAAATGTGACGATAATAACCACAAGACACTTGTAACGAGTGATTTTTGTTATTTTGCGGAGCAAAATAAGTAAAGTATCTCTTTTCCGAGAGACCTTCTCCAGAGGTTGTCCTCGGCCACCGCTTCCGAAGGCTTGATCGTGGCCGACGGGCCGCGTTTTTTTGCTTTGAAGGATAAAAACAGGAACCCTTTATGAGTTTGCCAACCATGACATATTCATGTTAGCACGCTCTTCTCTCTTTATGTGTGATTATGGTATCGGTAATGGATTTTAACTTCCCCACGAAACAGATTTCGGAGCTGGAAGAAAAGCTACAGATCCGAAAGGCCCTCCAGGATATTACCAATCGCATTCATGCCGCACAGAACATCAAACAAATTCTGGTTGACCTCAAGGAGGGCATCCTGAAACTGTTCGATGCCGAAACCATGACCATATACGTGGTTGACCGGGAAACGCATGAAATATACTCCATGTTTCTGGCGGGTAACCAGCTCAAAGATATTCGTGTGCCCATCAACAACAAGAGTATTGCCGGTTATGCGGCCAACAACCAGAAGGCCGTCAATATTACGGATGTCTACAACACGGAAGAAATCAAGGCGATCGATAAGCAACTGTTCTTCGATTCCAGTTGGGATAAGAAATCGGGATTCAAAACCAGGCAGGTTCTTGCGTCGCCCATCCTGCGAAACAATGTCCTGATGGGGGTTATCCAGATTCTGAACAAGAAGAAACCGGGGCGGTTTTCCGATGAAGAAGCGGGCTTTGCGCAGGAAATCGCCGAAGTTCTGGCAGTCGCCTTTTACAATCAGGAACGCCTCGCAAAAAGACGGAAAACGCGGTTCGATTATCTGATCAACCGTGACCTGCTCAAGGAAGAGGAATTGGACAGTGCATGGGAGGAATCCAGGGAAAACAAGGAAACCATGGAAGACTTCCTGATGAACAAGTACAAGATTTTAAAAGCCGATATCGGTCATTCCCTGGAAGAATTCTATCGCTGCAAATATATCAGCTACAATGAAAAGACACCCATACCGGGAGATTTATTGAAAAATCTGAAGAAGGAGTATCTGCGGCGTGAACTCTGGGTTCCGCTCGGAAAGATAGACGGAAAGATCCAGATCATCGTTGACGATCCGAATAACATTCTAAAAAGGGACATGATTGAAAGCCTTCTGAAGACGAAGGCCGTCAAATATGACGTTTCCCTGGCGGAAGACATCATCAAATATATCAACCTGTTCTACCAGGCTTCCTCGGATGATTCGTCCATCAACGA
>Ga0302253_1001173_pt1 | contig 16844 bp, 20 predicted proteins | sample AAG_RA_Trp_MG_FD_193537 | JGI IMG/M metagenome (GOLD analysis project Ga0302253, IMG submission 193537) | Enriched activated sludge microbial communities from anaerobic digester in WTTP, New Holstein, Wisconsin, United States - AAG_RA_Trp | ecosystem: Engineered > Bioreactor > Anaerobic >...
CTGCTTGCATTCCGCGAGCAGGGTGCGGCCGTCCTTCCGGGCAATGACATCGTACTGCCGCCGCCTGCCCCTGCGGTTGATCACCGTGCCGACGCTGACCTCGAAACCGTGCTGCCCGAAGATGTATGCAGCCAGCCTCTCAAAACCCTGCCAGGGCGACCCGCCGGCAACTGCATCGAGCTCCGCGATGCTGCCGATTGATTCGAAGTCAGATGGTTCCTGCGGGTACGGTTCCCGGGTTTTGTCTTTGATGGTGAAACGCTCCTGCAGGTTCACATCAGCCGGGAGCCGCGTTAATACTCAGGGAACGGGGAGTGAAAATGAACGGAACGGATGGAAACGGATCTGCTGCCCGGGCCGCAATGGCCGGGAAGGGACGGGCAGCAGGAAAAAGGGTCCTGAAGGTTACACCCGCGTGCCGTTCCACCAGAGCGTGGAGTTCGCAAGCATGCTCTGGTTTTCGGCATGGACCCAGCGGCCGGTGAAGGTGGTTCTGTCCCGGGACTGTTCAAAGATGAAGTAACCGAGATCATCATCGCTCTCCGCATACGTCCCGGCCAGGGTGTTTTCCCGGGCGGTTGCATTCATGTGCCCGGTATAGGTGCCTTCCCCGGGATACACGAATGTGTAGGTACCGGTCACGTCGGTGCCGTCCTGGGACAGGGTTATCTGCGAGAACGTCGTGGTGTTATCGGTCTCGAGCCACGTCGTGTTCCAGGTGCCGGCCCACGATGCGGCCTGCGGCGCAGGAGGTGTGGCAGGGGCCGTCACCTCCGGAGATGATGATACCGGAACTGCGGCTGGTGCAGCGGGCGCTGCGGTGCGGGCGGGAGCGGGGCCCGTGCAGCCGGAAACGATCAGCAGGGCACACAGGACGCCGGTCAGAAGAAGTACTGCGGTTTTTTTCATACCATGATCCCCCGGACTTTGCGCTCATCGCTCATAACGATGGCGGAATGATGCCGGCTGCCGGTTCCCGGACAGCGGGCCCGCCTCCGGTACCATAGTCCGATCCTCAGGATTAAATCCTCCCGGACGAATGATGGATCAATGGAATACCATGCAGTGCCGGTCGAACGGCAGAAGAAACTTGCCGTGCTCATCGATGCGGAGAACGCCCAGGCAAGCATCATCAAGAACCTGCTTGACGAGGTTGCCAAGTACGGCGTGGCTTCCGTCAAGCGCATCTACGGCAACTGGACCACGCCCCAGCTGCAGGGATGGAAAGATGTCCTGCTCTCCAACTCGATCATCCCCGTCCAGCAGTTCAATTACACGATCGGGAAAAATGCCACCGACAGCGCCCTGATCATCGATGCAATGGACCTGCTCCACGCGGGAAACCTCGACGGGTTCTGCCTGGTCTCGAGCGACAGCGATTTCACCCGCCTCGCGTCCAGGATCCGGGAATCCGGCCTGATGGTGTACGGTTTTGGCGAGGAGAAGACCCCGAAGGCATTTGTCGATGCGTGCGACAAGTTCATCTACACCGAGATCCTGCGGCCGGCGGAACCTGCCGGGGCAACCCCCCCGGTGCACCGCGACGCGATGGTCTTCAAGGACGTAAAAAAGGACCAGAAATTCTTAAAGCTGCTCCGGAACAGTGTCGAGGATTCATCGGACGAACAGGGCTGGGCCGAGCTCGGCCTCGTCGGGCAGAACATCCAGAAGAAGAGCCCGGAATTCGATGCGCGGAATTACGGGTTTAAGAAATTTTTCGAGCTCATCTACGCGCTCAACCTGTTCGAGATCGACGAGCGGCAGTCCAAGGACCAGACCGGCAAGAGCATCTACATCCGGGAACAGGTGAAGAAACACCGGAGATAGGGGTGGCTGATCGGGGCGTACCCCGGATGCGGGTGCGGTCTTCCGGTTTGTGATCCGGCCTTTCGTGGCTGCATCCAAAAAACCGGGAGCATGCCGGCGCACAACGGGTGCCGGGAGCCCCGTCAGTACGCGCCCCGCCCGACCTGGCTGAGCCAGATCCGGTTTTTCGGCAAATCGATCCGGAACAGTTCCGGGTGGCAGACAAGGTCCGGAACACTGATCGTCATGGCCGCAGGCTCCGTATGGGTAAAATGCCGGATGTTCTTCCGGTTGCCCTCCATCCAGTCAACGGAGATACCGGAAGGGGTTGAAGAGCAGTTACAGATCTTTTCCACGGCGTCTCTCGGGGTTGTGACCACATGAACCTGCTGGTCAGGGCGGGCCGGCGGTAGTTCCGCCGGCAGGCTGTACGTGGCAGCGATGACGGGTACCGGCCCCGCTTTGCATCTCCGGATCAGGGTATACCCCGTTACAGGGGATCGCGGGGTTCTCGCGCCATGAGGGGATACCTGGTGAACATTTCCGGGACACGCGGGCATCATGGTACAAACGATCTGAAGCTGCTCTTCAGGCCTTCCCGTCGTTCTTACCACAATCTCTATACGCTCAGACAGCATCCGTCCCCTTAATCCGGGTGAGATCGCACCCGGGCAGAAGAACAAAGGAGGGAGAGAAATGGTACGACGTTTTCACCGATCCATCTATGATGAACTTGACGAGCTCAGAGCATCCATGGACTACCTGTACCAGCTTGCTCTTGAACCTGAGGACATCCCGCTGTCTTCCATTGATGATGACACCGGGATCATATGCCGGAACGCGCACCGCCCGGCTGCGGAAGTCGTTATCCACGATGACTGTGTCACCGTGACGGCAGATCTGGCCCCGGGAACCGGCACGGTAACGCTGTCGGTCGATCTCATGAATGACACAACCCTGCGGATCACCACGGGTTACTCCCGGGGAGCACAGGACGGTACCGGCAGCAGCGCCGGCCCGGAACGGGCATCGTTCTCCGTACACCGTATCGTCCAGCTCCCCGTGCCGGTCATAAAAGACGGGGCCCGGGCGAGCCTGCGGAACAGCGTGCTCGATCTCTGCCTGAAAAAAGCCGGGCCGCAGTAACCGGGAAAACCCGGAACGTATTTCTTTTTTTAAACGGCCTTCAATACGCAGGTATATCCCCTGAGGGGCCAAAGGGAGATACAATGGAAAATACGGGGATACGATGAACCACGGACGGCCGGATTCCCTCCAGAGGTACGAGTGCGCCCGCCTGGTCTGCACCTACCTGCTCTCCCGGAACATCACAACGGCGGATGTGACCGCGCACGAGATCGCGGCATTCTTCCGCCTCCCGCGCAAGTCCTCGCAATCGATCGGCGCCCTGCTGAGCTTCCTGTACACCAACCGGATCCGGAAACCGCGCTTTGGGTTTTATTGCCGGGGGACAACCCCCATGAGCAAATCGGATTATCCCCACCGGTACACGATAGAACTCATCGATGATGCCCGGGGACTTGTCTGATACTCCCCGCCGGGTCCGGAAGGCCGGGACCGTCTCTTTTCCAGGGTACAAAAATTCCGGACTTCAGGCAGGTATATGAGGTCACGGGACAAGTCCTGACCAGTGCGGGGATGCAGGGGAACCGGCAGTACCGGCAGGCCCGGGCGGCATCCCCCGGACGGACCGTGGCGGGGTTCACGGGACCCCCGGCCGCGGCTGCATACACCCCGGGGCAGCAGAACAGGAGCATGAACGGCTTTGCCGGAATACCAGCAAGATACAACACGTGAGGTTTGACATGTCACAACAGCTTGGAGGACAACAGGTTATCATTCTCAGGGAAGGGACGGAACGGAACCGCGGGGAGGAGGCCCACCGCTCGAATATCATGGCCGCAAAGGCGATTGCCGGCGCAGTCCGGTCAACGCTCGGCCCCCGCGGCATGGACAAGATGCTCGTCGGGTCCACCGGGGACATTGTCATAACGAACGACGGTGCGACCATCCTCGGGGAGATCGCGGTGAAGCATCCCGGGGCGAAGATGGTAATCGAGGTGGCCCGGACGCAGGACGATGAGGTGGGCGACGGAACGACCACGGCCGTGATCCTGGTCGGCGCCCTCATGGAACAGGCCGAATCCCTGCTCGCGCAGGGCATCCACCCGACCGTCATCGCGGAGGGGTACCGCATGGGCATGGATAAGGCGCTCGGAATCCTGGACGGCCTTGCGCTGAAGGTCGATCCATTGGACCGGAAGATTCTCTTAAAGATCGCCAACACCGCCATCACCGGCAAGTCCATCGAGCAGGTGAAGGGCAAGCTGGACACGATCATCGTCGACGCGGTCATGGCCGTGGCCGGGACAGAAGGCGGCAAAACACTCGTTGACGAGGACGACGTGATGATCAAGAAACAGAAAGGGCCGTCGATGGACGATGTCGAACTGATCCGCGGCGTGGTCATCGACAAGGTCCGGGCCGCTGAGGGCATGCCCAAGAAGATCGCGGGGGCAAAGGTGGCCCTGGTCGCCATGCCGTTCGAGATCACCAAGACCCAGGTGAAGGCGAAGATCCGGATCTCGAACACAGAACAGATCAATGCCTTCAGCACGCAGGAGCGCGAGGCCATCAGAAAACTTGCCGATGCTGTCATCGCGAGCGGCGCCAATGTCCTCCTCTGCCAGAAGGGGATTTCGGACATCGCGCAGTACTATCTTGCAAAGGCCGGCGTGCTCGCCATCGAGGACCTCCCCGAGAAGGACATGAAATACGCGGCCCGGGCAATGAACGCGAATATCGTCAACAAGCCGGAGTCCCTGACGGCAAAGGATCTCGGCACTGCCGGCCTGGTCGAAGAGGATACCGAGGGGAAGGTCACCCGGATCTCCGGGTGCAAAAACCCGAAGACCACGACCATCCTCCTCCGCGGGACGAGCGATTACCTGCTGGACGAGCTCGAGCGGGCAGTGGTCGACGGCACCCGCGTGGTGATGGATGCCATGGAAGACGGCACGTACGTTGCCGGCGGCGGGGCGGTCGAGACCGAGTTCCTCCTGAAGATCCGGGAGTATGCGCAGACCGTCGGTGGCCGGGTACAGCTCGCGATCGAGGGATACGCGGCAGCCTGGGAGTCCATTCCCCGGGCACTCGCGGAGAACTCCGGGTTCAACCCCATCGACAAGCTGGTCGAGATCAAGACCGCCCATGCAAAAGGCATGAAGAATGCCGGCCTGAACGTGTACGAAGGGAAAGTTGTCGACATGATCAAGGAGGGTGTTATCGAGCCCCTCAGGTCCAAGCGCCAGACCGTCCAGAGCGCCTCGGAGACCGCCGTCATGCTCATCCGCGTGGACGACATGATGATCACGCAGTCGAAGAGCCCCGCGGGCGGGCAGATGCCGGGCATGTGATACCGGCCAGCCTCTTTTTTCGTTCCGCTTGTTCCCGGACCATATTCCCGCCAAAGTATCCCCTGCCGTTTTTGTACCAGTGTTCCGGACCGTGTTCCCCCGGCGCTCCCCGGTTCCCCGCAGAACTCTGGCGGGGATGCAGCCGGGAAAACAGGATCGGGCAATACATCCCTTTAACGTGTCGCCTGCCAATGGTACATCGTCGATATGATAAGCACTGAAACCAGGATACGAAAGATCCGTGACAAGCTGAACAGGATCGGGATCGGGGAGAAGGGACTGGACGACGCGGCTGTTCTTGCGTTATACAGCATCAGCCAGTGCGGTAATCTCTGCCCGGCACACAGGAGAGCCGGCAGCCTTCCGGGATCCCGTTCGTGAGGTGGCAGTGTGCAGAAGAACGAGCTGATCCATCTCCACATGCTGTTGTTCCAGGTCAGGACATACTTCTCCACCCTACAGGAGAGCGGGATCCACACGGAGCGGTACGATTCCCTGGCAATATCCCCCCTCCATCTCCATAAAGACAGGAAAGCACATGCAGGCGCCCTCCTCATCCTCGGCGATGAGATCGTGTGCCATATACTCGGGCAGAACGTGCCGGTCGTGCAGATCGCACCTGATACGGTAACCCTCCCGGTGATCGCAGCCGAACGATAACGTTGTCACCGGGATTACGGCAGCCGGCAGCGGCAGGGGTATGCCGCAATGGGCGTCAGCAGGATGAGGCGGTGGAATCCGGTCCCTGTTTCATACCATAGCATTATCCCCTCCCGCCGCATTGAGAGAACTGCATCGCGAGGAATTTTTCCATGGGAATCAAGCCGTCATATATCAAGAACCTCGGTACCGCGCTCCTTGTACGCCAGGGCGAGTACTTTACGAAAGACTTCGAAGAGAACAAGCAGCAGCTGGAAAAATCTGCTGTCATCGGGAGCAAGCAGGTCCGGAACCGTGTCGCCGGATTTATCACGAGAAAAAAGAATTCGAAAAAGCACGAATAAGACAGCCATTGCCGGGGGGGCATCCACCGGCAATCGTTCCTTTTTTGGGATCCATCCGCGGAAAGGATGCGCCGTGTACAGGATCCTCGGGCAGGCGGCAGACAGTACAAGAGAAGCGGGGGGGTCCCAAAACGGCTGCATTCAGGCACCGGTGCATGGTTCTCTTTTTGAAACACCGGCCCGGGTTCTGTCGCACCGACGGTCATGCCGATATGGCCGCACGTACCATGCCGGTGACCTGTACATGGAAAAACCGTGGATGACAATCCGCCGGAGGTCAGGTGGGATGCGGACGAGTTTTTTTTACCATTCTGTATGCCACGGGGGTCAGGGAAGCTGCCCTGCCGGGGGAAAAGCGTTTGCGATCGATTGGCCGGAAACACCCGGTTTTTTTTAAAAAGATCCCGCAATCCTTAAGCCCCGACAGATACAGAGCACTCGCGTATGGGAACAATCGCCGACAATCCCGGCCTCCGCGAAAAGCGGTTTCTTTTTGCCGATCGCCACGATGCCGGGCGGCAGCTCGGGATGTTTCTTCCGGGACTGCGGGATCTCCGCGATCCGCTCGTCCTCGCCATCCCGGCCGGGGGCGTGCCGGTGGGGATAGAGGTGGCACGGGCTCTTGGTGCGCCATTCTTTCCCGCGGTCGTGCGCAAGATCCGTATCCCCGGCACCACCGAGTCCGGATTCGGAGCGGTGACCTGGGACGGGCAGGTGCTTATCAACGAGCCCCTGCGGGATGCTCTCGGCCTGATGGAGGCGGAAGTCAAAAGAGCGGTTGCAGCAACACGGGAGAACGTCCGCGAGCGGCTCGCCCGTTTCGCGGGGAACCGGGATATGCCTCCTTTACGGGGAAGGACGGTCATTCTCTGCGATGACGGGCTCGCCTCCGGGTTCACGATGCTTGCCGCGGTGCGGGCGATCCGTCCCGGCGAGCCTGCCCGGATCATCGTCGCGGTCCCGACCGCTTCCGCATCCTCGGCGAACCTTGTCGCCCGGGAAGCGGACACCGTCATCTGCCTGAACATCCGGTCCGGTCACACGTTTGCCGTTGCCGATGCCTACCGCGAATGGTACGACCTGGATGACAGCGAAGTGCTGGCGGAACTGGAGGGGGTGCTGTGAACCTTATCTGCCCCGGCTCCCGTTCTACGGGTAACCGTGCCATCCCTCAGGGCAGCCCGGCAGGGGTGCTGACCGGACCGGGCCGGGATCGCCGGCGGTGACCGATGGCTGCCGCAGATCGCCCTTCCCGGGAGAGGCTGGCCCAGGCAACCAGGCTCATGGCGGAGTTCGCCCGGAGCACCGGTCTCGATCCTGCGGGGGAACGCCCCCGCCGGTATCTCTGGACCGATGCGTTTGCGGTCTGCACCTTTTTTGGGCTCGCGGAAAGTACCGGCAATGCAGACTGGCAGGATCTTGCCATCCGGCTCATCGGGCAGGTCCATGAAACGCTCGGCCGGCACCGCGGGGACGACAGGCGGACAGGCTGGATCAGCGGGCTTCCGGCCGCGGAAGGGAGGCAGCACCCCACGGCCGGCGGCCTCCGGATCGGGAAGATCCTGCCCGAGCGCGGGCCGGCAGATCCGATCCGCGTGAACGAGGAGTGGGACCGGGACGGCCAGTACTTCCACTACCTGACCCGGTGGATGCACGCCCTCGGTATCGCCGCGAAGTTCACGGGCGATGTGCGGTACCGGACCTGGGCAGTCAACCTTGCCCGGATCGCGTTCGCACGGTTCGCCATCCCGCCCACGGGTAGTGCGCCGGGAAGAATGTACTGGAAGATGTCTATCGATCTCACCCGCCCGCTCGTTGCTTCTATGGGGCAGCACGACCCGCTGGACGGGCTCGTGACCTGCGTGGAACTGCAGGCGGCCGGGACCAGGTCCGGCGGGGAGCAAACGGTACTTGCCGACGAGATCGCCGGGTTTACGGAGATCGGCCGTGGCCTTCCGCTGGCAACCGGCGATCCTCTCGGGATCGGAGGGCTGCTCTGCGACGCATGGCGCATTGCCCGTCTCGCGGATACCCGGGGGCCGCTCCCGCCGGATCTGTCGGGACGGGTCCTGGACGCGGCGCTGGCCGGCCTCCTTTCCGGGCAGATCGCACGGATGACAACTCTTCCGGCAGGGCATCGTCTCGCTTTCCGCGAGTGCGGTCTTGCGATCGGGCTCGCGGCAGCGGATCTCCTTCCGGCAGGGATTCGAAGCAATCCAGCCCTAACCGGGGAAGCACGCGATCTCCTTTCCCGCGTGGAAGCAATCGGGCGCTACCATCCGCTGAAGGAAAAGATCGAGAATTTCTGGCTCGATGAGAAGAACCAGGCATCTGCCACCTGGCAGGAACACAGGGACATTAATACCGTGATGCTGGCAACGAGCCTTGCACCGGATGGTTATCTCAGTATCTGATGCTGGGATAAGGCAGGTCAGCCGGCGGTCAGCGTGTCCCGGGTTTCATGCGGGTGAACCCTCCGCCAGGCTCGCCCGGGATCGCGGCGCCGTTCACCGCAGAGGCGGGCACGACAGGCGATCGTTGTTATACCGTTCAGAGAACACCCCGGTAGAATGCCAGTCGCTCCGCGTACGGGCGGACCGTCCCGATAATCCGGTCCTGTTCCTCCTGCCCCATCGTACCCGGCAGGCTCCCGGCATGCACAAGGGCCCGGGCTTCCTCCGGCGTCGAACACCCCACGATGACGAGATCGACATCCTGGGCAAGCGCAAAGCGGATGAGCGTCTCCGGCAGCAGGCCCGATTCCGGGAAAAGGAAGGTGCCGGCGCCCAGCACCTTCATACCGATCACCCCGATCCCCCGCTCCCGCGCAGCAGGGATGACCGTAGCGGTGAATCCCCCGAGCGCTGCCTCGACGGGATTGACCGGCAGGAGGACCGCATCGACATCCCAGGTGCTGACTGCGTGGAGCAGCACCGCCGGATCATGGTGACCGGTTACCCCGATGCCGCGGGTGGAGCCGTCCTCCCGGGCTGCGTAGAACGCTTCCAGCGCCCCGCCGGGCTTCCCGATCATGCGGATATCCTCCATGGTCCGTACATCGTGGATCTGCCAGAGCCCGAGATGGTCCCGCTGCAGCCGGCCGAGTGTCCGCTTCAGTTCCCCGGCAGCCCCTGCCGCGCTCCGCTGCGCCGACTTGCCCGCCTGGAACGTCTCTGCAGCTGCCCCGGGGTTTTGAGCCCAGAAACGCCCCTGGTAGCGCTCGCTCTCTGCATATGCCGGTGCTGCATCGAAATACCGGATACCCGCATCGTATGCTGCCCGGAGCATGGCGAGCGCCTCCGGCATCCTTCCCGTGGTCCGGAGCACACCCTCGCCACCGAGCCCGAAACGGCTGCTGCTGCCGATGAGACTTTTCAGCCTGTTGACTGCCATGATCGGTATGATAGCGGGGCCGGGAGATAAGAGCTTGGAACCTGCCAGAAACACCATCGGTTCAGACCGGCCGGAACAGCAGCCAGTCCCTGTCCCCCGCACGTCTGAACTTCACGAGCACGTACAGCCCGTCCAGCCGCTTGCCGCGGAGCACGACTTCGATCTTTTCATCGTCCCAGTGTTTTGTCTCGTACGTCCCGGTATCCCAGATGGTGACCGTGCCGGCCCCGTACTCACCTTTGGGGATCTCGCCTTCGAATGATGCGTATTCGGGCGGGTGGTCCTCGACCGCGACGGCGAGGTGCTTCGTCCCCGCGGTCTCCGGGATACCTTTGGGCACGGCCCAGCTCTTCAGCACGCCGTCGCGCTCAAGCCGCAGGTCGAAATGCATGTGGCGGGCATGGTGCTCCTGCACGACAAACCGGTTCCCGCTCATGTCGGGCGCTCCCGCCGGTTCGGGTGTGACCGTAAAATTCCGTTTCTCATGGTATGTCCTCAGTTCAGGTTTTTTTGCCGGCAAACCCGTTGTCGTCTTCTGCGCACGGGCCTCAGGCCGGGCCGGCACCGGGCCGGCGGGATGGTCCGCAAGCTGGTCCGCGGTGCAGGCGGCTGCCGGTTTGTCGTTCCGCATGCGCACGAAACGCGGCATCCGGAGCTTCCGGTCCTTTGTCACCGCAAGGTACCTGACCTCGCAGACAAGGACGGGGTCCAGCCAGACCGTTGTCTTCGGGAATCCGGGAAAATGCGGCCCCGGCACAACGAGAGGGGCAAACACCTTCATCAGCCCGCTGAGCTGGCGGTCGGAGAATCCTGTCCCGGCTTTCCCGGCCGGGACCAGCGATCGCCCGTCATACAGCCCGAGGACGAGCGCACCGAAGGCCGGGCTGCGCCCTCCCCTCCCCTGCGTATAGCCGGCAATCACGCAGTCGCAGGTCTTTGTTGCCTTGATCTTCAGCCACGCACCGCTCCGCACGCCGGGTTCGTACGGGCTGTCTTCCCGCTTTGCCATAATTCCCTCGAGCCCCTGTGCAACCGCAGCGCGGTAGTAGTCCCCGCCCTGCCCGGCAACGGGCTCCGAGATGACGACATGGGATCCCTCCTGCACGGCTTTTCGGAGGATCCGCCGCCGTTCCGTGAGCGGCTGCCGGGTCAGGTCCTCCCCGTTGTGGCAGAGGATATCGAAAACAAGGTAGGTGACAGGGGCCGCACCGGGGCCCGGCGCACGCTCCTGCAGCCGCGCCAGGAGGGCCTGCATGTCGGGTTTCCCGCTGCTCATCACCACGATCTCGCCGTCAAGCACCGTGCCGGGCGCAAGGGCAGCGAGCTCTGCGAGTTCCGGGAACTTTCCCGTCAGGTCGGTATCGTTCCGGCTCCGGACGGACACGGTCTTTCCGACGTATGCAATGGCCCGCACACCGTCCCACTTGATCTCGAAAAGCCATCCGCTTCCGCTGAACGGGGCGGGGGCCGTGGCGGCGAGCATCGGCTGGTACCGGGAGCAGTCGGTCATTTCTTCGCAAGGGTGGCGATGGTCTCCTGCAGGGCCTGCATCAGCTCCTTCGCCTGCCCGGGCTGCGGCTCCTCGTACACGATCTTCTCGCCGGCCAGTTTCTTTTCCACGAGAGCAAGCACCGATTCGCGGTAGCGGTCCGGGTAATCGCTGATGGAGAAATCGCCGGAGAGGTCGGTGACGATCTTCTTTGCGAGCGCGAGCTCCGCTGCTTTCGGCACCGGGAGTTCCGGCAGGAGAGAAAACGCGTGCGGCATCGTCACCTCGTCCGCGTGACGGAGGGTAGTGAGGACGAGGGCACCGTCATACACGTGCACGATGGCCGGGTACTCCTTGGTCCGCAGGGTGATGGTCCCGGCAGCAGCCCGGCCCAGCTCCTGCAGGGCCGTCACGAGCAGGCTGTACGCCTCCCCGCTCCGGTCGGGGACGAGGATGAACGAGCTGTCGAAGTACACCGGGTCGAGCGAGAGATAGTACACGAATTTATCGATCCGGATCTTCCGGTCCGATTCGGGGAGCATCGCCTTCAGCTCCTCCGGTTCGAAAACCAGGAACTCCCCTTTCCGGATCTCGTACCCCTTCACCGTTTCCGACCACGGCACGACCTTCCCGTCACGGGTGCAGACCCGGTCGTATTTCAGGGGCTGGCCGTCCTCGCGGTGGAGCAGCCGGAACGAGAATGAATGGTCGCGGAACATCGTGTGCAGCCGGACCGGCACGTTCACAAGGCCGATGGTGATGCTCCCGCTCCAGAAGGCGCGGCCGGGCCGTGCCCCTGTCTCATGCTCCCCTTCCTGTGCGTGCACGGGAGCTTCCTGTCCGGGTTTTTCCTTCACGCCCGTTTCCCTTGCAGCCGCCTGCTTCCGGGGCGCCTGGTTCAGCCAAGCCTTCTTCGCCCGGTACCCTTCAGGCCGCTGTGCGGGCTTCTTTATGGTCTTCCTTGCATCAGCTGATGGTCTGGCGGTCATGCAGGAGATCCCTCCACGGGTCTTCATTTCCCAAGAGAGCGGTTTTTATATTAAAGTCTTCGGGCCGTACGCCATCCTTCAGGTCGCTCCACCGGACCGGGGCGGAGACGGTCGCCTGCGGTGTTGCCCGGAGGCTCCACGGGGCGGCCATGGTCCTGCCGGGGGCGTTCTGGAGGTAGTCAATGAAGATCGTGTCCGGGTCCCGGGAGTGCGGGAACTCGGAGACCACGTACGGGACTTCGCGGGCGATCGTCTTCCCGATGCCGTGCGCGAAGTCACGGATAGGGGAGAAGGAGGCGCCGGGGGCAAGCGGGACCACGATGTGCACGCCTTTCTTCCCGGAGGTCTTGACATACGGCCGGAGCCCGCGGTCCTCCAGCTGCTCCCGGACAACATGGGCGACCGCTACGACATCGCCGAACGCGAGCGGCGGCTCCGGATCGATATCAAAAAGGACAAGGTCGGGGGTCTCGTACGCGGGGACCGTTGCAAGGGCCGTATGGATCTCGAGCGAGGCGAGGTTCGCGATCCAGATCAGGGTGTCGAGGCTGTTGCAGAGCACGTAGCGTACGTCCCTGCCGGCCGATTCCGCGTGCCGGGTGTACGTCTCCACCCAGTCCGGCGTCCCTGCAGGCGCATCCTTTTCGAAGAATCCTTCGCCGCCCGCACCGTCCGGGAACCGGTGCATCGTGAGCGGGCGGTCCTGCAGGAACGGGAGGAGGCGGGGGGCCGCGCGGATGTAGTAGGTGAGCACATCCTGCTTGGTGATCCCCGCCTCCGGGTACAGGACCTTGTCAAGTCTGGTCAGCCTCACCCGGGTGAGGTCGCGGAGAGCCGTGCCGGGATCCGGTCGGGATGTCATCACGGGATGTTGCCGTTACCCGCCAAAAAGGATTTCGAACGATCCATCTGTGGCGGCGAGCCCCCCCGGACAGCCCGGGAGCAGGATACTCGCCTTTTTCTCCCATCAGCAATCAACCGGATGATAAGGGCATACCCCATGGACTCGTTCAAATCGTTCCGGCAGCGGGCAGAACGGATCATGAGCGATGTCTACGCACTCTACCTTGCACGGAACGATCCGCGGATCCCCTGGTACGCAAAGGCCATCATCGTCCTGACCGTGGTCTACGCCCTCACCCCCATCGATCTCATCCCGGATTTCATCCCCTTCTTCGGGTACCTCGACGACCTGATCATCGTGCCGATCGGGATCGCGCTTGCGGTCGCCTGCATGCCGGAGAACGTGTGGGAAGAATACCGGATGAAGGCGTGGGAGGGGTTTGCAGGGATCCGGCTGAACAGCTGGGAAGGGATCCTCCTCGCCCTCTTCATCCTCATGGGATTGTGGAAGATCCTCGCCCTCGGCATCGTGACTGTTCTTATCGGCTTCGTCCTGATGCTGGCCCTGTACGTGCTCACGCCGGCCGGCCCGCTCAACTGGGGTACGTTCATCGCGGGGCTGGGCATCCTCATCCTCATCTTCGCCTGCGTGAAATTCCACAGGAGCCTGAAGGGCTGGCAGCAGAACGTGCCGCCGTCTCAGGCGGGGGATACCGGCAGCCGGTAACCGGGCGACAGTGACGCCGGGGCCGGCACATCATCACGCGCAGGCCTCCCCTTCCGACAGGGGAAAAAACCGCGGGACGGGGATATGCCGGATTTATCAGGGTACAAAAAAAGATGGTGGGGTATGGACGAGCCCCTGACACCGGATGAGGAGATGGTGCTGCACGAGCTGCTCCTGCTGGATACAGAGCCGCACCAGATCCCTCCCGCACTCTTCGAGGGATTCGTGAAGCGGCTCGCCCGCTCGTGCCGGATACCGGTGGTGCGGGTCCTGGCTGCACTGCAGGGCCTCAACGACAAGAGGAAGTTCGATACGGCTGATCCGGAGACGGAGAAATAACCTTCGGGAAAACGGGTCCTGCCGCGGCAGACCTTCCGGACGTGAACGGGACCGGTTTTTGTATCTATGATCGCTGTTTTATATTCTGACGGATATCAGGTGATCATGCAGAAGATCGTACCGTTTCTCTGGTTTGAAAACCAGGCAGAGGAGGCTGCAGAGTTCTATCGCTCTGTCTTCAGGAAAGGAAAAATGCGCCGGACAACCCGGTACGGCAGGGAAGGACCGGGGCCGGAAGGGGAGGTCATGGCCGCAGCATTCCGTCTGGCGGGACAGGACTTTGTTGCCCTGAACGGCAGTTCCGGGATACCGTTCTCGCAGGCGGTATCGTTTGCGGTGAACTGCAAGAACCAGAAGGAGATCGACTGGTACTGGGAACGGCTCTCGGACGGCGGTGAGCAGCAGCGCTGCGGGTGGCTGAAGGACCGGTTCGGCGTATCGTGGCAGATCGTCCCTTCCGCCCTTGCCCGCATGCTCGGCGACCCGGACCCGGAGAAGGCCGGGAGGGTGATGAAGGCGATGCTGCCGATGGGAAAGCTCGATATCGGTGAGCTGCGACGGGCATACAAGGGGAAATGACCCGGATCCTGCCGGTCATGCGAAAATGTACAACTGATCCGGAATAACAGAATCCGGGGAGCACGCGTGGAGAAGAACTATTCGGTCAACCGGAAAGAGGACGGTTCCGTTCTGTTTGAGGTCAACGGGGCACTGTACGCACGGCTCGAAGATGTCCCGGACGAAGCGGACCGGGCTGTGCTCGCCACGATGCCCGGCGATTCCGCTGAACGGGATTTCGGGGGAGGGTACGAGGCTGGCACCGGCGCATCGGAACGGGAGGGGGTTGCCGCACGCACGCGGACAATTTTCCTTCTGGTCTTCGGCTCCATTGCAGTAATCATGCTGCTTGTCGCAGCCATCACCTCGTACGATGCCTTCACCCGGTCGGGCTTTGAGGAACAGGCGCCCGGCATCGTGGTGAAGATGGTCGAGGAGATCGATGAGGATACCGTCTATTCCTATCCTGTTGTCGCGTTCACGGACAGCAGCGGACGCAACCATACCGTACAGATCCCTGAGGGCAGCAGCCCGCCGGCATGGGCTGCAGGGGATGCGGTGACCGTGCTTTACGACCCGGGGAACCCGGAGGATGCCCGCACCGACTCCCTGTCCGGCACGTTCCTGCTGTGGCTCCCGCCGTTCGTCACCGGGTTCGTGGGGACCGGCTTTCTCATTGCCGTACTTGTCATCCTCCGGGTCGTACCGGCGGAGACACGCGAAGAGTGATATCGCAAAAAATCGCAGCACCGACGGGGTACACGGGATACCGCTCCCGTGCCGGATAATCACCGATCAGGAAAGAGAACAGTGTATCGCAGCCTGCAGGACAGGCTGCACAACAGCGCAAGCGGCCTCTGTCCGGATCTTCCAAAAAAAAATCTCTTCCGGACAGATCCGGATCCATCACTGGCCTTTCGTGCAGTAGTACGCGAGCCGGAGATGGTACTTCAGGAAGAGCTCGCAGCCCAGGCAGAAGCACCGGACCTCTTTCTTCTCAGGGCAGGACGACCGGCCCCGTGAGCAGAAGAGCACGTCAGGCTCGTGCTGCTCAAGGTGGTTTGCCTTATACGTCGGGCAGATCGTGCAGTACTTCCTGCAGATCTCCCGGTTCTCTTCCGTATCCGGGGGAACGTCCGCTTTGGCAGGTATCATACGGGAGGATATCTGCACGGAGGGATAATACGTTTCTTCCCTAAGGGCGCCCGAGCCGGTGGATGGAGGATCGATCAGCAGTCCCGGAACGTGTACAGGATCGTCCCGTTATGGAACACCACGCTCATGGAACCGTCTTTTGATGTCGATCCTGAATCCGGGGGAAGCGTTGTCCCCAGGTGCGTTACGGTCTTATCGTTCAGGTGCCCCATCAGTTCTGTTTCCATGATATCCCTGTACCCGAGCACGAGGACCGGGCCGCCATCCCGGCACCAGTCGCAGTCCTGCGGCGCATCCGGGTGCGTGCTCCTCCGGCACCTGCTGCCAAGGAGGTTGAGATCGTACCGCATCCCCCGGATTGTCCAGCCGTCGCGGAGCAGGGTTTTTACCGTGCAGCTGTTCGTGAACAGGGCGGCACTCTCCGGGAAATTCTTCTCTGACCACCCGCAGCTGCGGGCCGCCTGCCAGTCCGCGTCCGACAACAGGAGCGGGATTGCTGACGCGTTCACCCCGACATTTTTCTGTGCCGGGGGCGAAGGGCTCATGGTCTCTTCCTGCGTGACTGCCGGAGTCACGGTAATCACCGGCCCATCGGTGCCGGTACCGGGCAGGCCCGGTGCGGACGGTGTCATGCAGCCGGCAGCGAGAAGAAAAAATACGATGGCACTGCCGCAGGCAGCAGAACGGAGATTCATTGCAGTACCGGGTCTGCGGTACAACTATTAATCTGATTGTATATCCCCGGCACAGGTGGAGGGGCCGTCGCTGTTCCTCCTGCCACGGGATCACGACCGGGGACCAGGACGGGTACGATCATCGCCGCTCTCTTTCTGCAGTTCCACGCACGCCGAGAAGAGCACCGACTCCAGCGGGTCGTTGCAGCCCATGAACCCCTCGCTCGCGTACTTCTTTGCCAGCCCGGCCATCCGCTTCGCGTGCTTTTTGTGCTTCGTGCGCCGGGCTGCCCGCTCCCAGCGTTCCGCGATGATGTTTGAGCCCTGCCGGACACTCAGGAAGGTGCGTCCCATGGTACGGATAACTGGGCAGGTGCAGCAGATAAACCCCGGGAATGCGGTGCGTGAAAGTGAAAATGATGAGACATCA
>Ga0302253_1001174_pt1 | contig 16843 bp, 22 predicted proteins | sample AAG_RA_Trp_MG_FD_193537 | JGI IMG/M metagenome (GOLD analysis project Ga0302253, IMG submission 193537) | Enriched activated sludge microbial communities from anaerobic digester in WTTP, New Holstein, Wisconsin, United States - AAG_RA_Trp | ecosystem: Engineered > Bioreactor > Anaerobic >...
ATTTGGAGGATTTGGAGAATTTGGACAAAAAATTCTTTAACGCGGTGGCACCTCACCGCAGCCCGCGCCGACACAGGCAAAAACGGCATTTTTACCGTGCTGAAATTGCCTCGATATGAAGGCAAGCGGGATTGCACTGCTCGAAGGCAATCTGATAACGGGGAATCAAATGAGGAGGTACCATGTTCAAGCTATGTGTTCTTTCAGTCTGTTCCGCATTCCTGATTTATGGCTGTGCACCACAACAGAGCAACAAACAAGTGACTTTATTATCTTCTTTCAACTCATCAGAAATGGGGGAAAAACTTAAAAAAGGAACAAACACCATCAATGGAAGTGCGCTCATAAGACAGAGTGGTGGGGCAATAGTCACATGTGCAGGAACAGAGGCTTCACTAATTCCACGCACGTCATATTCAAATGAGCGTATGGCCCACATCTACGAAAACACAACAGCGGGCTTCAGACCCATTGGGCACCTAGCTCCACCCCGCGTAGTCTTCACAAATGAAAGTGAAAAATATCAGTCGATGATCCCAACATCGATGTGCGATGCACAAGGGTATTTCTCTTTTAAAGACGTTGCCGATGGGGAATATTTCATTACAGCCATAGTAGTGTGGTCTGCTGGCCCGCATAACCCGCAAGGTGGTTTTTTAATGAAGCGCATCAAGGTCGAAGGAGGAGAGACCAAAACGATTGTCTTGGCTCCCTAGGCTCAAACACAGATAAAAACGCTCCACCCACGTTGCCCAGATAGGACAATTAATTTACTTCGGGGCATTTTAGCGGTTGAGCATAGACTATGAATCATAATTGCCATTACTTGCCGGGTGTGCCCGATATGTCCAAGGCGAACGCCTAAAGGCTGGCAGCAGCTCCTCTAGCTGTTTTCAACACCCGGCATCTTCTATATTGACAAAGGCAGCCGGGTTGTGGCCTAGTGAATTAGGTGCTGAAAACACCTGTAGGCGGCAATGCCACCCGACAGTCTGGCCTTTTCTTTTGCCCAATGAAGGGCCATAATTGCCATCGTTTGCCGGGTGTGGGCGAAATACAATACCCGTAAGGGAAACTAGCTCGCAGCTCCTACAGCTGTTTTCAGCACCCGGCAATTCCTCAATGTGGGGAGTTGCCTCCGTGAACCTGAAAAGTTCTGTAGGAGTCTCTATGCCCAGCACCAGCATTCCCACCGTCGACCTCGTCGCAGGTCGCCCCGTCGTCTCCAGCCTTCGCGTAGCCGAGCACTTCGGCAAAAAGCATCTGAACGTAATTCGAGACATTCGCCGTGCGGCATCTGCTGTCACCCCCGAGTTTGCAGAACTCAATTTTGAGTCCTGCAACTACATCGGCGACAACGGCAAGACGCTTCCCATGTACCACCTCACCCGTGATGGCTTCACCATTGTGGCCATGGGCTACACAGGGCCAAAAGCTATGCGGATGAAAGAGGCGTACATCCGGCAGTTCAACGAAATGGAGCGTACCCTCGCCCACGGCGCAACAACGCCGGTCGCGTTACCCGCTCTGCAGCCCACGGCGGGGTGGGACACGCTGCGCCGCCTGATACACGCGTGGGCAGACCTCGCAGCCATATCACGCTCACAAGCACGCTTTGCTGTACGCCTCCGGTGTGGCGTTGATCGCCTTGACCACCTTTCCCCAGACCAGCTTCCTATCGCCATCGCCTTCGTCCTGGAACAGATTGAGAGCCTTGGCGACAGACTCAAACTCCCTGCAGAGTCTCCCACTGCTTCATACCGCCGAGAAATGGAAACAACGCTCCACATGCTCAGAAATGCACTGGAGAGTTTTCATCGCGGGGCTGCAAAGACTCAAGGGGGTGCGTCATGAATCGAGAACACGTTGATTCTGGAAGCGCTGATTATTGCCCTCTCAGCCTTCGCCACGTAAGCGCGACGCAAGCCCTAGACGATGCAATCAAGATTGTCGCTTTTCTTCGGGACATCGTCTTCAGGTCATCCGTTGCAGCTGAGGTGGATGATTCGCCTATGGATCAGAACGCCATAGGGGGAATGCAGCTTGTCACAGACCTTTTGGCAGACAAATTATACATCGCATCTGGTCGTTATCACCTTCCATCGAGCGATGTGGGAAACAGCCTAGTGGGCAGCAACACGGGCACATAAGTGTTCGACACACATCCATTCAAGGGCCGGAGAGAATCCGGCCTTTTTTATGCAACGACATCAGGTAGTTTACGGCACTGGATGTACTCTTTAAGCTCACTGACATAGACTCGCAAACCAGCTTTTACTCCAACGCGTGTGGCCGGGAGTTCACCCATGTTCACCAAGTTGTAGAACGTGCTCTTGCTGACGCCTAGCACGGCGCAGCACTGTTCCCAATTGAGCAGCTGCGTGCCGGGCAGCTTGTCGATATCTGGAGTCTGCATGGCTATCTCCTTGCCCGCCCCCACCAGCCGGGGCGCTTCGTGTTGTCGTTACCCTGCGAATAGGGACGCGGTTGCTGCTCCTCTTCGGGCTTGGGTATGAAACGGATCTGCAACATGTCCGCAAGGGCCAATAGGTTGTAGCTCACGTCCCACGCGTGGTTCGGCCTGTTTTTGGGGCACTGCCACATGCCGTGGGTGTCGCGGTATTCGGCCACCATCTGCTTGGCCCAGTCTTCGGTCAGTTCACCGTTGTACAGCCACGCGCCGGGGTCTGTGGGCGCAACCTGCAACAGGCCGTGCAGCCGGTTCTTGAAGTGCGTTGAATGAACATGGAAACGTTGCAGCCCTCCTGGAATGGCGCGGCTCGTCCCCGGATAGGTGTCCACCGTTCGGAAGGTATGCGGCGTGGGCATCCGCTGTTCACCTCTAGCGGGAATGAACAGCGGATGCAGGCGGCACCAGTCATAGACCTCGTTAGTACGGTGGCCCATAGCGTCGATCACTCCGGCCTGAATAGGGTAGACCAGCCCCTGCACATCTTCGTAGACCGTGTTGAACATCACCTCTTCAAGATTCGAGAAGTCGTCGGGCGAGGCCGAGGGCACAAAGCCGTTGCGGATGCTCCATGACGTGGCCGAAAGCCCCCATCCGAAGGCACGAATCTCGTACCAGAATCCGCTGTCCTGCGTATCTACGGAAGCCAGCAGGCACGCCACCTGCCCACCGCCGGGCACAAGACCGGCCGGCCTTTCGTCGCGCAACCGCATGACGGCCCCTGCATCGCCCTCTTCCGTGCCGTCCACCCACGGTTCGGCGAGGTAGCCGTTCATAAAGTCCTTCAGCGTTTGCAGGTCGCCCAGCTTGCGGTCGCGGTCGGCCTGGATGAACTTGGCCGCCGTCTCGGAGAGCGACACGTCGCGCGAGATGAGCGTGGAATACTGAAATGCCACATGGCGCGGGCGGCGTTCGAGCATCCAGCTCATGGCCTCTATGCCTGTCTCCGGGTCGCGCCACTCACCACGCTCAACGGCGACGTCACGGTCATGGTCGTTCCACAGCGCACCGCAGCCCCGGCAGCGATAACGAGCCAGCATCTGGTCATTGACCTTGGCATAATCGCGCTCGCCCTCGGGCCACACCACGCCCACCTCGCCGTCGTCGTGCGTGAAGCGCATCTCCTGATAGACGCCGCATTTAGGACAACGCACGAAGTAGTGGAAGATGACCCGTGCCTCAGCCAGGCACAGCATGATCTCGCCGCGCGGCGTGGACGGCGACGAGAGCAACATGCACTTGTGCGTATGCTTGAATGTGCGCACGCGCTTCATGGCCAACGACACCGGCCCGGCCTCGCGCTTGCCGTCATGATCGTACTTGTCCACCTCATCGAGCAGGAGGTGTTTCACCGGCTTGTTGGCGAGACGCGACACGCTGCCCGCCCAGCCGAAGTGGAGGGTCATGTGCCGCAGATTGATGCTCTTGCTCGTCTCGTCGTCGGCAAGCCCGGTGATATACTGCTCAAGCGGTGGCGACGCCTTGAGAAGAGGGATGACTCTATCCTTGGCCATTTCGCGGGCGGTATCCTGCTGGTCGAGCACCATCAGCACCGGGCCGGGGTCACGGTCGATGGCCCACGCAAGACAGCCCAATTCAAGGGCCGTCTTGCCCGTCTGTGGTGGCCCGCAGATGCCGATGACGCGGATGAACGGCAGCGAGTAGGCATCCATGATGGTGCAGGTGTACGGGAAGACTTCACGACGCCAGCGCCCGGGGCGCTGGCCACCGATAATGCGGAAGTGACGCTCGCACCACTCCGTGACGCTGATGCGCTTCGGACGCCGGAAGGCACGACGCACAGCGGCTGGCCAGCGGAAGACGAAACGCTGCGGACAGTCGTCGTCATCATGCGGACGCCGGATTCTCACCACAGGGAGAGTCTCGCGCGTGGGCGGCACCAGTTGCAATTGCTGTTCATGCGTCATGGCCACCGTCCCCGGGGAGCACTTGAATGTCACCCACTGTTGCAGCTTCAGTTTCGTCCTCGAGGACCTCGACCTCATAGGCGCGATCTACGGCGAATCCATTCAGAAACACACGGCTACGCTCACGCAGCAAGTCTATGAGCGCGGCTTCGTGCTTCGGATTACCGTCGACAAGACTGATAATTTTGAGGGCCTCCGAGTGGATCCAGTTGAGTATTTCGGACTCCAGAACCGCCACCCCGGCAGCCATCATCCGCTCCATCTCACCGCGCGAGACCAACTCGCCGCGCTTCTTGCGGAGCTCAAGTTCTTCGAGGTCGCCGCGTATGCGTTCGCGCCGCAGCCGCTGTTCTAGAAGCGTCAGACCTACGTCCTTCGCCGTTGCTCCCCCCTCCCCCCCCTGTGGGACCGCCCCGGCAGACACCCGAGGAGGCCAGCCCGCAGCGGTGGCAATCTTCACAATATCGTCAGCATGATAGAGACCGTCGCGCCGGGGGCGGCAATCCTGCCGGGTGCCAACATAGTTGTAGAACGTGCGGCGAGAGATGGCCCACTTGTGCTGGGCGAAGTAGGTCCATGCAGCCCCGGTTGTCGCCCACGCCTGCCCGCCCTTCGAGGTGGCAGATCCAGCCCGCCGCGCCGTCGCGCCTGTCGTCTCCATCATGGTGTTACGCCGCTCCATCCCGGTGACACGCACCGTGCTGATTGGCTAAGTGTGCAATGTGCAACAGTTTTGAAATTTGAGTGCGCTCGCAGCGCAGGTGTTCCACGACCCCTGCAGGGGGACCGGGGGGGAAGGACCCGTGCGACGCCCCGCCCCCCTTGTGCCCCAAGGGTTTTGCGACTTCGCACAACAATTCAGGGGCATAAGCCTTGTCGGTGGATGGATGGGCACGCCTTTCGAGGCGCACCATGTGCATCACGCCCGGCTGCACGAGTGGGGGCAGCGGCCTTGCACAGGTAAGGGAAGGCTGCGCCATGCGGCTGGGCCCTCGCCACGAATGCTCCGGGCAACGCTCAAGGATGAACAAGGAGCTACACATGGGCGCACCTCCTCAATCCGCCTTGCTCGTCGTGCTCCATCACGGGGATTTCCGAGCGATGGCGTTCGAGGTAGACGTCCCCGGCCTCAGACCAGAAGAGGTCATGGAACTCCATGACTCGATTCCAGTTGTCCCGTGCCCATCCCTGGGAGAAGCCGAAGCCGCATCCGGCGGGCCAGATCCTGTATACGTGGAGCGGATACATGCGCAGCATCTTGGTCATTCTGTCCGCGCCAGCCTCCGGGGCCTCGCAGCGGGGAGCGATACCGAGCTTCGCACTGTAGCCCGAGGGCATGTACTCGACTTTGCCTCTTGGCTTAGCCATCTCCACCACCGCAGACCGACCGGGAGACACCAGCGTAGCATCGGCAGCCTCGCGCTCAGGGCCTGATGCCTGAGCGTATTTCGCTGCGAGCCTTTCGAGCTGTTTGTTCTTCTGCATGTCTATCTCCCGGTCGGTGGTGGGCTAGGTTTGGTCTGTGTCTAACACACTGTTTTTTCTATCTGGTCTCTGGGTCTGGTGGTCTAGGGGTAAAAAGAGTTTGGGCTACGCACGCATACACCCACGCGCACCCCCACACGCGCATATATTGCGCAGACCACGGACCATGGCAGCTTTTTGCCAGCAACGCACCGCAATTGCTTGCCTTTCGCGGTCTGTGAATCCACGGACCAACACGGACCGCCTTTGCCACGACCGGCTGCAATCACTTGGATTGTCAGGGTGTAGCCTCTATGGCGGTGGTCTGCGCTTTGCGCACCATGAACCAGAGCACGGGCCGATACGTTGGCGCCGTAGGACGGGTGGGGTGCGGGGAGAGCGCGCGAAAAACAGCAACACATGGGCGTCATACGGTCTCAGTGACGGCTTTGATGACGATGTTCTCGACGAGGTAGGGCCGCGCCCCGTTCGCCGACCGTGGCCGCGTTACACGCACGGCGGCGTCTTCACGCACCTTGCGTGCCGCCGTCTCAAGCTCACGCATGAAGTTCTCACGATTCAGCTGCTTGAAGCCGTTCTCGCTCGCGTAGCGCTTGAACTGCGCATAAAGGTCTTTGATGTCGGTGCGGGTGTTCTCGGTGATGCAGCACCAGTCCTGTACGAACCCCAGAACGGGGTTGTTGAATCTGCGATAGTCCATGAGGATGTCGCGGGTCTCGTCGCACATGGTGAACCGGCCTTGCGCAAGCAAACGATGCAGCCCTACAAGTGACCACTCGAAGATGCCGTCCAGCTCGGCCATGAGCTTGCTTTCAAGGTCGGGATCCATGGCCGGGTCGTTCTCAAGGAACTGCCGTTTGAACTGGATGGGCAGGATACGCCGGAAGTAGCCGTCGCTGTTGTCCATGACGCGGGGCAGCTTGTTGGCGGCGTAAACGAGCTTGACGCACGGGGTGAACTCGAACGAGTCCTTGTGCTTGAACGACGCCTGTATGGGGTCGCCCGTGACGATGGCCTTGAAATACTCGCTCTCAAGGGCCGCCGTGGTGACTTCCGTACCCACGTTCAGCAGCTTGCCGAAGAGCGCACTGCGCTGGAACTGGTCTTCGAGGCCCGTCATGCTCACAGCCGAGCAGTTGGCCTCGCCCACCATGGCCCGAAGCACCTTGATGACCTTCGACTTGCCGTCCGACCCCGGCCCCAGAAGCAGCAGGCACTTGTCGAACTTCGTTTGCCGGGTAAGGCAATAGCCCATGAACTCCTGCAGCTGGGCGATGGGGCCTTCCGTCTGGATGGTCTCACCAAGAAACTTCAGCCACCGTTCCGGCTTGGGCGTCGCTTCGCTGTCGTACCTGACAGGCAGCATGATGGTGGCGAGGTAGTCCCGGTCGTGCGGGACAAGCTCCAGCGTGGACACGTTGAGCATCCCGTTCTCGATGCAGAGCCAGTCTTCACGGTCGTTGAGCGACCTGCCGTGCGGTATGGCCGACATGGTCATGGACAGCGAAGAGCACGACGCCACGCGGGACGCCGTCGCCTCGTCACCGAGTGCGTTGATGGCTCGCCGCTTGAGCTGTTCGTCGCTGTAGATCTCGAAGTGCTTTCCGTTCCAGACGAAAAGCTGTCCGCTCTTGTCGTGGTACATCATCGGGTTCTCCTGACAGAGGTAGTCCGCAAGCGTCCTCTCGCGGAAGGTGAACCGGCCGTTCGCGCTCATGCCAAAAAAGCGCATGTAGGGAGCGTCCGGGTCTGAACCGGTTGCCGGGGTGTCCTGCCCCCCCTTGGGTGGGGGGGGAGAGGCCGCCGCGTAAGGCTCTGCGTTGTCGATCAGGGTAAGAAAAGCGGCGACATCCTTCCCGTGCTTCACGAAGTAGTCCGTAAGGTCCTGCCCGTGATCTTCGGGCCATGTCCCGTCATCGCGCAGCCCCATGAAGGCAGGCCACTTAATGATGGTCACCGCACAGCCCTTGCGGGCGAGATTCTTCGCAGCCGCGAGGGCATACTTCTGGCCAGCCTGGTCAGCGTCATAGGCGATGGTGACCTTGCGGCCTGCCAGCGCGTTGGCGTGGTCTTCGGGCCACTCGTTGGGTTTGCCCGTCTGGGTGATGGCGTTCAGCCCACGCGACAGCGCACACAGGCAGTCGCCCTCCCCCTCGCACAGCAGCACACTGCCCGGGCGAAGCATCGAAGCAGGTGGAAAGAGCATGGAAGCCCCATGCCCACGACCCCAGCTAAAGATCTTGGGTTGGTCACCCTGTGGCTTGCCGAGCGCGTGGTAGCATCGCAGGTTTCGCAACACGCCCTGCGCATCGCGCACAGGAATCACGACCCTTTCAATGCTCTTGAGCGGGAAGACCGAGTAGAGATCCGACTTCCTGCGGAAATGGCTGAGAAGCCGCACCCCATAGCCGTCGATGGTTTCACGCGACCACCCCCGCAGGTGCAACAGCCGCGATGCCCAATCTGGGGTCACGGGGGTCATGGCCTCATAGACGGCCTCGGGTATTTCAAGATTCTGGCGCGGCTCCCGCTTGGCTTCGCTCTTCTCCGAGGCGACCTCGCGCTTGCGGGCCTCTCCGGGAGTACGCCGGGCGGGTTGTCCCACTCCGGCATCGGCGGCGAACTCGCGCCGAAAGGCCTTAAACCCCTCTCCGCTTCGCAAGGGCAGGCCCCGGACATGGCAGTAGAGGTCGACGAGGTCACCGTCTTCAACGCACTGGCGGAAGCAGTGGAAAACATCTTCATCGACGTTGTACGAAAACGACTGGTTCTGGTCGTCATGCAACGGGCATAGGCCATTGAGCCATTTGTCCTCTTCCTCCGTCACCGTGAACAGCTTGCGAGCTATGGCATCGCGCTGGTCACGTGTGAGGTTTCGACCTGCCCAGCCCATCTATGCAACACCGTAGAGACTTGCGAGATTTGCGGCGACGGGTCGCAACTCGCCGAAAGCCGGGAAGAACACATGGTGATAGCCAGCCCATCCATCAAGGGCGTGTTCGCTCGGGTGGTCATCAGCGGGCAGCGGCTCGCGGCCCGCGTATGGCATGATCCTCACCAGCCGCCCGCCACGTCCAAGGATGCTCGCGGCCTCGTTGGGAAAGCGCACGTCGTCGACGATGATCATTCCCTCAGCCTCATCAAGCCGCTGCTCCATCGCCTTGATCCAATAGAGCGGGTCTTGCTTGCGTCGAACGTCCGTCCCCCACCATTGCATCAACTCGCGGATGCTCATGACTGGCTTGGGAGGTTCGATGCCAACGTTCACGGCACCATCGGTCGATACCCCGGTGATCTTTCCCCGTGCTGAGTCGCACAGGTAGCGCGATACACCAAAAATCTTGCTCACCTCGTCCTTCACCACATCGCCAAACCCCATACGCACGGCCCCACGAACGTGGGCCACGAGCATTTCGGCGACGGTGGTCTTGCCGCAGCCAATGCCGCCAGCGATACCAATGATCATACCTGTCCTCCTGGCTTCGACCGCTCGTCGTCGATCTGGCGTGCGAGACAGTCCTCAGCCTCCTTGATGGCCCTCTGCAAAAGTGCCCTTGTCGCATCGACAGGCTTCCCCGCCTGCTGTGCCTTGAAGAATTCAGCCAGGGCGATAGTGGCCTGTGTCTGTTCATGGTCGAGATTCCGGCCGTCTGGTGAGGCCGTGATGGATTCGAGGCGATACCCCAGCCCCGCAGCGAGATAGGCGACAGGCTCTGAGGTGTGCAGTGCCCGGCAGAAGTCCAGCAGGTCGTCAGCACCGAACTTCGCGTTCGGAATGTCGCCGTTGAGCTGGTTCATGAGCGTGCTGTAAGCCATGTCCATTTCAGCGCTTATGACCTTGGCTGGCTTGTCCGACTCTTCGAGGAGACGGCGTAACAGCCCGGTAAGATTGCGGTGTCGCATGGTAAAACCTTTTGCATTTTCTGCTATTCGTTGCCGATTAATTGTGCGAATCTTACATAGGTAGAGAACGAGAATGACCAAAAATTGAGCCTTTTGGCCAAGAAATGGAGCATCAAGTATGCGCGGCGCACTGCCCATCAAGTGCAGAATCAAGCGCATGGAGCGGGGACAATTCGCCCTCGCAACGCCCGCTGAGCGCCTTGACTGCCCGCTCCAACAGCAGGTAGTTATCCAGGCTTGGCTTGTGTTCTGGATTACGGCAAAGACGGCTTACGACGGGCTGTGAGATGCCACTGACCCGTGCGAACTCCGTCTGGCTCATGCCGAGGTCACGGAGCATGTCTCTGAGATGTATGTGCTGCATCATGGGCCCTATCTTATTCGCAAGCGACTAAAGAGGCAATAGGGGTAGTGCGATATGACTAGGACGAGTCCGAAAAAATCGTCTATCCCTCCGGTCAAGCTGGCCGGAGGTGACGACATGGCTCTCGAACACGAATTGCTGGCGGGCATCAAACGCCTGTGCGAAGAGCAGTGGCGCGGCAATGTCTCATCCATGGCCCGCGACTTGCGAATGCCGCAGGCAACTCTCAATCAGTTCCTGAACGGGGTACGCAAGCCAGGCTATGAAACGTTAACGAGGATGCTTGATGCGCTTGGGATCAAGATCGTCTGGCCCGGTCAGGGCGAACAGACGACACGCCCCGTACAGATATGCGCTGGAGACATCCCTGAAGACGTCGCGCGCAGCTACCGGGCAATACCCGTCGTCACCGAGCGCGACGCCCTCAACAAGTCCGCCCCCTCTTCCCCCGAGGCATGGGCCATGGTCTGGAAGACACACCCGGCAATACTCCAGCGTACCAACCTTGTGTGCGTCAGGGTATCGCAAGACTCCATGGCCCCACTGCTGCATGTAGGCGATTATGTCATCATCGATAGGGCCGACTGCGTTGTGACTGAGCAGGGGCATGGCAACATCTTTCTCGTGAATGACCCACAGGATGGACCGACCATCAAGCGGGCTCGTATACAGTCGACCCCAACGAGTACTGTACTGTTCTGTTATTGCGACAATGTCAGGATTCCGCCGTCATTCATCCAGATACCGCAGGATGATGACAACTACCTGTCACATGGAGTGCTTGGCGGACGTGTCGTCATGATCACCAGCTCTGCCTTGCAAAAATGATTCGTATGTCACCGTCGCGATGGCATACAGGTCATCTCCGACCAAAAGACTAGCCACTATACATACCAGCTCACGCCTTTTGGCGTCATCCCCGTCGACAGCTACACGTGCGCTCTGCACGTGGCCTGCAGACGGAACGCCTCCCACCTGCTTTACCAGAGCCCGCCATCGCTGGACATCTCCCCCCACGAGGAGCCTTGCCGCGTCATCGCAACCGCATAGGCTCGCCACATTCCCACAAATGCACTTGAGCACGGCGCGACCGGCGGCGTGAACATCCACGCCTGCCAGCGCGAGAATAGCTGCATCCATCGTATCCTCCGTTGAACCGACGGCCCCTGGTCACAGGGGCGTGCGCCTGCACGAAGTGAGCCGTCACATACATATCCACACGGCGATAAACAAAAAGTTTCGCCAGCATCTAATCAGGCCTCCACAAAACGTCGAACCCGACTATCCGGCCCGAATGTGCATCGGCGATGATTTTTATGCAAGTTGCATCAATCGCACTTGCATATTTTTTCGTCTGCGAATAATCTCGGCTCATCGGGACCAAGCAACCCAGAACAGCGCCATGCGGCAGAGGACTGGCAAGTGAGGCGACGATACCCCCAGAAGAGTACCGAGCACGGCAAGCCGCAAGCCCTAGGGAGCGGGAAGGCACGCGACGGCAGGGAATGGGGGGCTGAACCGGGAACATACAACGACGGAGGCAGCCATGGGCATCAGCAAGAGGACGCCACGAGAGGCGATAGGCACCGTTCTGGTTCTTCGGCTCGTCATCATCGCGCAGCTGGCGGCGCACGAGGTGGACCATGCCTGACATGAACTACCGCTACGACGCCGACCAGCACAAACTGGTGACGCTGGTTCGCATGGGCGCGCACACGCTACGCCTCGTTGCTGACACCCTACCCGCCCTTCGCACGCTATGGGCACGCCACATCCGTCATGGCTTTGTCCCTGCGTAGGTGTGCCATGTTCGAGAGCTTCAACCGATGGATGGACGACTGCGGCTATGTCTGGCTGTTTCTCACCTGCTGCATCGTTGTCGCACTTCTCTGGGGTATGCCATGACCGTCTACTGCAAGGATAAGCGCACGGACCTTAACGACCGTCACTGCCTGCTGCGCCACATCCATTCCATCAGAACGGAGCAACGTCTCCATTGTGCCGAGTGTGCCACCGGCCGCTCGTTCGCAGAGAACGGGTTGTCGCAGGTCGCAGCACGCGGCGGGCGCAAGGCCAGCGTGAAGATGGTCACCCCGCTACGCCCTGGCTCTGGTGTTGAACTTGCCGCCGCACTGCTGCGGGCCATGCTCGAAGCATGTGCCGGCCGTGTGTCGCTGTCCCGCCTTTTCAGAGCCTACAACGATGCAGCCAACGCGCTGGGCCTTCCCGCCACATCACCCGGCGGGCTTGCTAAACGACTTCGTAGCCGGGGGTGCTCGACCGTCATCACCGATGCCGGACAGGTCATCACCGCCAGCAAGGGCACGCGCCATTTCGTCTCTTCATCCATGCCGCGAAGCCACGGCAAGAACGCAAGGTGAACGTCATGACAATTGCCCGACCGCACAGGCAAGCCGGGGGTGCCGCATGAGCGACAAACGCCGCCCCGACGCGACGATGCGTCTGCACCGGCCCACGGGTGAAGTGGTGCGCATCGAACTATTCCGCTCCGAGCAGTGGCCTACACGGCCCGAGGCTCAGCCCAATGCCTTTCGCATCCGTCTTGATGGTCGCTGGTGGCCCGAGGCGAAGACCATGGATGAGATCCACTTCGCCAGCCCCTACGGCATTGGCCAGCTTGTGACCCGGCTCGTGTCGGCGTCATTCGGCATCCCCACGGGTAGCCCCGACGGCGAAGAACCCCCCGTGCATAAGGGCGACGTGGTGCGCGTCTACGCAGATGGACGCATCACGCGGTCACGGGCGATGGGCGACGCCGCACGCGACCCGGAGACGCTGGAGTGGATGGTTCGGGTCATCGGGTTCCAACAGCCGCAACGTGTCGACGCATTGCTACCGCCGTCGAACGAACCGCAATCTGTTCCCACCTGCATGACAGCCTGCCCGTCCTGCGGGAACGTCACCCCCGGAAGCGAAGACCTCTTTCAGCCATGCCTCAACTGCGGCGGCAACGAACGACTCCTCATCCGTGCTACCGAGCTTGGCGAACTGGCCCTCCTCAGCCGCCGGGTGGACTCCATGTCGCGCGACGAGAGCATCAGCGGCCACATCGCCCGGCAGCTCATTGCACCGCAGGGAGATGCCAATGCGTAACATTCCGCAGCATCAGTCCCGGGCGGCATGGCTCCGAGCCGAATTGGCACGGCACAACCGCCTCTACTACGAGCTCGATACGCCCGAGATAAGCGACGCCGAATACGACGTCCTCTATCGTGAACTCGTCAGCCTTGAAAGGCGCTGGCCCGCGTTGCGGGACGAGACTTCACCCACGCAGAGAGTCGGCGGTGAAGTGCTCGAAGGGCTTGAGAAACAGGCGCACACCCTGCGTATGTACAGCCTCGACAACGCCTTCTCACGCGACGAGTGGGGGGCGTTCATTCAGCGCATGTACAACGCCCTTCCTGACGTCCCTTCGTCCTTCTGGTGCGACCCCAAGATGGACGGTCTCGCACTGGAGGTCATCTACGAGAATGGCGTCTTCACGTCGGCGTTGACGCGGGGCAACGGCGCAGAGGGTGAGGTCGTCACCGCTGCCATGAGGACGGTGCGCAACCTGCCTCTTCGCCTACGAGGAAACAATGTGCCGCACCGCCTTGAGGTTCGCGGCGAGGTGGTCATCGCCAAGGCCGATTTCGAGCAACTCAACGCGCGGCAATCCTCAGTCGGTGGCAAGGTTTTCGCCAACCCGCGCAATGCTGCCGCGGGGTCAGTGCGGCAGCTCGACACCTCTATCACCGCTGGAAGACCTTTGCAGTTTCTCGCCTACGGGGTGGGACAGGTGGTTCTCGATGGTGGCACCGCGCCGTGGACGACCCATAGCGACCTCATGGCAAGGCTTCGTGAATGGGGGTTCGATACGCCGCCGGAGGGCCGTCTGTGTGCTTCGCCGGACGAGGTGTGGGCATACTACGAGGCGCTCGGCGCACGCCGCGAGTCGCTTGCCATCGAAATAGATGGCGTTGTCGCAAAGGTTGATGACACCGAGGCGCAAGAAGCCCTTGGCTTCACGGCGCGTGCGCCACGATGGGCACTGGCCCTCAAGTTTCCTGCAATGCAAGTGCGCACTCGTCTACAGGACATTCGCGTGCAAGTGGGACGCACTGGGGTGCTCACACCTGTAGCGATACTTGAGCCTGTGCGCGTTGGTGGGGTCGAGGTGTCACGAGCCACGCTCCATAACGCCTATGAGATCGAAGACAAGGGCCTGATGCTTGGCGACATGGTGCTGGTGCAGAGGGCTGGCGACGTCATCCCCGAAGTCGTGCGCCCCTTAGTCGAAGATCGCACGGGTGGCGAACGCCCCTTCGTTTTCCCGACAACCTGCCCTGAATGCGGAAGCGTCGTACACAAACCCAACGACGAAGTTGCACACCGATGCATTAACGTCTCGTGTCCTGCTGTGCGCAGACAATCCATCATCCATTTCGTTTCCAAGGCAGGCCTCGATGTGCGCGGCTTCGGCGAGCACATCGTGCAGCAACTAGTCGATGCTGGCCGCGTGACGACGGCTGCGGATCTGTTCTCGCTTACAACGGTCGACCTGATGGGTTTTGAGCGCATGGGGCCGACATCAGCTGCAAACGCAATCGCATCTCTTGACGCTGCACGCACAGGGGCAACGCTTGCCAGGCTCATCTGCGCACTAGGCATCCGTCATGTCGGCGAGCAGACGGCGCGGACTCTTGCCACGCACTTCGTAGACCTTGATGCCATGCGAAAGGCCGACGGCGAAAAATTGCTGCACCTGCCTGACATTGGCCCAGAGGTTGCCGCATCCATTCGCTGTTTCTTTGACAACCAGAGCAACATCGAGCTGCTTGAACAACTACGCGACAAGGGGCTGTGGCCTCGGAAGCCCGATGCCAATGGACCATCCGTCCGCGAGGGTAGCCAACTCCAAGGGCTGAAGCTGCTTTTCACAGGGAGTTTGCAACGCATGAGCCGCAGCGAGGCCAAACGCATGGCTGAAGCTGCAGGGGCGCATGTTGTCTCCAATGTATCAAAGTCCCTCGACATGATTGTGGCTGGTGCCGACGCTGGCTCCAAGCTGGATAAGGCCAAAGCCCTCGGCCTACACGTCATTGATGAAGACGCATTCGCCAACCTGCTGAAAGGGCTAGACCGCTGAGGAGATGCCAATGCGTAACATTCGCCTCATCCCCCCATCTGCCATCATCGCAGAAGAAGCTGGCACCCTGCTCCACGACGTGGAGAGGCTTTTCAACCGCAGCGGCCTCAACCCGGCTGACAAGTTCGCGCTGGCCAACGTCCGCATGGCCCTGCGCCGCGTCAGGGACAGACACCGTCAGTGCCTGGGCGTGGACATGCCCGACGCCGCACCTGAATCACCCTGCATTTCGTGCCATCGCGCCCTACGCGAGGACCAGACGCCCTAGCGTCCGGCTCCGAGACGTCCCCGGCGATTCGCCCCCCAGATAGCCGGGGCATTAGGAAATCGGGCCGGGTAGCCCGCACCACGACACCTTCGCACGCACGGCGCGGCGAGAAGCGGGCAGCCGAACACACGCCGGGGGTGGACGACGACACCCCCGGCCAAAATCAGAAGGGATACGCCATGGAATGTGGTTGCAGCATTGATGCCGACTACGACAACGGGCCGGTAGCCTTCAGCGAGATAACGCGCACAGCACGCAAGCAACACCGCTGTTGCGAATGCCACCGCACTATAATGCCCGGCGATCAATACCGCCACGAAAGCGGCATATGGGAAAGCGGGCCGAGAACCTACAAGACCTGCGCTGACTGCGCCAGCGTGCGCGACGTCTATTTTTGCGCCTACGTTTACGGGGAAATGTGGGAGATGCTGCGGGTGAAAATGGTAGACGATGGTCTCGATACATTGATTGACGGGAGAGTAAACAAGCTGACGCCAAGGGCGCGCGACGCAATGTTCGACATGGTGCAGGGGGTATGGGACGAAGAAGACGAAGAAAAACCGAACCGCTGTGCTTGGCGGCTGCTTTTCAAGACCAGCGACGCAAACCCCCACGGAATGCTTCCGTGGCATCGTCCGGACTGGATGCAACGCAGGATGCGAGAGGCGTTCACCCTTGGCGTGTTGTGCTGGGAAGAGGCTTTCGTCCACCCCTCCGAGGATCATGACACAGCCCACTTCGGCCGCACCAAGGCCGGTCGTCTCCTCGACGGCGTAGAGCACAACGCCTTGCCGTGCGACGACTTCAAGCGGGTGGAGGCATAGCCATGCTGCTAGACCTCCTCAACATCAGCCGGGACGAGATCGTCGTTGACCTGTTCGCGGGCGGGGGCGGTACCAGCCTCGGCCTCGAAATGGCAGGCTGCCGCGTTCATGCGGCTGTCAATCACGATCCCAAGGCTGTAGCCCTGCATCGGGAAAACCACCCGACAACCGAGCACTACACACAGGACGTGTTTACGGTCAGCCCGCAGTGGGTGACGCGCGGTCGCAAGGTGGGCCTCTTGTGGGCCTCGCCTGACTGCACGCACCACAGCAAGGCCAAGGGCGGTGCCCCCACACGCAACGCCCGTCGCCGCGAGCTGGCCCGCGTCATTGTCGACAAGTGGATACCGGAGTTGCGCTCAAGCGGGGCACACCCCCGCGTCATCATCCTCGAAAACGTCGAGGAGTTTCAGGATTGGGGGCCGCTGGATAGCCGGGGCCGCATCATCGAG
>Ga0302253_1001176_pt1 | contig 16829 bp, 13 predicted proteins | sample AAG_RA_Trp_MG_FD_193537 | JGI IMG/M metagenome (GOLD analysis project Ga0302253, IMG submission 193537) | Enriched activated sludge microbial communities from anaerobic digester in WTTP, New Holstein, Wisconsin, United States - AAG_RA_Trp | ecosystem: Engineered > Bioreactor > Anaerobic >...
GATTAATCATTTTCGTAGTTTCTGGAAAAAAAAGTAATTGTGTTTGCATAAATATTTTGGACATTTTAGTTTGCGGCACAAATTTACAAAAATATTGATTATCAATATATGGGTCAGGAGTTCTGATTTTATACCAAACCGCTCACAAAAGAATGCAATGAATTTTGTCTGCGTGTTTTAATGAACTTGTTAGCAAGTCGGTATAATTTCTTATAAAAACAATATTATATAATTCATGTTTAATAGGTTAAGTGGTTTTTAAGGGACGACTATTTAATAAATCATTGATATTCTATTAATTAAAGAAATTCAAAAACTTAGAAAAAATGAAGCAATCCCACATGAATATTGAATTTCCTTACATAATGACGATTACAAACATCCGATGCAAGTGAAATATGATAGTTTATTCTATTTTTATGGCTTTTTTGACCAACACTTTGCTATTGACCTTTAATGTATAGAAATATAAACCGGAGGGTTGTTCGCTGGCATCCCATTCCACGCTGTAATCGCCTTCGTTTTCATTTTCGCCTACAAGCGATTTAACCACATGACCGTACATATCTTCTATTATAAGTTCGGTATAACCACTTTCGCCTAAGTGATACGAGAACAGAGTAATAGTTTTGAACGGGTTGGGATGATTCTGGTTGAGCGTTGTGTTGTGAACGGGAATCGCTAAAGGACGCGTATCAATAGTTACGGTAACCGTGGTAGATTTATTTTGCGAGCAGCATTCCGACAACATATTTTCTATAGCGCTAATCCGGGAATCGTAGTTCTGTATGATTTGCTTCAAACTGTCGTTTTCGTGTTTGAGTTCCTTTATGCCTTCTATGGCAATGGGTATAAAAGCATTATAATTTAAACCCTTAAAATGTATGGTATCGGAAATCATATTGCCCAGTGAATCGTATTTTGCGGGGATTAGTTCGTCGGTAACCACCTCGGGTAAAACGGGTTCCACTTCTTGGGCTACTAAGCCGTATTGATTGCCCGAAGGTAACGATACGCCCTGTTGCGAGACAAAATTAAACTTAACCGGCTTAAGTTGTTCGATAATATTCAATGCCGACGATACAGGAGTTATATTAGTTTTAAAGCGTACATCCGAAAGTTTTGTTTCGTTGCCTGTAATTTCAACATCACCGTCAAAAAAGCCTGCAAAGCCCGCACCGGGTGTAACCACAGAATATACGCCATAACTCATAGCATAGGTACAGGAACTGTTTGCTTCGAAATAACCTGCAAAATTGTTTCGTGCATTTTTAGCTTTAAAATAACCGCCATAGTTGCGTGCCGACCTGTAATTGCATCCATTGCCCTGTGCCGTGCTGAACAATCCATATTCGGCACTTGCATCCTGCTCATGGGCATATTCATTATGAAAACGCCCCGCTATAGACATCATGGAATTAGAGTTTTGGTCTAGCAAGCCTGTGTTCTGAAAGGATGCAAAACGTACATACGGATATAGGCTGAAATACGGAACAGGCACATTTATATATGTATTCCCAAAGGTATATTTATCATCATAAATACTGGCAGGTGCTACTGTAGTGCCTACCTTGTACCAGTCATCATCCGATGTAAGAGTATCTATTCTGCCAGATAAGGAAGTAGTAATAGAATCCAACTCTTTAATGGCATTGATGGAAGTATAAAGAATAGCGTTATTATTAATTCCTAACACATCAGTTAACGTAGTGTCAGATGGATATAATTGTAATTTTAATGTATCAACAGCATAAGGTGCGAATGATACTACTTCATCAGCATTTGCACCAATAATAATTTTACTTGTATCAAAATATGCCGCACCGTTATAATTAAATGTAATGGGATGAATTTTTTTAATTATATCTATCCCATTATTAAAATAATTTATATTCTTTTTTAATTTCATATCAGAAGGTGATGTTGAGCCAATTGAAATAATATTATTCGTAGATAAAAAACTACCATTAACTGCAAATTCTACATTGTTATAAAATGCAGAAGGATAAGGAAACCCAATACTTACCATTCCACCGTTCTGAGGAACAAAAATTGCAAATTGAGAAAGACCAACAGTAGTTGATTGTACAGGAAACCAACCCGGACTACATTCAAACCAACCAGCAATTTTAAATACATTATTCGTCCAAGGATGTAAATTATTGTGAGAAACAATACTCTTTATACCGATAACAGGATTTAAAGAAAATAATCCACCGGCATTATCTTTATTTTCTATATATAATCCAATAGTGCCATTAATTCCGGAATTTTGATACACATCAAGTTTTGCCATTGTAGAATAACCACAATTATTACCAATAATTACATTATTAACAGTTGAACCCTGATGATTTCCCGAGAAATAGAAATTGTGCTGATTCAACGGTATTTCCCAGTCACCGGATAATGGATTGTTTGGAGTTGCACCGCAGGAATTGCCCAACGTAGTGCCGCCTGTACTTACCGGTCCCTTCCATAAAACACCCTGGTTATCTATAAGAACCTGATTATACGGTTGGGTAGTAGGAGGCATATTTCTGAAACATCCATTTCCATTGACATCCAACTGTGCAAGAAGCGCAGTATTGCTGGGGTGGTCTATCCCAACATTCATGGGTGTTAAATTATGGGATGGACGTATCATTAAATTCCCATTATTATCGGTGTGAAAATCGGTAAATATACCATCGTTTATATTGGCATTTAATGTTTGTGTCAGTCTTAACTGAGGTCCATCCTTTTCATCCACAATATCTAACCGCCGTTTGGGTATAAGAGTATTATTAAACAGCATGCCCATGCCTGTATTGCCAAAAACCAACAAGCCGTCTTGCGGTGCAGGTGTATTGGCATTGCCTGCATAACCTGTACCTATAACGGTGTTCCCCTGTACATCGAGCGTGTTGCGTGGGTCTTCTACAGGCGTTTCAAAATCGCCAATACCCGTATGCGGTATGTTGCCGTCGGTTATCATGCGTGCTATTTCAAGACCATTTGCATCGCTTGCATTTAAGCCTGCTGCTATTAAAGAGGTAAATACAAACCGCAGTCTGTCGCCAGTGCTGCCAGGAGCAGGATTGTTCCCCCAGTTGATAATGGCATCGGTAACATCAGGACTAAGAACTCTTAACCCTACATACATATTGTCATTGGCATTATTATAGAATGTACCTGTGTACATCCAGTCTCTATAACCACCTCCCGTGTTAGATACATCCGTTCCGACCTGTAATCTTGAAAGCGGACTCGCATTTCCAATACCTGTATTGCCTTCCGTTACAGGGTACGTAGTTACAGCATTGGGGGCAAATAAGGTTCTATTTACACCTACAATACGCATACGCTCCATGCCTGTGCCACTGATTATGGGTTGCGTATGAAATGTAATATCATGGGTAGAAGCCTGAATGGAAAAATTGTTACCATTAATACCCGCAGTAGCATTACTGAAAATATTGCCCACTTCTGCTCCATTTCGCATAAGCCGCCACCATGTATTTAAACCGGCAGGACAATCGGTACGGAATACTTCGCCCGGTGTAAAAAATAAACCAACATGTGCTGTTGGTGTAAGGAAATTAGTATTAATATGTAAAGCGGCATCTGGGTGTGAATTAAAACCTGTAAAATCGCCAACGCCGATTGCTTTAATATCATTCCAATTTAATGCTGGATTATTTGTTTGTCCCCATCTATCATTCCATGGGGTTGGTGTCCAGTTCCACTGGGCAAAAACAGAACTAATGCTGAGGGACAGTAACGCAATAGTGATACACATTCCCGATTTAATTGAATTTTTCATGTTGATTTGTTTTTGTTAATTAATAATTAGTTTATTATTGTATATTTGATTATTATCTAATTTAATTTTTAATAAATAAATACCAGACGATAAATTATTTCTTTTTAATATAAATTTTTGAGCATTAATTTTAGATTGAAATACTTCATTGCCTAACATGTCATACAATTCTAATTCAGCATTATTAATTTCAAATTCTGTATATAATTCAATCGTTGTACAATCATCAAAAGGATTTGGGTAAATAGAAATTTTATCGTTATTTTCTAATAATTCATTATTTATATTGTTATAACAAATAATCGTATCAAAATAACTTTCGATGAAATTAGGAAGTGAGTACCCACAAGTTTTACCATTTAAATACAAACCATCTATGTCAAAATCACAAGACAATCCTGTTGCATTTGGATTATGGATTATCGCAATATATGAAGAATCAGTATCTTTTCCAACAAAAATTTCATTATTTGGAGCTATTTGGAAATCTCCAAATCCATATATGGAATTTGGAGGAATTATTATTATTTTTGTTAATGAAATAACAGATGAATCCCATATTGAGACATCAAATTGATAAACTCTACTAGGGTTTACCCATACATTTGAAGAAAAAATATATAGTTTATTATTATCAGGAGAAAAACTTAAACCGCCAATAAATGTATCGGTCTGTATTGTAATTAAGTTTGTGAATAATCCAGATGTGTTGTTGAAATTAAGTAAATCGATATAATACATACCTGTTAGTTCAAATACTGAATCATAAGGAGCTGGGGCCGTAGAAACTGCTTTACTACCATCGGGAGAAAATTTTAACATATATCCATACGGAGAATATTGTCCGGCATGTCCTATGCAGCTTATTACCGGATTTGTGTCAACGCCAAATTTTGTAACCAAATAAGAACGAAAACAATTATTGTATCTTTCATGTGCAACGACCCAAATATCCTGACAGTTTTTGTGTTTTATAGATGCTAATATTTCAGAATTTGGATTAAACAATAATATATTTTTTTCAATAACATCCCCTAAACCATTGTTAGCATTTATATCAACTATTGTATATCTTAATCCTAAACTACCCCCATGTTCAAAACCATCTGTTGTAAATATGTAATAAATATTAGTAGACATTGGTTTTGGTATAATTATACTGCTTTGGTGACATGAACCATACGAATATAAATCGTTTCCATTATTCATTATTTGATGATTTTTATTATAAACACTTTGTCCATCTGTATAAAATAAAAGATTTCCAACTGTATCTGAAATTGTTGCACATCCAAGTGATGAGCCTAAATCAAGTTGTCCATTAGTATCAGCCACAGCAGTACCTGTAGAAAAATCAATTCCAGCCTTTTGCCCAAAATACCAGTGCATGGTGCGCTTAATGTCAGGGTTGTTTTGTGCCTGGCAATCCATCTCTTCCCACAGTATAGGGAGAATGGCTAATTGTATAAGAAACAGTGTATATAATTTTCTTTTCATATTAGTTTGTTTTTAATTACTTTAAATATGCAAGTAATATTTTGTGGCAAATTTACAAAAAATTTTTTATACATACAAAAAAAAGTTATGAACTGTTGTTAATTCATATATGCTACCGGCATTCTCGCCTACAAATACATAATGTAAAATTGTTTTCATAACCATCTCTCTTACTATTTTAAAGATTAGTAACGCGTTCTGTTGCCAGTTTGCCGGAATTATCAACAGTAATACGATAAAAGTTTTCGCCATTGGTGGCTTTAAGAATAATGCCTGAGCCAATAGCGGTAACGGAAATATCGCCACCGGCAACTTCGAGTTTGGTTTTGGGAGATAGCGTACCAATACCAACAAAGCCTGTAGAATCGGTTATAACCATACGCGAATGTCCGGCTGTGCTTAAAAGAATATTACTCCCTTTATTAGGAGTTGCAACAACCAAATCGTTTGTTCCACCTGTTATGCTTAAAACGGGACAGGAAAAATTTGCTATTTCTATCCCTCCTCTGTACATACGCCAGAATGCAGTGTTTGTATTAGGGCAATCGGTACGAAATACTTCGCCACGTGTAACAATGTTTGGATGCATAAAAGGTAAATAATTAGTGTTTGAATTTACCTCAAGTAAAGATTTTGGATATATATCCGCTGTATATACTCCTAAGGCAAGTTCATTATTAAGAATAGAACCTGAGCCTGGACCAACCCTCCTAAGACGGGAATAATGAGCGGTTATAATTCCGGCATAGTCCATACCGTTTTGCGCTATTGCATCCTGCAACAGCACAATTAATGCTGTGAAAAACACAGCCTGAATGATAATTTTTCTTTTCATTGTTTTAAAAATTTAAGGTTAATAAAATGATTATTTGATTTTATTTGAATAAAATAGATGCCTGTATGTAATTGTTTTGTGTCAATTGTTTCTATTGTTTCATTCGTTTTTTTACAAAGCAGTGTATTCCCCATAATATCTTTAATTGATATTTGGCAATTTATTAATTGTTCGCTTTCAATATTAATAAATTCAGTACAGGGATTAGGATAAATATTTATTTTATCCTGAAAAGGTACTGCATTAACAACGTCGGCTTCACAATGAGTATAATTAAAACTACTGAAATAGTTATCCGGCCAATATGGTAACCCATAAAGTAATGATTTCCCTATAAGATCAATTTGTTGGGGCAAATAATTACAAGTTGTTCCATTAGAATTTGGGTCATTAATTATTCCAATTTTATTTCTTCCCATATTCATAATTGTAGTATCAAAACCTGCTACATATATTTTACTATTTAATCCTAATTGAAATGTATTACCAATAGGTCCTTTTTTAATAACAACAGTAGATGCCAAAATATCTGATTGATTATATATACTTAAATCATATTGTTTAATATAAGCAGTATCCAGCCCACCATACAATATGCCATCTGCGCAACTAACATAAAGTTTAGAATTATCGGGTGAAAAACTCAGCCCGTAAGGTTGGGGAAATTGAATTGTAATAGGATTTGAAAATACTCCTGTACAATTATTAAACTTATAAATTTCAAAATAACTACTATCCTTTATATAAAAAGTTGTTTGACTCACATATGATACAGCCGCCATTGAACCATCGGGTGAAAACCTGAAATAGCCATCTCCATTTTCCCAACCTATATTTCCAGGGGTAGAAACAATCGGTGTTGTATTCAAGCCATTTTCTGTCAATAACCAAACTTTAAGCTGGTTTGCACTTGGAAACCAATTTCCGATGTCTTTACCTGCTATCCAATAATCAATACCATTACAGTGTCGTGTGGCTGCAGCTTTTTCTGTGCTTAACGAATCTATCAAAACATTATCTGATGAAATTACTTCACCATATCCATTATTCTTGTTTATATTAATAATTGCATATAGCAATTTTCCTAGCAGCGTACCTCCTTGATGAGTATAAAAAACATAGAATAATGAATCATTCCCGGGTTGTGGTACACAAACGGTTTGTGTGGGATTGCAACAAGAGGTTAAAATACCATTTTGCATTATCGTATGGTTTTTTGTCCAGATAATCAGTTTGCTATTTGTTGAATCTTCGGCGCCATAAAATAAAAGATAACCGCAGGTATCGCTCATGGTAAAACATTCCTCGGGTCCGGCCGATTTACCTGTAGTATCAGCAACCGGGCTTCCGCTAGTAAAATCCAGACCGGCGCCATAGCCGAAATACCAATGCATGGTGCGCTTAATATCTGGGTTGTTTTGCGCCTGGCAGCATACTCCTTCCAATAATATAGCGAGATATGTAAATTGTATAAGAGTAAGTATGTAGTTAAACTTTATTCTCATATGCATTTGATTTTTAAGGGTTAACCATTTTTATTATAATCCGATTGTTGTTTTAATGCATCTCTAAGAAATACATCCCGCTTTTTAAAGCCGATATATTTACAGAATAATTATTAGGGATTTCCTGCATAACAGATTGCCCTAATATATTTCGTACAATTAAGGAATATGGCATTCCCAGTAAATGAAAATAAATAATAACATGGGCGGGATTTGGGAAAATATTATATAGGGTTAAATCGTTTTCATTGATAATACTTCCATCCTGCCGGTGATAAAACCAATATTCTATGGTTTTGTTTAAACCTGAGCCTCCCAATTTATCCTGCAAATAAATATTATAGGGTAAAAGATGAACATTGTCGCTATCGTGATATAATATTTCAGAAAGATGCGCAGGGTTACCATTATAAGTAGTCATATTACATATACCGTTTACAATAATCGTTTCCATTGGAGTTGATGGTACGCTGACAGGTGCATATAAATAATTATATATGGTATCTGCTGTAATATTTACTTCTATAATTTTCAATATTTTTTATTCTTAATAAAGAGGATTATGTCACTTTTTGAACTAAACATTCAGTTTAAAATTAAATATCTTTAACAAAGGTATAACTTTTTTTTTCATTCCACCAAATTTTATTTTAAAAAAGTTTTCAACACTTATTCTGCTCTTATCGGAGCGGGGAAACTCTTTTTTTATTTTATACCAAACCGCTCACAAAAGAATGAAATGAATTTTGTCTCGTCAGCAATGACGAGATGTCAATAGGCTAACGGTTTTAAAACAAAAGCGAAGCGAATGGTTTTAATGAACTTGTTAGCAAGTCGGTATTATTTTACTTCTTCAAAATCGGCATCAGTAACTTCAGCATCGGACTTGGATTGCGATGAAGAATTGGCGTTACTGGTTTGTTCATACTGCTCATTTTGTTGTTGACCTGTATTTTTATACATTTCTTCACTGGCTTTCTGGAACACGTCGTTCAGTTTTTTCATTGCCTTGTCTATGGCATCAAGGTCTTCTTTTTTGTGAGCATCCTTTAATTGCTGAAGTGCTTTGTCTATTTCGGAACGTTTGTCGGCAGGTATTTTGTCGCCAAATTCCTTCAGTTGTTTTTCCGTTTGGAAAATCATACTGTCCGCAGAATTGATTTTATCAATACGTTCTTTTGTTTTACGGTCTGTTTCGGCATTGGCTTCGGCTTCATGCTTCATACGTTTAATGTCATCGTCCGTAAGCCCAGAAGAGGCTTCAATACGTATGCTTTGTTGTTTGTTTGTTGCCTTATCCTTAGCGGAAACATTTAAAATGCCATTGGCATCGATGTCAAACGATACTTCTATTTGTGGAATGCCGCGTGGTGCAGAAGGGATGCCATCGAGATGAAAACGTCCAATGGTTTTATTGTCTTTTGCCATAGCACGTTCACCCTGCAATACATGAATTTCAACGGATGTCTGGTTATCGGCAGCCGTTGTAAAGGTTTCGGTTTTGCGTGTAGGAATGGTCGTATTCGATTCTATCAGTTTGGTCATTACGCCACCCAATGTTTCGATACCAAGCGAAAGTGGAGTTACATCAAGTAAAAGCACATCTTTTACTTCACCTGTCAAAACACCACCCTGAATAGCAGCACCAACAGCCACTACTTCATCTGGATTAACCCCTTTGGAAGGCACTTTTCCGAAGAAATCTTCCACTGTTTTCTGAACCATGGGAATACGGGTAGAGCCGCCTACCAGTATTACTTCATCAATATCTTTGGGTGTCATACCGGCATCGCTTAATGCTTTGCGGCAGGGTTCAACCGTATTTCGAACAAGGTCATCTATCAATTGTTCAAATTTGGCACGAGTTAATGTTTTTACAAGATGTTTGGGTATTCCATCAACAGGAATAATATAAGGCAAATTAATTTCGGTAGAAGAAGAACTGGAAAGTTCAATTTTAGCCTTTTCGGCTGCTTCTTTTAAGCGTTGTAATGCCATAGGGTCTTTGCGAAGGTCAATGCCTTCTTCTTTTTTAAATTCATCGGCAAGCCAGTCAATTACCCGATGGTCAAAATCATCACCACCAAGGTGTGTATCGCCGTTAGTACTTTTTACTTCAAAAACGCCATCGCCTAATTCAAGAATGGAAATATCAAAGGTGCCACCCCCGAGGTCATAAACGGCAATTTTCATGTCCTTGCTGCGTTTGTCAAGTCCATAAGCCAATGCGGCAGCAGTGGGTTCATTGATAATACGGCGTACATTCAGTCCCGCAATTTCACCTGCTTCTTTGGTTGCCTGACGTTGAGAATCGTTAAAGTATGCAGGTACCGTGATAACGGCTTCTGTTACTTCGTGTCCCAAATAATCTTCGGCTGTTTTTTTCATTTTTTGAAGAATCATTGCCGATATTTCTTGTGGCGTATAATTTCTGTCGCCGATTTTTATCAAAGGGGTGTTGTTGTCGCCTCTAACAACCTCATAAGGTACACGTGACATTTCCTTGCTTACTTCGTCAAACCTGTTTCCCATAAAACGTTTTATGGAATAAATGGTTTTTTTGGAGTTGGTAATGGCTTGACGTTTGGCAGGGTCGCCTACCTTTCGCTCACTGTTTTCTAAAAATGCTACGATAGAGGGTGTCGTTCTTTTCCCTTCACTGTTGGGTATTACAACAGGGTCGTTACCTTCCATTACAGCAACGCAAGAATTTGTTGTTCCTAAATCTATACCAATAATTTTTCCCATACAAAATGTTTTTTAAAATTTGAATAAGGAATTACAATCTCAGTGCCAAAGAAGAAAAGTTATAATAACCTGAAATTTTGTCAGTATAAAAAAAACAATATTGACAAAAAGTTAAGGGAAATTATCCCACACAGTTGAAGTGTTCCAGTATGTTTGAAACAGAAGGTCTTTAGTATAAACACCTTGTGCCAGAGAATCAACAGTACGTTGTGATAATGATTTTGCTGGCATATATTTAGAAATGCGACTTGTAAATAGCCCTATGCCATTACCAATATTGCTATAGATAGGTTTGTCCAACACTAAACCAGAAGTAGGTCCACTGGCTTGCATGTAGGCATACAGTTCATTGCTGCCAGCAAAAGCATAAATTACTATACTTCCTTTGGCGGCGTATCGTTTAATTACATTACTATTATATTGAATCGTATTGGCAACATATTCATAAAACCTTGCTCCAGGATATTCAATATTAAATATTTCTCCACCATCAATGGTAGTCGTCATATAAGTAGGAAGCACGAAATCTATGTATTTTTTAATGGTATCGGTAGAGGTCAATTCATAATAGTAAAATCTGAAAAAGGATTGGTAAATACGGGCATAAGGCGAAGAGGTTATTTTTATTTTGATAGTTCCTGTGGTAGAAAAATTAATAGTACTGGGGACATCCATATAGAAATCATTCACCAGATTTGTTTCACCCGTTACGGTTTTGTTGTTTACCTGAACCAGTAATTTATAGGTAGCATTTGTATTGAGTAGTTCAGAAGTAACAAAATAATAATTTTTATCATAAGCAAAAACACCACTGTCGCGTGCCATAGAAGAATCCTTGTGTAAGATTATTGTTTTATGCAAATTTCCATTAAGCCATTCTTCCAGTTTAACCGAAACAGGCTTATTATAATAAATAGAGTCGGATATTTGTGCCATGTCATAAGCATTTCCTTTGCCCAGAAAAGATTTTGACACACGTATTATCTGTAATGAATCGGCTTTGTTTAATATGCCATAAACAATAGTATTATCCTTCCATGTATCATTGATATCAAAATCGTTGTTGCAACTCCAACATAAGACCGAAAACAAAAAAATACAGAATGCTATTTTTCTTTTCATAAAAAAGACTGAACTTTGCGACAAAGATATAAATTTTTTTACAATGAATTTTCCAACGGTAAAAAAAGTTACTACGCATGTTTTATCAGAGATGAAATTGCGTGGTGAAAAAATTTCTATGCTAACGGCTTATGATTACTCCATGGCAAAAATACTGGACCATGCTGGTATAGATGTTATTTTAGTAGGAGATTCGGCTTCCAATGTTATGGCTGGATACGATACAACCATCCCAATAACACTGAATGAAATGATTTATCACGGTGCATCGGTAGTACGTGCTGTAAAAAGAGCGTTGGTAGTTATAGATATGCCTTTTGGAACGTATCAGGGGAACTCAAAAGAAGCGTTGAGTTCTGCTATTCGCATTATGAAAGAAACAGGAGCATCGGCAGTAAAACTGGAAGGTGGCGAAGAAGTGAAAGAAAGTGTACAGCGAATTATTTCGGCAGGCATTCCGGTGATGGGACATTTAGGACTGACTCCGCAAAGCATTTATAAGTTTGGCACTTTTGCTGTACGTGCTCGCGAAGAGGAAGAAGCCGAAAAATTACTCCACGATGCTACATTGCTCGATGATGCAGGTTGTTTTGGTCTTGTATTGGAAAAAATTCCTGCAAGTTTGGCAGAAAGGGTTGCGTCAACGGTAAAAATGCCTGTCATTGGCATTGGTGCAGGGAAAAACGTAGATGGACAGGTACTGGTATTGCACGATATGCTTGGCATAACCACTGAATTTTCACCACGTTTTTTGCGTCGCTACTTGAATTTGTATGATGAAATAAAGACAGCCGTTGGTGTCTATATTGCGGATGTTAAAAACAATGATTTTCCCAACGATAAAGAACAGTATTAATTTATGATAGATGATGACGATATTCTTTTTGAAGACAATCATCTTATAATTATTAATAAAAAACCCGGTCAACTTGTTCAGCATGACAAGGAACATAATCTGTCGCTGGAAGAATATGTAAAGGAATATATTAAACAAAAGTATCATAAGCCCGGAAATGTTTTTCTTGGTGTTATTCATCGCATCGATAGACCTGTCAGTGGATTGGTACTGTTTGCCAAGACAGGGAAATCACTGGCACGACTAAACGAAATGTTACAAAAACATGAAATTCAAAAAAAATATTGGGCAATAACTGCTAATTCTCCTGAAAAAAAAGAAGGTACACTGGAGCATTATCTGGTTCGCAATGAATCAAAAAATATATCGTATATTAAGCATGCCATGACACCCAATAGTAAAAGAGCCGTATTGGAGTATAAAATAATAGCACACTATAAACAATATTATTTATGGGAAATAGAACTGATAACAGGTCGTCATCATCAAATACGCTGTCAGTTGGCACATATTCAATGTCCCATTGTTGGAGATGTGAAATATGGCTTCCCCTGTCCCAACGACGATAAAAGTATTTCGCTGCATTCACGTTCCATTTCTTTGATTCATCCGGTAACGCAACAACTTGTATATATTGAAGCACCGGTACCCAATGAAAATATCTGGAAATATTTTGAAAAAATAAAGACTTATACTAAACCACAAACCGAAGAATGAAATGAATTTTATTAATGATAGAGACAATTCATAAATTATCTCTACTACTGACCGAATACATATTATTTTTTTGATGTGTGTTATTCCCATTCAATAGTAGAAGGGGGCTTGGAACTGATATCATAAACAACACGATTAATACCTTTTACATGATTGATGATGGTATTGGAAACTTCTGCCAAAAAATCATAAGGCAAATGAACCCAGTCTGCTGTCATGCCGTCGGTACTGTGGACAGCACGTAAGGCAACTACCTGTTCGTATGTTCGTTCATCGCCCATAACGCCCACCGAACGAATGGGTAAAAGAATAACACCGGCTTGCCATATCTCGTCATACAAATTCCATTTTTTTAATAGAGAAATAAAAATATCGTCTGTTTCCTGAATTAATTTAACCCTTTCATCGGTAACTTCGCCGAGTATTCTAATGGCTAAACCTGGACCAGGAAATGGATGACGCTTTAAAATAATATCGGGCAATGACAATTCACGACCAACGTTTCTTACTTCATCCTTAAACAACCATTTCAAGGGTTCAATAATTTTTAACTGCATATTTTTGGGTAATCCGCCAACATTGTGATGAGACTTTATAGTTGCTGATGGACCATTGACCGACATCGATTCAATAACATCGGGATAGATAGTGCCTTGTGCAAGCCATTTAATGTTGGCAACTTTTTTTGCTTCCCGTTCAAAAATATCAATAAATGTTTTTCCTATTATTTTTCTTTTCTGTTCCGGTTCGGTTATGCCAGACAAATTGGATAAAAATTCTTTGGACGCATCCATGCCGATAACATTTAGTTGAAGTTTTTTATACACATCCAATACGTGCTGATATTCATTTTTTCGTAACAAACCATTGTTGACAAAAATACAGGTCAACTGTTTGCCGATGGCTTTATTTAAAAGCAATGCCGTAACAGATGAATCTACTCCTCCTGAAATAGCAAGAATAACATGTTCCTCCTTTACGCTGGTACGAATATCCTGAATAGCCGATTTGATAAAAGATGCAGGTGTCCATTGCTGAGCACAACCACAAATAGAGACAACAAAATTTTTCAACATATCCTTGCCCTGAACACTATGATAAACTTCTGGATGAAACTGAATAGCATATACTTTTTTAGAAACATTTGCAAAGGCTGCTACCGGAATGCTTTCTGTTTTAGCAATAAGGTTGTATCCTTCGGGAATGCGGGTTATACTGTCTGCATGAGACATCCAAACTTGTGTATTCTCGTTAATGCCGTTAAACAATGGATTGGAAGTGTCTATTGATATTAAATAGGCTCTGCCATATTCACGGTGAGCCGATGCATTAACTTCACCCTTATAATATTGAGCCAAGTATTGTGCACCATAACATATCCCCAGCACAGGAACATGTCCTACAAGTTTTTCCAAGGACAAGTCGGGATGTGATTTATCTCTTACCGAAAAAGGACTTCCTGAAATGATTACTCCCTTAATGGTTTTATCTATATTAAACGAAGCATGAAAAGGCAGAATTTCACAATATACATTCAATTCGCGAACATTCCTTGCAATAAGTTGTGTATATTGAGAACCACAATCAAGGATTAAAATTTTTTCGTTATTCATTTTTGCTACAAATGTACATGATAATTTTGAGTGAACAAATACAATGTTTCATCCCGATTATTTCAATGTCTATCCAACCTTATTTCTAATATATGTGTATTCTTTGGTTGGTATTATCGGTGAGCCGTTTGTCCATCGTTCTTTTTTGAAAAACTCTGAAACAGTTCTTCGGGTGTTTTTCCCAAGTTTTCAAGAAGTACTTTGGCATCGTTAGCAAGCGGATGATGAGGATAAAGGGTTATAAATTTTTGATATGCATTTCGTGCTTTGTCCAAATCTTTAAGTTGGTTTTCGTAAATATTGGCTTCCATAAAAAGGCATAATCCTGTTTTATGAAAATTGGGATATTCTTTTTGAATTTTTTCAAGCACATCAATAGCGTTTTTCCCCTGATTCAAGGCATTATATATGTTTGCCTTTCTAAAAAGATATTCGGGTGTGGCACTATCGTCGGGGAAATTTATACTATAGGTGGAATAATATTTAATTATTTCATAAGCCGCTGCGATATTAATATTTCCGGTAGTATCATTGGTCAATATTTTTTCGATACGGGCAATATTCTTTGTTGTTTCATTTTTTAAATACGCTTTTTGTTTTTGAGCACTGTTACAGGATAGTAAAAACAGGCAGCCTATCCATAAAAAGATACTATATTTTTTCATAATGAATGAGATTTTGCAAATACAACCTTATATTTTGGTTTAATTTCTCCTTTAACAATATGGTTTAATTTTGATTTTAACATGGTTTTTCTTAATGTGGAAAGATGGTCAATAAAAAGAATACCATCAAGGTGTTCGTATTCGTGTAAAATGATACGAGCCTTTATGCCATCATAAACTTCGGTGTGTGAATGGAATTGTTCGTCATCATACTGAAGTTTTACTATAGATTTTCTCAATATGTCTTCACGAATATCGGGAACACTTAAACATCCTTCATTATAATACCATTCTTCGCCTTCCTGCGATACAATACGAGGATTGATAAATGCCTTCTTAAAATCTTTCAACTCAGGATAATCCTTGCTCATTACAGTAGCATCTATAATAAACAGGCGAATGGATAATCCTATTTGTGGTGCAGCCAATCCAACGCCATCGGCAGCGTGCAATGTTTCAAACATGTTTTCTATAAGTTCGTTTAGATTTGGATACTTGGGAGTTATATCTTTTGAAATCTCTCGTAATACAGGATTCCCATAAGTATAAATTGGTAAAATCATAAGGCGTTATTTTTTATATAATTCATAAAATCTTGAAGTAAAATGGTAGCACTAATTTTATCCAGTGTAGATTTATTTTGACGGTCCGATTTTTTTGTTCCTGCCATAATCATGGTTTGCAATGCCATTTTGGAAGTAAATCGTTCATCATACATCAGGCATGTTATGGTTGGATATTTTTGTTTTAACTTGATAAAAAACGGGTCAATGTATTTCATGGAAGTAGATGGGGTGTTGTTCATTTGTTTGGCTTGTCCAACGATTATAATATCCACGTTTTCTTTCAATAAATACTGGTCAAGAAACAGAAAAACATCTTTGGCTGGAATGGTATCCAGTGCAGTTGCAATAATACGCATGGGGTCGGTAACTGCTATGCCGACGCGTTTCTGTCCATAATCTATTGCCAATATTCTACCCATAGCGTGCAAAGTTAATGCTTTTTTGCAGATATTACCGATTCCAACACAGATAAATACGTATTTTGATTTGCCTCCACAGAAAATTTTTGTACAACAGTTTCACGTCCATTTCTACCTATAAATTCTCTACATTCTTTATGCTCTATCAAATAAATTAACTGTTCAACCCATAATGATGTGTCATTATTTTCAATTAAAAATCCATTTTTCCCCGATTCAATTATTCTATAATTAGCACCGACGGCTGTGGCTACGGTGGGTATTCCCAATGCCATATATTGCAATGCTTTTAGTCCACTTTTGCCATATACCCATGGTTCAAAGGGAAGAGGATATACACCTATATCAAATTCGGATAAATCGGCAACTTCTGTATCTAAATTCCAATCAATGGATTTTACTGGAATTTTTTTATTTTCAAAACCAAAATTTCTATCTCCAATAACATGAATTTGAATAAAATATCCTTTTTGTATGAGTT
>Ga0302253_1001177_pt1 | contig 16821 bp, 11 predicted proteins | sample AAG_RA_Trp_MG_FD_193537 | JGI IMG/M metagenome (GOLD analysis project Ga0302253, IMG submission 193537) | Enriched activated sludge microbial communities from anaerobic digester in WTTP, New Holstein, Wisconsin, United States - AAG_RA_Trp | ecosystem: Engineered > Bioreactor > Anaerobic >...
GGGCATGTGGGCCCTGTCTTCAAGGCTGCCCTCTTCGGCATTCCCCTGCCGCTATGTTCGTGCGGTGTCATCCCTGCCGCCGCCGGGTTGCGTCAGCAGGGTGCCAGCAAAGGTGCCACCACCTCGTTTCTCATCGCCACACCGGAAACGGGGGTGGACTCCATGGCCGTGACATGGGCCTTGCTAGACCCTGTCATGACCGTGGCGCGTCCCTTCGCCGCCTTGATGACCTCTGTTGCGGCTGGGCTGATGGTCGACTTTTTCCCTGAAAGGAAGCGGGGTGAGTCAGAGATATCCCCCCCAGTGATGCCCCCTTCACGCGACGCGGCGCTTCATGGCGACCCTGCCACCCTGCCCGCCCCTGTCGTCGTCCCCGTCCGGCACGATGCCGACGGCACTGCCGCGGCCGGGAGTGTCTCTCTGGGACCAATCAGGGAGCACGCCGCGTGCACCTGTTCAGGGCACGCTTCCGTGGCTGCTTCTGCGTGTTGCGGCACGGCGCACGGCGTGTCTGCGCCATCCGGCGCGTCATGCGGTTGCGGGAGTGCAGCGCATGCGCATTCCGGCACGGGCTGTTGCGGACATGATGCCCCCGTCGGGCAGGTCGGCGGCGGCTTCAGCGGTGTGGTGGAAAGGTTCCGTGGCGGGATGCGCTTCGCCTTCGGTGAACTTGTTGCGGACATCGGCGGCTGGCTGCTGCTTGGCGTTGTGCTTGCCGCTGTCATCACCATCCTCATCCCGGACGACCTTTTCTCCGGAACGTTCGCCTCGGGTATCGGCGGCATCCTTCTGATGATGGTGGTGGGCATTCCGTTGTATGTCTGCGCGACGGCCTCCACCCCCATCGCTGCGGCCTTTGCCCTCAAGGGCATCTCACCCGGGGCTGCGCTGGTCTTCCTCCTCGCCGGGCCGGCGACCAACGTGGCCACCATCACTGTCGTGGCGCGGATGCTCGGTCGCAAGGCCGCTGTCATCTATGTCGCCGTCATCGGGGTCATGTCAGTCGCACTTGGGCTGGCAGTGAACATGCTCTACGGCTGGCTTGGCATGGGTGTGACAGGCTGGGTGCAGGGCAGTGCCGACGCGGAACCGGGTATGCTCTCTGCCGTGGCGGCTGTGGTGCTTCTTCTGCTGGTGCTGTACCAGTGGCTGCCCGCCCTTGTGGCCCGTCTGCGCGGCGAGGCCCACCCTGCCGGGTGCGGCTGCGGACATTAGTACAATGTGCACACAGGTCTGACGGTGTGAAGCGGCAATGCGCTTTCGCCTCAGGTGGTGAACGGATAGGGCCCACAGTCGCGAAAACCGGCTGTGGGCCTTGTTGACGGGCGAGGCTTGCGCACCCTTTCGGCACATGGTGATGCCTTGCGGCATGAAGACGTCACCGCCATGGGTCTTCTTCCAAGGGACACGGGGGGAGTGCCGGTCGCCGGTTTACTGCAGTGACAGGATTGAGAAGGAAGCCTGCTTTCCGGCGTCGGGATTGCCGGGAACGTGAGTAGCTTCGAAGGCGAAAGCTGTGCGTGGGCGCTGCCGGGGCAGCAATGGATATCGGCGAAGGTGCCGAGAGGTTGTCTGGTCGTCGGCTTGTGTGAACGTTGCGGTGTGCAGGAGTCACGAGTACGCTACGTGATACCGTTTCATGCCGTGGTAGCCGTTGCCCGGGCGCTGATGCCCGCTAGACACGCACTGCCCCGAAGTCTCTCCCGCACACACGACAAGAGGCCACCCGTGAAGGTGGCCTCTTGTCGTTATTTGATCGCTACAGGCGTTGCTGCAACTTACATGTTCTGGCCGCGGTGGGGGCCTTCGCCGTCATGCATCTGCATCATGCCGGAGCCCATGCCGCCCTTGCCGCCCATCATGCCGCAGCCGCCGCCCATGCCGCCCATGCCACGGTGTCCCATGGTGGCGAAGTGGGTCTTGATACCGACTTCCTTCTGCATGCTCGCGTCGAGGTTGGCGGCTTCGGTGCGGTACTGGGTGCGCAGTGCAGTGATTTCGTCCGTGAGCTTGCGGATGTCTTCGGGCTTGGTGTTGGGGTTGCTGGAGAGGGCGTTCAGTTCGGTGTGCTTGGCCCACAGCTTGTCGCGCAGCGGCGTCACCTTGGTGTTGAAGGCGTCGATGAGGCTGTCGAACTTGGCCTGCTTCTCGGGGGTGAGGGCTTCATAGGCCTGACCCATCATCTGCCCCTGACCATGGTAGTTGCCGTGCCCGCGGGCGAAAGCGTTGTTGGCGGCGGTGCCGAGGCTGACAACGGTGGCGAGGGCGATGATGCCGAGGGCGATGCGCTTGCTGTTCATGATGTTCTCCTTGGGTGTTTATGGTTCGAGGCAAAGGGCCTCATGTTCTCGTTGCCCTTGCTAGAGCATGGAGCGTGCCAAACTCTATTTGGCTCATCTAACTTTTTGTTTTCAAAGATTAATTTTTTGAATGCCATGCCTGGGTGAGTTTGCATTCCGGGAGACGGACCCGAAATGCGTATGAAAATGATACAGGCACAGTGTATGGGTGTATAAAAAATATACTCCATTCGTGGGGCATGGTATGGATGTCGCGTGGGCAGCCTGTGATGCGCCGCGGGGATATCCACGTCAGCCGTTGGATGACGTGCTTATATGGACGGCGGCCCCCTGCCCGCGTCCTTGTTGGTGCAGTCCTTGCTTTCCCCGACATCACTTTTCCATGGTCGGCGTGGACCATGGGCTGCCTTGGCAAGGCAGCTGGAAGCTCGCAGAAGCGATTCGTGTGATTGCAAATAGTTGCATGATGCACACCCTCTTCGCGAGATACCACTGGGCCTTGCCAGAGGCTGTAAGGTGTATGAAAAATAGACAGCACGGCCTGTGGCTTTTGCGGCCCCTCAGGCATCGTCATAGGTATCAGGAGTGAACATGACCCCATCCACCGTCCTCGAACGTCTGCGTAGCCGCCTTGCCTCGCCATGGTCGCTGGTGCTTCTCGCCGCCTTGCTGGTGGCTGGCATCGTGGCCGTCCTGCTGGGGTCGTATCATGGTGCGGCATCGACCATGACGCGCATCCTCACTGAAAAGGGCGCGTCGCTCATCCGTTCGTTCGAAGCGGGAGCACGTACGGGCATGAGGCACAGTGCCGGGTTGCGCCTGCAGATACTGCTTGAGGAGATGGCAGACCAGCCTGACATCCGTTTCATCGCCGTGGTCTCGCCCGAGGGCGAGGTGCTGGCGCATAGCGACATGACCCGCGTGGGCACACGCCTGTTCAACCCTGACGAACTTCAGAGGCTGGATGCCGGGACAGAACCCCGCTGGACGCTCCTGCCCGGTGACGGTGGGGACGATTTCGTGGTCTTTCGCCTGTTCGACCCGGTGCGCCGCCGTGCCATGTTCACACCCGAAGGCGGGCGCATGGCCCCGCCTCCGCCAGACGATGCAAGGCTGGAGCATCCCGACGACCAGCGGCCGCGTTCACGGGCGGAGCGTTTCGCCAGATGGCGCGAACGGCAAGAAGGCCTCTCCCCCTTTCCGGGAAGCCTCCCCTTGCCGGAAGATGGTCGCGGAGACACCGGCAGGCGTGAACATGGCGGCCACGGGATGCACGGCGGGTTCGACGCCTCGTGCATGCGAAGCCCGCAGGGCCCTCCTCCGGTCATCCTCGTGGGGCTGGATATGCAGCCCTTTGCCGAGGCGCGCGCGCAGGACCGCAACCATGCCCTGCTCATGCTGGCACTGGCTGGTGGCGTAGCTGTCGCCGGGGTCCTGTCGCTGGTGTGGTCACGACGTGAACAGGCGGCACGGCGTCGGCTGATGGCGTCGCAGGCGTTCGCGGCCAAGGTGGTGTCGAGCCTGCCTGACGGGCTTGTGGCCTTCGACCGCGAAGGGCGCATCGACGAATGCAACGCAGCCGGGGCCGACCTGCTGGGTGTCGGCGCTTCGTCCGCACTGGGACAGGGCGCGTCATGGCTTCCTGCCCCGCTTGATGCCATGGCCGCGTATCTTCTCGGTGGCGGTGTTCTCGCCCCCACCGAAGTGGAGTGCCGCCGTGCCGACGGAACGAGCGTACCACTGGGCGTGCGGGGCGCGCGCATCGTGGACGATGAAGGCCGTGCTGTGGGTGTCATCCTGCTGTTGCGCGACCTCAGCGAGGTGCGGCACCTCGAGGCGGAAGTGCGCAGGCGCGAGAAGCTTGCAGCCGTGGGTAACCTCGCCGCTGGCGTCGCGCACGAGATACGCAACCCGCTCAGTTCGATAAAGGGCTACGCCACCTACTTCGGTACGCGCTTCCCTGAAGGCAGCGACGACCGTGAGGCCGCCCGCGTCATGGTGCAGGAGGTCGACAGGCTCAACCGCGTCATCTCCGACCTCATCGGCCTGTCGCGTCCTTCCGACATCCGGCCCCGGCCCACCCGTGTGGCGGACATCGTCGACCACGCCTTGCGACTGGTACGTCCGGATGCCGAGGCCCGCAAGGTCGCCGTGCGTTTCGAGGCCGCGCCGGATGTGCCCGAGGCCCTCGTGGACCCCGACCGCTTCGCGCAGGCGTTGCTCAATGTCTGCCTCAACGGCATGGAAGCCATGGGAGACGGGGGTGAGCTTATGGTGACGGCGTATCGCCATGGTGATGGCAGGGTCGCGGTGTCGGTGCGCGACACCGGGCCGGGCATCTCACCGGAGAACCTGTCGCGGGTCTTCGACCCCTATTTCACGACCAAGGGACAGGGTACGGGCCTTGGCCTCGCCATCGTCCACAAGATCATCGAAGCCCATGGGGGCGAGGTGGGCTTCCGCTCCGAACCGGGGCACGGCACCGAGTGCACCTTCATACTGCCCGCTGTCCATGCAGGGGCGACACCGGACATCCGGGCCGATGCGGCAGGCGCGGGTCAGCCCCGTGCGGCGACATCCGCGGGCATATTAGCGGGCACATCCGATCAAGACACGGACAAGGGGGAGTAGCATGAGCGACGTGACCGTTCTCATCGTGGATGACGATGTGGCTCACCGCACCATGCTGCGTACCATGCTGCGCGGCTGGGGCTATGCCACCGACGAGGCCGACGACGGCGAGACCGCCGTCGAGAAGGTGCGCGAAAAGGCCCGCGATGCGGTGCTCATGGATGTGCGTATGGCCCGCATGGGCGGTATCGAGGCGTTGCGGCGCATCGTGGAGTACAACCCCGCCGTGCCCGTTCTCATCATGACGGCATACTCCTCTGTGGAGACGGCCGTGGAGGCTCTGCGGCTCGGGGCCTACGACTACCTGACCAAGCCGCTGGACTTCGACGTGCTGCGCCATACGCTCGAGCGCGCCCTCGACCATACCCGCCTCGTGTCCGAGAACCGTGAGCTGAAGAGCCGTCTCGACGATGCGGCACGGGCACCGGGCATCATCGGGCGCAGTGCACCCATGCGTGAGCTGGCCGAACTCGTCGCCACCGTCGCGCCGTCCGAGGCCACGGTGCTCATCACCGGAGAGTCGGGAACAGGCAAGGAACTGGTGGCGCGGTCGCTCCATGCGGGCAGCCGTCGCAGCGCAAAGCAACTGGTGACGGTGAACTGCGCCGCACTCTCCGAATCGCTCCTCGAATCGGAGTTGTTCGGACATGAGCGGGGAGCCTTCACCGGGGCCGACAAGCGCCGCGACGGGCGCTTCGTTCAGGCCGACGGCGGTACGCTCTTCCTTGACGAGATAGGCGAACTGCCCCTGCTGTTGCAGGCCAAGCTGCTGCGGGCCCTGCAACAGGGAGAGATACAGCGCGTGGGCAGCGACGTTCCGCTGACGGTGGACGTGCGGCTTCTTGCCGCCACCAACCGCGACCTGCGCGAAGAGGTGGCCGCCGGGCGCTTTCGCGAAGACCTGTTCTATCGCCTCAATGTCATCGGCATCCATATGCCCGCGCTGCGTGAGCGGCCCGATGACATCCCCCTGCTGGCGGCGCATTTCCTCGACCGTTACGCGGAACGCAACCGCAAGCACCTCAAGGGCTTCACCCCGCAGGCCATGGACATGCTGCTCAAGCACCCGTGGCCGGGCAACGTGCGTGAACTCGAGAACGCCGTGGAGAGGGCTGTCATCATGGCCACGGGTGACTGGGTCGGCGAACGTGAACTGCCCATGTCCCTGCGCGGGGCGGGGGGCGCCGACCCAGCCGTCGCCGATGCCGCACTGCCCACCGGTCAGGACCCCTACGCCGGTCTCTCACTGGAAGACCTCGAGCGTCGCGCCATCGTCGCCACCCTGCGCGAGACGGGTGACAACAAGAGTGAAGCCGCAAGGCGTCTCGGCATCACCCGTGCCACACTGCACAACAAACTCAAGAAGTACGACCTCGAATGACCCCGGCAGAAGCCGAGAGGATGCCTGCCACCTGCCGGGGCTATCTCCGCCCTGCCGCGCCCTGTCGTGTCTGTCGTGTCGGCTTCGTCCCTCTCCGGTGTTGCCCTTGCGAAGGGTGTCGGCAATGACACACGCCGCCCGGTCACGGTCGGACGCCGGGTGTCGGCTTCGCTTGCGGAAGGTTCGTTGCGGACACGGTCTGGCGAGACCGGGATGCGTGCGGCCCCTGCCCGTGCCGTGCCCCCATCGCTCTATCGTCTCCGCTTTCAGGCTGTTGCCATTGCCGGGGTGTCTTGTGGTGCGTGTCCGGGGGGCTGCGGTGGTTGCGGTGCGCTTGCGGTGAGCGGAACAAAAGTAAAAAAATAGTCTCTTTTATTTTACTATATTATAAAATTGTCAGGAATGGGCACGAATAGTGGCAGTGGTCGGGAGAGCAGGTCTGGCAAGGCTTTTCGGCGGTTGTCGAGTTGGCCTGCGGTTTTCGGGGGCGGTGGCTTTTTCGGCTTGGGTAGGCTAGTGTGCTGGCCTGTGCCCGTTGGGGCAGTTTTTGATAAAATGAATAAAATCAAACAACTGAAAGACACGAATGGAATGAACATGGCTGAAAGACTGCTCCCCGCGCCTGCCGACCTTCCCGATGTGGCCCTGAACCCCAACGCTGCCGTTGTGCTTGCCAAGCGTTACTACCGCAAGGGGGCTTCGGGCGAACAGCTTGAAGACGCCCGTGACATGTTCTGGCGTGTCGCCTCTGCCATCGCCGCCGAAGAGACCAAGTACGAGGCTTCCACATGGAAGCACGAAGACCTCGCTCGTGAATTCTACGACCTCATGACCGGGTGGCGCTTTCTGCCCAACTCGCCCACGCTCATGAACGCAGGCACCGACCTCGGGCAGCTTTCCGCATGTTTCGTGCTGCCCGTGGGCGACTCCATCGAGGAGATTTTCGACGCGGTCAAACACGCGGCCATGATCCACAAGTCCGGTGGCGGCACCGGTTTTTCGTTCTCGCGCCTGCGCCCCAAGGAGAGCCGCGTGGGTTCCACTGGCGGTGTGGCTTCGGGCCCCATCTCCTTCCTGCGCATCTTCAACACCGCCACCGAGCAGATCAAACAGGGCGGGACGCGGCGCGGCGCCAACATGGGCATCCTGCGCATCGACCATCCCGACATCATGGACTTCATCCGCGCCAAGGAGCGCGATGGCGAGTTCAACAACTTCAATCTTTCAGTGGCGCTGACCGAAGCCTTCATGCAGGCGGTGGAGAACGACGAGGACTATCCCCTCATCGCGCCGCACTCCGGGCTGGAGAAGGGGCGGCTCAAGGCACGGGAGGTGTTCGAACTGCTGGTACGCAAGGCGTGGGAGAGCGGAGACCCCGGCATCGTCTTCATCGACCGCATCAACCGTGACAACCCCACCCCCGACCAGGGCGAGATCGAATCGACCAACCCCTGCGGCGAACAGCCCCTGCTGCCCTACGAGGCGTGCAACCTCGGCTCGGTGAACCTTTCCGCCTTCTTCATTCCCGGTCACGAGAACGACCCCAATCCCGCCGACAAGGGCGTGGACTGGAAGGCGCTGAAGCGCGTCATCCATCTCGGGGTGCGTTTTCTCGACAACGTGATCGACGCTTCGCGCTTCCCGCTCGAGCGCATCACAGAACGTGTGCACCAGAACCGCAAGATAGGCCTTGGCGTCATGGGTTGGGCCGACCTGCTCTTCCAGTTGCGCATCGCCTACGACAGCCCCGAGGCCCTGCATCTTGGCGAACGCATGATGGCCTTCGTCCGCGACGAGGGGCGCGCCGCCTCGAAGCAGCTTGCCAAGGAACGTGGTCCTTTCCCGGCCTACCCCGCATCGACCTTCGCCGAACGCGACCTCGGCCCCTACCGCAACGCCACCGTGACCACCATCGCCCCCACGGGAACCCTCTCCATCCTCGCCGGATGCTCTTCGGGCATCGAACCCCTGTTCGCGCTCTCGTTCGCCCGGCACGTCATGGATGGCGAACGCCTCGTCGAGGTGAACCCGCATTTCGAGGCGGCTGCCAGGGCCGAGGGCTGCCATAGCCCGCGTCTCATGGAGACCGTGGCGTCCAAGGGTTCCATCCACGGTATGGACCATCTGCCCGAGGCGATGCGCCGGGTCTTCGTCACCGCCATGGACATCGAACCGGTCTGGCATCTCAAGATGCAGGCGGCCTTCCAGCAGTACACCGACAATGCCGTCTCCAAGACCGTGAACCTGCCCAACAGTGCCACCATCGAGGACATCCGCAACATCTACTGGATGGCCTATGAGGAAGGCTGCAAGGGCGTCACCGTGTACCGCGACGGCTGCAAGTCGGTGCAGGTGCTCTGCACCGGCGACGGCGAGAAGAAGGCCGAAGGTGAAGCCGAGGGCAAGGGCGTGGTGCGCCAGCGTCCCGACGTGGTGTACGGTTTCACCCAGAAGGTGCCCACGGGGCTGGGGGCCATGTACCTCACCGTCAACGAGACCGACGGCAAACCCTTCGAAGTGTTCGCCACCATCGGCAAGTCGGGCCGTTCCATCACCGCCAAGGCCGAGGCCATCGGCCGTCTTGTCTCGCTGGCCCTGCGTTCCGGCGTGGGCGTGCGCGACATCGTGACGCAACTCAAGGGCATCGGCGGTGAGCATCCCGTCTTCCAGAAGAAGGGGCTGCTGCTCTCCATTCCCGATGCCATCGCGTGGGTGCTCGAAACCCGCTACCTGCAAGGTTCCGTTCCCGTTCATGGCGGGTCGGACCTTGAAAGACAGCGTTGCCCCGAATGTGGCAGCGAACTGGTCTTTCAGGAGGGGTGCCACATCTGCCCCGCCTGCAGCTTCACCAAGTGCGGGTAGCCTCGCGCGCCGTTGAACTCTGTTCTTCCATGTCCGGCAAGGGCCGTGCGCTTCGTCAGCGCACGGCCCTTGGCTGGCGAGCCCCCCTGCAACACCGGATTGTCCGCTCCCCTGTGCAGGGACGGGGCCGCGACGTGTGAAGCCATGCGGGACGGCATGGCACCGTGCGAGTCTCCCATCTTGTCGAGGTTTCCTTGCCGGTCGGGGGCTCACGGTCTTCCATGGCGCGGCGGCGTCATGGCCGGTCTCCCGCCTCCTGTCTGTTTTCTTCCGCCCCCCTGCTGGCGTACTTCAATCTGGGCATCCTCTCCCTTTCGTCATCTTCTCGCGCCCTTCACCGACCGGGCGCACGCCTCGCTCTCGTCGTCCGGCAGGGTTGCCATGCCATGGCGTTTGACAGCGAACGGACTGGAACCTATGGAACACCCTTTCGATATGTGTCCGTCCATCCCCTCGGGGATAGGATGTCAAGGAGTCGCCATGCGTGTAGAGGACGTGAAGAGGGTGCTTGCAGAGCACCACGTTCTGGAAGGCTACAGGGAATTCGCCACGTCCAGCGCCACCGTCGAACTGGCGGCGCTGGCGGCCGGGTGCGAACCGGGGCGCATCGCCAAGACCCTTTCGCTGCATACGGCGGAAGGCCCGGTGGTCATCGTGGCCATGGGGACGGCCCGCATCGACAACCGCAAGTTCAAGGATACCTTCCACGAGAAGGCCCGTTTCATTCAGGGCGACGACGTGCCGACCCTTGTCGGGCATCCCGTGGGCGGAGTCTGCCCCTTCGCCCTCAATGAGGGGGTGAAGGTATTCCTCGATGCAAGTCTTCGGGCGTTCGACCCCGTGTACCCGGCTGCGGGCGCACCCAATAACGCGGTATGCATCACGCTGGCAGACCTTGAGCGCGTGACGGATGGCGTCTGGGTCGACGTCTGCAAGGTATAGTGGCGCGCCTGTCACGGGCATAGGTGCGCGACCGATGCCCGCGAAACGTCTCTCACCCCGTTCCGGTCTGGCACGTACAGCACAGTGAAAAGGATGTTCCCCATGTCCGAAGCCTTTCCCAACGGTCTTGCCGCGCGCTGCCGTCGTATCATCAACGCCTTCCATTATTCGATGAAGGGGCTGAATACCGTGGTGCGCCACGAGGCCGCCGTCCAGGACGAACTTCTCGTGCTGGTGCCCGCTGTCGTCCTTGCCCTGCTGCTGGGTGATACGGGAGTGGAAAAGGCGCTGCTCATCGGCAGCTGGGTTCTCGTCATCATCGTCGAGTTGCTGAATACGGCCGTGGAGTCGCTCACGGACAGGGTGGGTACCGAGTGGCACCCCCTCTCCGGGCAGGTCAAGGACATCGGGTCCGGTGCCGTCTTCGTCGCCATGTGTCTTGCGGCTGTCGTCTGGCTGTGTGTGCTGCTGGGGTGATGGGTATGAGAGGTTCCCGCTTCGGTTCCGTCGTGTTCGTCGTCATCTCCCTGCTTGCAGCCCTATGCTACAACCCGCAGCTTTATGCGACCGGTGTGTCTCCGCTGGCTGCCGTGCCCGTGCTGTTGCTGCACCTCGCCCTTGCGGTCACTTTCGGGGGTATTCCCGGACTTCGCTGGGGATATTTCCTCTTTCTCCACGTTGCGGGGTGTGCCCTCACCTATTTCTACACACTGTTCGACGTGTCGATGAGCTACGACACGCTGGCATGGCTGCTTGAAACCAACCGGGCGGAAGTCGATAGTTTTGTCACATGGCCGCTCTTTCTGTTGCTGTGCGCAGGGATAGCGGTCAGCCTTGTCCACAGCTCTCTCTCGCAGTCATTCAGGGCGAGTCTCGCCGGAAGGCGGTATGCGGCGATGGCAGGACTGCTTTTGCTGTGTGCACTCGTGAGTGCCGAGGGGGGACGTGCCGCGTTCAAGCATCTTGGCGGCAAGGCATCCTATGAAGCGCTTTCCATGAGTCGCATCGTTCCCGTCTCCGTCGTCAAGGCTGCTGCGGCGTATGTCAGGGAAGAGCGCCGGTCCGACACGCTCGCGGCGCTGCCAGACCCGGCGGATGCCGCTTCGTCGCTGGTTATCCCGGACCATGAGAAGCCGGTGGTGGTGTTCATCATCGGTGAAAGCGCCCGCGCCGATCATTTTGGCATCAACGGCTACGAGCGGGATACGACGCCGCGTCTTTCTGTCGAAAGGAACATCATCAATTACGGGGTCTGCCGGTCGTTTGCGAACACGACGAGGGTTTCCCTCATCGGCATACTGACCGATGCCACCATTGAAGACAGGACGCCCCGGCATGGTTCCTTCATCAGCCTCTTCAACAAGCACGGATACGATACGGCTTTCTTTTCGCGCCAGAACAGGCTCGGTCGTAGCGGTCACCTCACAGACGCCCTTGTCTCAGGTGCGGGCACTGTGGAGTACCTCAAGGGCGTCGACCGGGACCTTGTGACCCGCCTGCAGGCGTTCGTGGCAAATGCAGGGGGCAAACTTGTCGTGCTCCATACGCAGGGGTCGCATTTTTCATACAACCAGCAGTACGCGGCGGAACATCGTCGCTTCATGCCCGATACGTATAGTAATGAGGCGATGCCGCGCGACATCGCGAATGTCATTAATGCCTATGACAACAGCATCGTGAAGACCGATGCGATGATCGCAGAGACGATCGATGTGCTGCGCGACCGCAATGCCGTCGTTCTGTATACGTCAGATCATGGCGAGTCATTGGGTGAGAACGGTGTCTTCTTCCACGGGACGAAGAAGGTGGCCGATGAACAGTACGAGGTCCCTCTTTTCCTGTGGTACAGTGACGTATACGAAAAGAGCCGCCCCGATGTGGTCGCCAGATTGCGTCGTGTGCGCGGGACACCGGTCACGCATGACTTCATCTATCATACACTTCTCGGACTTGGTGGCATCCGTTCCACCATCGCCTCGGCAAGCCACGACCTTTCGGGAGTCACGGCACAGCCGCTACGGGCGTCGGGTGATGAGGCTGTCGCGTTGACAGAGTGATTCGCCGACGTCGATGCCATGGACGCGGTCACGGGACGGTGTGCCAGATGCCCGCACGTACGGAGTCCCGGACATGATGAACGTTCCGTCGCCTGACCGGCCGTGTGGCACGCTTCCATGCCATCCCGGACGGGGTGATTGCATTCTCCCTGCACACGCCTCTTGCCATGCCCGCCGTGCTCTGGTTTGATGTGCCGTCATGCTCGACATCAGGCACCTTTCGCATAACTACGGCTCGCACTGGGCGCTGAAGGACTGCTCCTTCACGCTCGAGAAGGGCGGTTTCCTCTTTCTTTCCGGCCCTTCCGGGGCAGGCAAGACCACCCTGTTGCGTCTTCTGCACGGCGCGCTGCCCTTGCAACGCGGGCAGGCGCAGGTGGCGGGGTTCGACCTCGCCCGTCTGCGTTCGCGCGACCTTCCCGCCCTGCGACGCCATGTTTCGGTGGTCTTTCAGGATTTTCGCATCCTGCCTGCGCGAACGGCCTTCGCCAACATCGCCCTGCCGCTGGAGGTGCGCGGGCTCGACGCCCGTGCTTCCGGGCGGCGCGTACGCGCCGTGGCCCGCGCCCTGGGGCTTGAGCACCGCCTCGACACTCCCGCCGGTGAGCTTTCGGGGGGTGAACAGCAGCGCGTGGCCGTGGCCCGCGCCATCGTCGTGAATCCGCAGGTGCTGCTTGCCGACGAACCCACGGGCAACCTCGACCCCGACCTCTCGCTGCGCCTCATGGACGTGTTCATGCAGTTCAACGCCTACGGGACGACTGTGGTGCTGGCCACGCACAACCCCGAACTCATCAGGCGCAATCCCGCGGCGCGCCTCATACACCTCGATGACGGCATGATCACCCATGCCAACTGGCCGGGGGCGCGTCTGTCATGTCGGGCTGACGCCTGCGACCTGCTGGAGGGCCCGTGATGCGCACCGTATTGCGGCTCATCGCGCGGGGGGTGGGCGATATGGCCCTGCACCCACTGGCGCACACGCTGGGCCTTGCCGCCGTGACGCTGGCAGTGTTCCTCGGCGGTGTCTTTCTCATGGCCCTGACCACCGTGGACGCCGAATTCCGCGTCTCCCGTGGCGAGACCGTGTGGCAGGTGTACTGGCGTCCCGGCACGCCGCTGGAACAGGTGCGCCCGCAATGGGACGAGGTGCGGCGCATGCCGTGGCTGACCCGTGCGGAGACATGGACGCCCGATGACGCGCTCGCCGCTCTTGCGAAACGCCTCGGCGGGGCGGACGCCCTGCCCTCCGGCGGCGTGAACCCCCTGCCACCCACGGCGTTGCTGGTGTTCTCGCCGCGTGAGGTCGACGCGGGCCGCTGGGCGCGCGAGACGCAGTCCTTCCTCAAGAACCTCCCCGGTGTCGAGCGCGTGACCTCCACGCCGCTCAAGGACGAGTTCGGTCGCATGTGGCGCGGTGTGAGCGCCTTCGTGGTGTGGCCTAGCGTCGCCTTTCTCACGCTGGTGCTGGCCCTCGTCTCGGCCAGTTCGGTACGCCTCACGCTGGAGCACCGGCGCGACGAGATAGAGATTCTCAAGCTGGTGGGCGCACGCAACTGGTACATACGGCTGCCCCTGCTTGTGGGCGGCGCGATGCTGGGCCTTGTGGGCGGCGGCGCGGCCCTTGCGCTGCTGCATCTCGTCTACCGTTTCGTAGGGCCGTTCTTCGCCGTTCCCCCGCTCCTCATGGAGTTGCATTTCCCGCCGCCAGAACAGGCGGTTCTGTTAGTGGCCGTTCCGGTTCTCATGGGTTTGACGGGCGGCTGGATGGCCGTCCGCGACCGCAACTGACGCCTTCGGCGTCATTCCCGTGCGAGGCTATATGCGCAGCAAGAAGATGACCCACGGGCTGGAAAAGGCCCCTCACCGTTCTCTCCTCCACGCCCTCGGGCTGACCCGCGAAGAACTGGCCCGCCCGCTGGTCGGCGTGGTCAACGCCGCCAACGAGGTCGTACCGGGGCATATCCACCTCGACGACATCGCAGAGGCGGTCAAGGCCGGAGTCCGCGCCGCCGGGGGCACCCCGCTGGAATTTCCCGCCATTGCGGTGTGCGACGGCCTTGCCATGAACCACGAGGGGATGCGCTTTTCGCTGCCCTCGCGCGAACTCATCGCCGACTCCATCGAAATCATGGCCACCGCGCACCCCTTCGACGCGCTGGTGTTCATCCCCAACTGTGACAAGTCCGTACCCGGCATGCTCATGGCCATGCTGCGCCTTGACGTGCCTTCCGTCATGGTCAGCGGCGGCCCCATGCTTGCCGGTGCCACCCTTGCCGGTCGTGCCGACCTCATCACCGTCTTCGAAGGAGTGGGGCGCGTCCAGCGCGGCGATATGACCGAGGCCGAACTCGATGAACTGGTCGAGGGCGCATGCCCCGGCTGCGGTTCGTGCGCGGGCATGTTCACCGCCAACTCCATGAACTGTCTTGCCGAGACCATCGGCCTTGCCCTGCCGGGCAACGGCACGACCCCCGCCGTCACCGCCGCGCGCATCCGCCTTGCCAAGCATGCGGGCATGAAGGTGATGGAGATGCTGGAGCGCAATATCCGCCCGCGCGACATCGTCACCGAGAAGGCCGTGGCCAACGCGGTTGCCGTGGACATGGCCCTTGGCTGTTCCACCAACACCGTGCTGCACCTGCCCGCCGTCTTCGCCGAGGCGGGACTCGACCTCACCCTCGACATCTTCGACAAGGTCAGCCGCAAGACGCCCAACCTCTGCAAACTCTCGCCCGCCGGGCATCATCATATTCAGGACCTGCATGCCGCAGGGGGCATTCCCGCGGTCATGGCCGAACTCGACAGGATAGGGCTCATCGACCGCAGTGCCATGACCGTGACCGGGCGCACCGTGGGCGAGAATCTCGATGCACTGGGGGCCAAGGTGCGTGACGCCGATGTCATCCGTTCCGTCGACGCCCCGTATTCGCCGCAGGGCGGCATCGCCATCCTCAAGGGTTCACTCGCGCCCGGTGGTGCGGTGGTCAAGCAGTCCGCCGTGGCCCCGGAGATGATGGTGCGCGAGGCCGTGGCGCGTGTCTTCGACAGCGAAGAGGCCGCCTGTGAGGCTATCATGGGAGGGCGCATCAAGGCCGGGGACGCCATAGTCATCCGCTACGAAGGCCCCAAGGGCGGCCCCGGCATGCGCGAGATGCTCACTCCCACCTCGGCCATCGCCGGTATGGGCCTCGGGGCGGATGTGGCCCTCATCACCGACGGGCGCTTCAGCGGCGGCACCCGTGGCGCAGCCATAGGCCATGTCTCGCCGGAAGCAGCCGAAGGCGGGCCCATCGGCCTCGTGCAGGAGGGCGACCGCATCCGCATCGACATCCCCGCCCGCGCCCTCGACCTTCTGGTGGGCGATGATGAACTCGCCCGCCGCAGGGCCGCCTTCGTGCCCGTCGAAAAGGAAATCACCTCGCCGCTGCTGCGCCGTTATGCCCGCATGGTGTCGTCTGCCGCCACGGGGGCGCGTCAGCGCTAGTCGCGCATTCCTGCCTTCATCGGTCTTCAAGGCCCGTCCCGCCTACGCGGGGCGGGCCTTTTGCGTCATGTGGCAACGGCATGGACGTGACCGCGGGTTGCGGCGCGGTAGGTCCAAGAGGTGCACGACGGCTGGTCAAGGCGGGGGGCAGGACGCCGCAGCACACTTGTTATATCTGGTTGACAGGATATATTGATATCAGTATTTCCTGATGTATCAATATGGAGTGCTTCGGCGCTCCGGTGGGCAGGAAACGGAAACCGGTGCGAATCCGGTACAGGCGCGCTGCCGTGATCGGGCTGCAAGGGCTGCGTCCACTGGTGCCAAGGCACCGGGAAGGGCCGCCCTGTCGAGTGGGCTTCAATTTCGCATGGTGCGACCGCTCGGCATCATCTTTCGCCCGTCAGTCGGAAGACGTCCCCCACCCCTGTTGAGGCCGCGCGAACCGGACCCCGGCACGCAGCACCCCTGCGCATGACGCAGACGGTGCGACGCCCGTCATGCGGGCACCCCCTTACGCATTCCCGGAGGTGGCAATGCGAACCCACAACCTCGGTTTCCCGCGCATCGGCGCGGGCAGAGAACTCAAGAAGGCTGTCGAAGGCTACTGGAAAGGCCGCGTCTCGCGGCACGCACTCGAAGGAGAGGCGGCCCGCCTCAGGGCCTGCCACTGGGCCATGCAGCGTGATGCGGGTATCGACGTGGTGCCCGTGGGCGATTTCGCCCTGTACGACCACATGCTCGACCTGACCCTGATGCTGGGCGCCATACCGCCACGGTTCAGTCCGTCCGGTGCTGCTGCGTCGCCAGCAGGTACAGGGCAGGACATCGACCTCATGTTCCGCATGGCGCGTGGCGAAGCTGGTCTGTCGCCCGTCGCGCCCCTTGAGATGACCAAGTGGTTCGACACCAACTACCACTACCTTGTCCCTGAACTTGACGCCGACACCGCCTTCGCCCCGGATGCCTCCCCTCTCGAGGCGCAGCTGCGCGAGGCGCAGGATGCCGGGTTCACCCCCAAGGCCGTCCTTCCCGGCCCGCTGACATGGCTGTGGCTGGCGCGCAGTGTCGACGGTTCAGACCGTTTCGCCCTCTTGCCCGCCCTGTGCGACGCCTACGCGACGCTCCTTCGTGAGCTCACTTCCGCATGCCCCCCCGCGT
>Ga0302253_1001178_pt1 | contig 16807 bp, 10 predicted proteins | sample AAG_RA_Trp_MG_FD_193537 | JGI IMG/M metagenome (GOLD analysis project Ga0302253, IMG submission 193537) | Enriched activated sludge microbial communities from anaerobic digester in WTTP, New Holstein, Wisconsin, United States - AAG_RA_Trp | ecosystem: Engineered > Bioreactor > Anaerobic >...
CCCGAGACACTCCATGTCGACCGGAATCTTGCCGACCGACTGTGCGGCATCCGTATGCATCGGAATCCCGTGTTCCCTTGCAATCCCGGCAATCTCGGCGATCGGCTGGATCACGCCCGTTTCGTTGTTCGCGTGCATGATCGTGATGAGACGTGTCGCGGGACGAATCGCCGCGCGGACATCATCCGGATCGACCACCCCTCTTTCGTCGACCCGGAGGATCGTCAGTTCCGCGCCGCTACGCTCGAGGTATCGGCAGACTTCCAGAACCGCGGGATGTTCGATCGCGGAAGTGATGATGTGCCGGCCGTGAGCCGTGCAATCCGGAATCAGACCTCGGATCGCGAGATTATTCGCTTCTGTTGCGCAGCCCGTGAAGATGATGTCGCGGGGAGATGTGCCGATCAACCGGCCCAGTTCAACGCGCGCCGCATCGATTTCCGCTCTGGCCCCGGCACCGAATTCATGCGAGCTGGAGGGGTTGCCGAAGACCGTCCGGATACACCGGATCATGGCATCGGCCGCCGAAGATTCGATCGGAGTGGTGGCGTTATAGTCGAGGTAGATGGGCGGCATCAGTCGAAGTAATTGATTTTCATGGCGTCTTTGGCGCGCCGGAGCACATCGTTGGAGACCTTGCGGCCCATCTGGGTGCCGTCGAGAAGGAGTTCGCGCAGTCGTTTCCGGTTTTCCTCGAAGGGGCGGGCGCGTTCGCGGAATGGTTGGAGATAGTCCGTGAGCATCGTGGCGAGTTTTCGTTTGTCCTGAACACAACCCATTTTGCCTGCGCGGCAGTCCGCCATGAGTTGTTCGTGGTTGTCCGGGTCGATCAATCCGAGATACTCGCAGACGACACAACCTTCGGGGTGGCCAGGATCGGATTTGGATGCTTTGAGGGGGTCGGTGTAGGCCGACATGATTTTGCGCTGGATTTCCTCGGGGGGATCGCGCAGGTAGACCGCGTTATTGAGGCTTTTACTCATCTTCGCATTGCCGTCGATTCCGCGGACGCGAGCGCCTTCCGAGACAAACGCTTCGGGCTCGACCAGCGCTTCGACATCATAGGTCTGGTTGAATTTCCGGACGATTTCGCGGGTCATTTCGATCATCGGGAGCTGATCTTCGCCGACCGGCACGAGATTGGCGTCGAAGGCGGTGATGTCGGCTGCCTGGCTGATCGGATAACCGAAGAATCCGTAGGTAACGCCTTTAGAGAATAGTTCTTTTTTGGCGGCGATTTCGGATTTGACCGTCGGGTTGCGCTGGAGGCGTGCGAGCGTGCAGAAGTTGCCGTAGAAGACAGTGAGTTCGGCGATGGCGGGGACCGCCGACTGGATCACATAGGTGACTTTTTCGGGGTCGATGCCGGCGGCGAAGTTGTCGATGGCGACTTCGTCGACGTTGGCAGCGACCTTGTCCGGATTTTTGAAGTTATCGGTCAGCGCCTGAACATCGGCGATCAGCAGGAAGGTATTGTAGCTGTCCTGGAGTTTGACGCGGTTTTTGATGGAGCCGAAGTAATGGCCGAGATGGAGTTGGCCGGTGGGACGATCGCCCGTGAGAATATTCTTTTTTGCTGGATCCATGAGAGCCTCCTGGGAACGAGTTCGGGGCGATTGTAGACGGGTTGGCGCGCGATGGCAAGATGGGGGTGGGGCGGGGAAGCGCTCTACGAGAAGCAGGAAACAGGGATCGAAGGAGGGGTTCAGACGCAAAACAGCAAGTCTTTACTGATGGTTATTGAAGGGGTTTTAAATGTTGGGATGTATCTGTTACGACTACGACGACGATTACGACAACGACAACGACAACGACAACGATTACGACAACGATTACGACAACGACAACGAGGATGGCAACTTAAACCGTTTTGATGGTGATTTACTGACAACGAGTTAGGCTTGAGCTTATTGATCGCATCTGCCGCCGAAGGACAAGGTTGGGGGGAGGCGATCGTTGGCGGGTTCTGCTTCCTCACCGTTGTCGTTGTCGTTGTCGTAATCGACAGAACAATACTGCTTCGAAACATCGCGTATCTCGTGATTCAGCTGACCCAGTCTCGTCAGCATCGAAACAACCCGGATGAGAATCGCCTTCCCGTCTTTGTTCTTCTCAGAGGGAAGCTGTTCGCACGCTTCCAGGCAGTCCTGAATGGCCGAACATTCCAATGCCGAACCGCGAGCGATTTCAAAGAAGCGTCGGCGATCGGCGCTCGTTCCCTTACCGTTTCCTTCCGCGATATTCAGGGGAATCGAGTGCGACGCACGCAACAGTTGATCTCGAATATGGCGATCCGCACCTTTCAGTCCGTTGGCCAGCTTGTAGGCCCAGGCGACATACTCGATCGCGAGCCGGTAGGCATCAAGCTGTTCGTGGCCGAATTTCATGTTTCCTCCCGATTGAGACGACGATTACGATTACGATTACGACAACGACAACGACAACGACAACGACAACGATTAGGACAACGATAACCGTTGTGCTGGCGCTTCACTGATAACGAGTTCTGTTTGAGTCATTGATACTCGGCAGTTTTCTGCTCTTTTCTGAATATTTAACTATATCTTCTGATGAATCACAATGCAGGAACTCCCCGACCGCCATTTCTGTTATAATGGCAGGAAGGAGGCGCTCATGAAACGCCCGATACCCGTTCTCATTCTTCTCTGGTTCGTCTCGATGATCCCCCTCACAACGAAAGGACAGACTATGCCCTATAATCCACTGACTCCGGAAGAGGAACGCGTGATCCTCCACAAAGGAACCGAACGACCGTTCTCCGGCGAATACGTCCACACCAAAGACGCCGGAACCTACGTCTGCCGCCAGTGCAATGCCCCACTCTACCGATCCACCGACAAATTCGATTCCCATTGCGGCTGGCCGAGTTTCGACGACGAAATTCCCGGTGCGGTCAAACGGATCCCGGATGCGGACGGTCGGCGCACCGAGATTCTCTGCGCAGCCTGCGGAGGGCATCTCGGGCACGTCTTTACCGGCGAACAGATGACGGACAAAAATGTCCGGCATTGCGTCAATTCCGTCTCAATCCGCTTCATCCCCGCTTCCGCGGAAAAGAAAACCGAAACTGCAATCTTCGCCGGAGGTTGTTTCTGGGGGGTCGAATACCATTTCAAGAAAACTCCGGGGGTCATCGATACGACCGTCGGTTACATCGGTGGGACAACGGATAACCCGACCTACAAGGAAGTCTGCGGCAAGAAGACCGGACACGCAGAAGCCATCCGGATTCAATTCGACCCGACGGTTGTGACGTTTGAAACACTGGCGAAGCTGTTTTTCGAGATCCACGATCCGACACAGGTGAACCGCCAGGGCCCGGATGTCGGCGAGCAGTACCGGTCGGAGGTGTTCTATCTCGACGATGCACAGAAGACGACGACCGAAAAGCTGATCGGAATTCTGACGGAAAAAGGCCTCAAGATTGCCACGAAAGTGACGCCGGCCGGGACGTTCTGGCCCGCCGAGGATTACCATCAGGATTACTACGAAAACAAAGGCGCCATGCCCTATTGCCATGCCTATGTGAAGCGGTTCTGATCCTGCGTGGCCCGTACGCGTCCCCGGCGGTGAGCTTTACAGCGAATCGGTTTCCGTGTTGAGGCGGTTCTCCAGAGAGGCGATAACGGACTGCAAAAGCGGATCATGTTTGGCAAGCGCCCGCGCGGTCAAGAGCGCCACCCGGGCCTGGACCATCCGGCCTTCCTGACTCTTTCCGCCGCGGTTTTCAATGTCCAGGCACATCTCGGCGAACCGGATCTGGCGACGCACGTCCAGCGGCCAGCGTCTCAGATATACCTCGAAACCCTCAATAATCGCTCCGGAATCGATCGCCCAATCCAGCTTTTCGAGTTGCTCGATCGCCTCCCGGGCGATGTCGCCGGACCCAAAACGGATTGCAATATCAAGTGATGAGATCGCTTTCTCCGGCTGCCCGGAAGCGATCTGCGCTTTGGCCGATACGAGCGCGCTGAGACCGGAAAAGGAACGATACTCCGGATCGATCAGACGGAAGGCCGTGAGCGAGTCGCCGATGGAATAGGATGCGATTCCGGCGAGATTCTGAATGTCCTGAAGGTGTCGCTTATCCTCGGGATCAACCGGTTCGACATTCAGCGATCTGATGTCGCGCGCGATGTCGATCAGGTCGGTATAGTGCTGCTGCTGAAACAAAAACACCATGAACTCGATGATCGACAACCAGTTGCAGAAGTGATCGCGTCGATACAATTCCTGAACACGTGCGATGTCCTGCTCGATCGAAACAGATTGAAACGACTCATCATACGAGGGGTTATCACGGGCCAATGCGCAATAAGCCGGGAAATACATCGGATCTGCCCGGAAGGCCGCTTTCCAGTAAGCACGGGTCGCCCAGTAATTGTCCGTCGAGACTGCAAGCGTCCCGTACCAGGCTGCTTTCGATGCAGGTGTTTCATACCGGCGGCACACCGCGACGATCTCAGGGGATGCATCGACCGGTGCAATGATCGCTCCGGTATAGTTGGTTCTGCTCCACTGCATCATAAAGTCGTCAGCCGGATGATCCTCCCAGATGTCCCACGAGGCCGTATCGTATACGACATACGTCCGGAGCCGCTCGTCAAACCCGAATATCGCCAGAACATGTCCCGGGATATAGGCTGTCACCGGAATTCCTGCGGCCAGGATCGTGCGGATATCCGAATCGTTCATGAAGGGAACCATGATATGACGGAATCCTTGTCGATTGCAATACTCGACGATATCCGTAATTTCAGACCCTCTGAGATATGTCGCGATTTCAGAGCCGATTTCGGTCGCTCGCTTTTCGATGTCCCAGTAATGGAAGATCAGCGAAAGCGTGTTCGGCGCGCAATACGATGGGCAGAATTCCGTCTGTGTTTCGACACCCGGAAGCACGACACGATCACCGGCAGCATGTTCAAGCAACCGGTTGAGGTGGTTTCCGGCGGCGACGACGAGATCCGGTGTGTCGTTGTTCATCGTCTGGATCATCCTGAAAGAAGCAATCGCCCGATCCACCTGGCCGGATTTGTAGCTGAGCAACCCGATGCGGTATTGCAGGTATGTGACGAGTTCCGGGTTGGAGCGCCTGATCAGACTGCGGCCGTACCATTTCAGGGCCCGGAAGGGTTCACCGGATCGTTCGATCGACTTTCCGGCGGCGCATTCCACCCATGAAATCACTCCAAGTGACATACAGCCGGACAGCGAGGCAAGCAGACAGATCGCCGTCACGAGAACGTGTTTGCGAAGCGTTCGCCCGGGGTTCCAAGCCAGATAGGCCGCGAGAAACGGAAGGGCAAGCGAAAAGGCGAAGATCAGAACGACCCGCATAAAATCCGAGAATGCGAGATCCGTTTGAATGCCAATCGCGAGCGAACCGAGTATTTTCAGGAGCCGGTCGGCGAGAACGCTCTTCAGGATGAGCACATACAGCCAGGCCGCCAGCGCTACACCCATCTCGGAATCGTTCCGCAGAAAACCCCTCCGCAGAGAGAGGCCGATGAAAAAGAGACACCAGAGGGCCGTCCAGACCGAATCGACCATCATCATTGCGACGTCGTCGGGCGAAGCCGCGAAGATCGGGAAACGCACAAAGAAACGATTCATCAGGGTGTTCGTTACGATCATGCAGAATATGCCGACGGCGAATGCCGGAAAGAGCACGAACGGAACAGCCGCGAGAGTCTGGATCGCCCAGCCCTTGTTCGGTTCGGCTTTATCTTCGTCCGGATTCCGCATGTACGCGGTCAATGCCAGGATGATCGATATGAAAAGCACGGTGCCGCTCCAGATCCAGGCGGCGTAACTCCACTTGATCGGGATGATGGTCAGCGTCAGAAACAAGGCGGCGCAAAGCAGGGAGATCCACGGGAACAGCCGGAATCTGTGCCCCGGATCAGCGATCCTGAGGCGTTCGCGGTCGATCATCCATGCGACCGCAACCGGAGTCGCGAACAGCCCCAGGAATATTAATCCGACCGGGTGAATCGAACGCTTCATAACGATTCCTCCGGAAGCAAAAACGTGTCGATTCGGAGATCGAGCGACGTCACATCCGCACCAGGAGTGCGTTCGAGCGTCACGGCCCGGAGTTCTTTCAGGAAAACTGCATTGTCCGGGTCCGCCTCGACCGCACGCGTCCACCACTTCAGACGCTGATCCGGAGAATCCGAAAGGCGGGCACGGGCGGCGGCATACTGCCCGAAATGACGTGTCATCCGGAATCCAGTGGAATCCGGATCGCCGATTATGAGAGGGAAATGATCGATCAAAGAGGACAGAAGGGATTTCAATTCGGGTGTGGAGCATGGCAGCCGGACGAGTTCTCCGAGTAGCTGGATCAGGCTTTCGCCATCGTGCAACGAGGTTTTCAGATAATGACGGGTGGCATAAACCGCTTCCGGTTCATCTCCCAACAACACGGCCGTCTCGATGTATTTCTGAAAATACGACGAGTATTTTGATTCGAGATCGGATAACCGTCTGAAAACGGTCAGTGCCGTCCGGCTATCGAGAGGAATGGTATCGGGAATCAGTGATGTCAGCATCAGCAAAGACCATGAATCCAGCGCTTCAATGAATTCCGGGCGCGCGCACTCCGCCAGCAGTCGATCCCGTTCCTCGGATGTAAATACAATGTCCGTGAACAGCGGCCGGGTGACATACGCCGACATGATCCGCAAGGCCTTCGACCAGGCTTGGTCCGGGTAACGATCCAGTACCCCGAGCATGTCTGTGAATTGCCGGTTCAGGCAGGCCGATCGCGCGCGGTCGATGTCGAAAAGTCGATCCTTCGCAATCGGGGTCAGTCCGTCAGGCATCGGATCCCCTGCGGGCAAAAGGATCAGTGCCCACCCGAAATCCCGATCGAGACGCGTTTCGAGCGACGGTAGATATTCGATACTGATCAATTTCCAGAATGCATCGCTCCTGTCCGAATCGATCTGATCCGAATCACCTGTAATCAGGGCCTCTACCCCCTCCTGCTTCAGTTCCGCACTGTCGACCAGACTGTAGAATTCTGTCGAGAAGAAGATGAGGGTATTCGTCGACGGTTCAGCGCCGATGATGATGTTCCAGAAAAGATTTCCATTCCGACTCGATTCACAGACCAGAACCGGAATCCCTCGCTCAATCGCTGCCGGTATGTCAGAAGGATGAATCAGAACGGGTTCGAGATCGTATGCGGTTGCGGCGATCCTGAGATCAGACAGATTACTCAACGGAGCGACCTGGATCTGGTCGGCGACCGGCGAAAGCTGTTTCAGTCGGTACTTCAACTGAGACTCACTCGGCATGCCGGTCATTTTCCGGGCGACACTCAGGAATGCGCACCAATTGCTGTCCAGATAGGGTTCAGGATTTACCGGATCGAGATCGATCAAGGTGCTTGAACGGATCGGGGCCGCACGGGCCGCCATCTCCCTGAGAGCATAATTGGCGCTGGATTCGATGTACATTTCCGGTATCCGGGTCGAAGAGTCAAGGATATGCGACCAGTCCGCCTGATTGTCTGACAACAGTGCCGCAACGGACCAGTTGATCAGAGTTCCCGGCATTCGAACATTTTTCGGGCTCCGTGTTTCAAGGAAACGGTAGATTCTGCATGCATCGCTCCAGTTTTTTTCACCGAGACTCCGATTGGCATGTTTTTCGCGGACCATGAACACGAGTTCATTGTCGAGAATCATCATTTGTGTGAACACACAGAACACCAGAAGCAGACAGAACACCGCGCGATTCAACAAGGATTTTAGTCCGAGACTCATCATGAGAATCACGATGCATGCGAGGGGTAACAGCACGAAAAGAATTCCAATCTCAACGCCAATCAGATATTTGTAATGGGCCATCTGAGACTGAAGTGCACCCCCGTCGTTGCCGATCGACTCCTCCATCATGATCATCAGGAATATCCCGGCTGAAAAGACCAGAATCATCAAGGATACCGCCGAACAGAACATGAACAACTGCTTCGAGTTCCTCTCCGATGACATCCGGATGGCGGTTGCGCTGAAGAAGACACCGAGCGGAATGCCGATGAGTAAGTTGATGGCCAGAGACCAGCGGAAATACCCCGGCTTGAACATCAACAGGAAACCGTTCGGATTTACCAGAAGGCTGATGAGCAGGGCGAACGGCGCCAGCAGAACGATGGTAAACAGCACCCAGGCAGGCCAAATCGTCAATGGAGGAGTGTTCGACCGGGAGGAAGTCGCATCGTTTTGCATCAGAAGCGAGGTGAGCGTTCCTTGACAGAGAGAAATCACCGCGAGCGTGATCCAGAGATGCGTCCAGTGGATCGGAATGAAAAAGGCAACGACGATCTCGAGGCCCAAAAAGAAAAGCCCCGGAAACAGGACCAGAAAAAATCTCCCGAGACGCCTCCGCTTCAATGCGTCAGAACACGCAAGCGCAGTCGGAACGAGCGGCGATGCCGCCATGGAAAGAAATGCATTTCGAATAATAGAATTGATCATCCGTCTTGCCACCTTGAACAAACATACAAGGTCCGGTCGATCGGCGCAAAGAGAATTCTCTATCTTTAAGCGAGCTTGACATCAGTCTGTACTCTGATTATACTTGACAATAATTGTCTGGAATAACTCCCGGACGCTGCACTGAAAGGAGTCTTCACCATGTGGAAACACAGTCTATACAGCGCATTGATTGCAATCCTGCTCATCACTTCCGCATCCGCGTCGACCTACACCGAAACCTTTTCGGATTACTCACACAATGACCCGGCACTCACCTCCGCTGACTGGAACGTGTTCAATCAGTCGCTTTCTTTGTACAGAACGGAATCCGCTCTGACCCCTAAACTCGTTCAGACCGTTCTATATCCTTCCGGAGGTTTCATCGCATTATATGAAGCGCTCAGCGGTGGAATCTACTCGCTCTATCTCCAGCGGTATGACGGGAACGCCCGGCCCGAATGGCCCGAGATGAAACGGGTGGCAACGTCGACCGATTACATCGCCGGGAGCGCGGTTGCGGTGTCCGGGATGGACATCGTTACGGCCTGGGCGGTCGGCAATCCGGGCAATCGGATCTATGCGCACCGGTTCGACTCGAGCGGGAGCGAACAGTGGGCGATGCCGGTTGTGGTCAATCAGGGGTCGAGTCTCGAGAACAAGGGTGCCTGCGATATCGGCGCTGGCCCGCTCGAATCCGTCGTCATCGTCTGGGAGGATTCTCGTCTCGGGGATCAGCGCATTTTCGCCCAGAAACTCGATGTGGATGGCAATCGGATCTGGTCGTCTGCCGATGTTCAGGTTCAGCCCGGCGGAGCGACGCAGGAGCGGACCCCGAAGGTCGCTGTCGATACCGCCGGTCGATCGTTTGTGGTCTGGGAGGAGAGCGCCGATATTCTGATGACCCGGATCGACAATTCCGGTTCGCCTTCCTGGATTAACGGTGTCGCGGTTCCGGTCGAGACTCTCAACGAGCAGCGGAGTCCTCTGATCGCGCTTCTGGAGGGTTTCGGTCTGTTCATTTCCTACAAGGAGAGTGTATATCCGCTCGAATCGGTCGAGATCATGTATCGTGATTTCAACGGAAATGCACTCTGGCTGTCGGATCGCGTCGTCTGGAGCATGGATGAGCGCATCGACAACAGCACGATCGCGATCACGCCATCGGGGGTTCTGGTCGGGATGGGATCGCCGTTCGAGGGGAACTGGGCACCGTACACCCGGCTGATCGACTTCATGGGGAACTTTCCGGCCCCTCAACCTGAACCCGTCGATGTTTCGAGTGTCGACTGGATGGCTCTTCGGGCGTTTCAACTCGTGTATTCGATCGACACCGGCGTGATGGCGGTGGCACAGCATGGGCAGGAACTCTTTCTGCTCAAGACCGTTGCCATGGCATTGACGGATGGCGGTGAGGCGGTCTGGGATCGGGCGAGGGAATTCGTCAATATGCCCGGCGACACTACGGCCGGAAATGCCTCGTTTGTCAAGGGAAGTGAAGATGCCGGCGGTTTTTCCGTGACTTGGATGGATACTCGCAACGGCTCGTTCGACACCTTCAGCCGATCGTTCAGCGATCCCGCAACACGAATCGGTGCGCATGACGAGTTTCTCACGGGAACACCCTACAGCCAGGCATCGGCTGCTCAAGCGCCGGATGGCAAGCGGATTGTGGTCTGGGTCGATTCGGATGGCTGGCCCACCGTTCCACCCATCATGAGAGGGCAATGGTTCAACCCGGACTGGACACCGATCGGAGATTCCTTCCGGATCAGTGATCTGACCGGCTATGCAACCGACAGGTTCGACATCGATATCGATTCGCTCGGAAGGGCTGCCGTGGCATGGGCCGACCTGCGCGATCCGACTCGAGGTATTTACTATCAGGTCGTGACCAGTCCCGGCGCCCGTGTTTTCCCCGCTGATATCAAGATCAGTGATACCTCCCTGACGACTTACGAGGACATCCGGCTCGAGGCATTTTCGGACGGCTCCACGGGTGTTCTGTGGATCGACGATCATTTCAGCGGATATCACGTTTACTACGCTCGCGTGCTGTCGGATGGTTCCGCCGCTTTCCCGAACGTGAGAGTCGATCCGGATGACGGCGTGAGCAAACGCAATCCGGATCTGATGGTCTACGGCTCACTGGCGTATGTCACCTATTCGACCTCCGTGGCCGGATCGAACAGCATCTATGCGCAATCGATCAATTATTCCCTTCCCTCATCTCCCGTACTGATGGGCGGGCCGGTGGACTCCTGCTATGGCACCCGTGTCGCGTTTCTGCCTCCGTTGAGTCTCGTGGCCGCCTGGTCGGGGCGGGTCGGAACCGAGTTCGGTATCTGGGCCCAGCGCATCACGGGAGGAGTGTTCGACTGGAGCGAGCCGCGAGTCAATGCGCTGACATCGAGCAATGCCGTGACGATCCGGGATCTGATCTGTCCGGCAGACGACTCCACGGTGGTTCTCTTCGATCATATTTCAGCGGACAATATCCCTGTTCCGTATTATCAGGCATTGGATGGAACCGGGTCGAGAGTGTTTGCGTCGGATGAACCTCTGATCGATCCGCGGCCGTATTACTCGGATTCCGGTTCCGGAGTCTCGGCGAAACTCAACGGTGCCGATCCGGTTCAATGGGCCGTGATCACGGACGTCGATGTGACGCTCAACGGCGGAGCCGTGTCCTGGGCATTGTCTCCGGATGGAGGCTTCAACTGGTACGGAGTGACCCCCGGCATGCCGCTTTCGTTCGCGTCGCCCGGATCCGACCTGCGCTGGCGGGCACGTCTGAACGCCGACCCGGCTCAGCAGAACACTCCGGTTATTCGTTCCGTAACAGTCGCATGGGGATCCGGAACGGCTTATCTGACGCCCGATCTGGATCTGAATGGAGTCATGTTCCATGCCGGGGACGTCTTCAACCTCGATCTGCGACTTATCAGCTCCGGAGGCATCAGCGCGGATGTCTTCATTTTACTCGATGTGTATGGCAGTTACTGGTTCTGGCCGTCCTGGACACAGACTCTGGATTACGGCATGAGAACGCCTCCCGCGGGGCTGACGGAAGAAAATGTGTTCAACTTCGTCTGGCCGACGGTGGATGGCAGCGCCTCCGGACTTCGGTTCTGGGTCGGGGCGCTGGCGTCCGGAACAACGACGCTTCTGGGCGACATCGACATGGTGGAATTCGGCTACGAATGATCGGATGATGCAGATCCGGTGCACCTGAAAATCGGGCTTGAACCTTGCTGAATCTCCCCTTTTCGGGTAGCCTCAGGGGAGGGGAGGATCAGAACATGAAACGTGTTATCACCGGGTTTCTCGTGCTCACTGTCTGCATCGTAAACGGACAAATCCAGGCTGCGTGGCCGACCGATCCTGCCGTCAACCTGATGATCGCGGACGGAAGTGGTGCTCAGACCGTTCCACATCTCGTGCCATCGACCGATGGAGGCTGCTTCGTCAGTTGGTATGATGCGGGTTCCGGATATGACGTCCGCCTTCAACGTCTAGACTTCGAGGGCAACGAAATCTGGGCGCACAACGGGATTCTAGTCGGCAACCTCAACTATTCATCCGTCATGGACTACGCGCTGGCCCGGAACGCCGACAACTATGTTCTCCTTGCCTATGCATCCGATGCGACCGGCTCCGATCAGATTGTTGCCAATCTGGTCATGCCGGATGGTTCGTTGCCATGGGGTACCGGGGTTCAACTGACCACCGGAACGAATTTCTTCGGTAAACCGGAAGCGGCCGCCCTGCCGGACGGCAGCTTCGTGGTCGGCTGGATCGACGAGGACACCTCAGTGTTCCAGCGCCTGGACATCAGCGGCGCTCCGCAGTGGACGACTCCACTGATCATGGTCGACCCGAACGGCGGCACACTGATGGTCTCGGATATGGGTGAAAGCGAGGACGGCACAGTGATAGCCTCATTCGTTCAATACCTGACGTTTACCGGGAGCAAGCATCTCTATGCCCAGAAAATCAACGCGGACGGCGACCCGGTATGGGGGTCGAATCCGGTGGTCGTTTTCGACACCGGATCGCTTCAATTCGGGAATTTCCCGGACTTCGCGACGGACGGTGCGGGCGGTGCACTGTTCGCGTGGTACGATACCTCGCAATCTCTCCTGCAATGCTATGTGCAGCGTCTGACGAGTGTCGGTGCAGAAGCATTCGGGCACAACGGCGTCGCCGTGTCGACGAACGATCCGTATCAGCGGGTCAATCCCGTGGCGCTTTTTCTGCCCGAAACTCAGGATGTGCTGGCGTTCTGGGTTGAGGAGAATTTCAATCAGAGCGCGTGGGGGATTTACGGGCAGAAGATCTCGTCGACCGGTCAGCGGATGTGGACCGATGCGGGCAAGAGCGTGACGCCGGTCGATACGCACAATGAACAGCAGTTGACCGTTCTGCCGATGGAGGGAGATGCGCTGGTCAGTTACATGTCAGAGGTGTCGGCTGGTGTGTTCCACCTGTTTGCGACACGAATCGACGCTGAGGGCAGTTTCGTGTGGACTCCTCAGATTATCGCCGCATCCACGGTGAACTCCGATAAACTGTTCCACGAATCCGCACTGTCGGTCTGGGGCCCGGCCCTGTTCATCTGGGACGATCATCGCTCGGATGACGGCGATGTCTACGGACAGAACATCAATCCTGACGGATCGTTCGGCAACGTGTTCGATACGCCGACCCCTTCGCCGTCTCCGACCATCGAGCCGACGGCGACGGTTCCTCCCATCCCGACCTTTACCCCGAGCATGACTCCGACGCAGGTTCCGACATCGACCCCCACCGAACCGCCTCTCGTTCCGGGCGTTCGGCTGGATCTGCCCGCGATGGCGCATCCCGGTGCGTCATTCTACGTGACGGCATATCTGGACAATCCGGATGAGGGGCTCACCGATGTGCCGACGTTCGTTTTCCTGGATATCCAGGGAAGCTACTGGTTCTGGCCGGGATGGCAGCTGTTCGATCCGTCCGACCCGGCGACCGTTGATTTTTCCTATGAGGCGGTCCCGACCGGCAGCACGGAACTCACGATTCTGCCTCCGTTCGACTGGCCGGATACCGGATCGGAAACTGTGACCGGATTACGGTTCTGGGGAGCGATGCTGAACGATGATATGACGGCGATTCGCGGTGAGTATGCGACGGAGGAATGGGGGTATGGACCTTGATGTCCGTTCAAGCGATCGGGTTCTATGCATGCGATAGCCTTGAGATGCTCGCGTTCACAGCGAAGCGGTGTGCGGGTGCGTGAACGAGAACGGGACGATGGGAAATCGGGCCAACCGGAGGCGGCAAGCGACTCACAGCAGCTCGCGCTGCTGATGGCTCACGTTCGGCAAGCAGATAAAACCCTTGAAAACCATCGTCGCCGCCAGCTCGTTGATCCTTGTAGCTGGTTGTGCCTCCCTCTCACAGAAAGATCATATGAAAAATCCTGTATTCTATTTTGAAATTCCGGTCCGAGATATGGATCGAGCAGTAGCTTTTTACTCCCGAACATTTGGCGTCACCTTTGAAAGGCAGAACATCGACGGCAATGATATGGCGCTTTTTCCATATCAGATTGGGGGCGAGGGTGCCACCGGAGCCCTCGCAAAAGGCGAGAGCTATCAACCGTCACTGAAGGGAACCCGGGTTTACTTTTCAACGACAGACATTGATTCCACGCTTAAAAACGCGATTGGTGCGGGAGGCAAGTTGATTTACCCAAAAACGGACACTGGAGACTACGGTTTTGTAGCGGAGTTTGAAGACACGGAGGGCAATTGTATCGCTCTGCACATGAATAAGGAATGACGTGCGTGTCATGGCTGACGTTCGCCGATAAATGATGAACATGAACCCACCGTCCTTCCCGGGGAGGCAACGAGTATGATGACGGTGTGCTGATTAACGATAATCTGTATCTTGAAGCATCCGTTCACTCCCGTTCACCGTTGCAAGTGTCGATTCGTGTCCCTGATTCGATCGCGTCGGGTTCGGTGAGTCAGTGGCGCCGCGAACGAAACAGCACCACAGAGAGAACGATCAGAATCGATGCTATGCCAACGGGATCGAGCGCGGGCAGAGCAAGATGCTCGATCGCAATGTTGCGACCGGTCGTATGCCAGATCCGGCAGACTCCGGAACCTTTGCTCGATTCCCAGGTCCAGCCCGGTTCGGTCAGATCCGTCCGTTCCGCGAGCGGGACGCCGTCGACGGTGACCGAGAATGGTTTGTCGACGATTCTGAGCACTTCCTTCGAGTCGGCGTCAAACGTCCGATAGGTGATCGAATCCGGTTCGTACGTGATGGTCTGCACGATCGACGTCGAGCGGAGCAAATGACTTTCGTTATCCGGCGCCCAGTCCGGCACGGATGCCAGACCGGCGAAGATGTGCTGGAGGAAATCGCCGTGGCAGTCCGTATACCAGCCGGCTGTCGTGGGAGGAACCGTGATCGTTTCGACCAGAACGCGGGCCTTTTCCGGGCAACTCCCGTAGGTGCTCCAGTTGTAGCCGCGATACGCTTTTTCACGATACACGGCATCGCCGGTCATTTCGTAATACAATGCGCAGATCGATGCGTATCGAGCGGTATGACTGATCATCGGATAATACCAGTCGATCTGCTCGTTCATCACCATCGCGCCATACTGGATTTCCCCGTAGATTGATTCCTGTTGCGCGATCAGCGTCTGTGCGTGGGATTGCCAGTCGGGATCCTTGTCGGGGTTTTCGAGACAGTAACGCGCCGTTTCGCCTGTGTTGATCTGACAGTGATTGGCGAATCGATAATTGGCATCCTCGAAGAAGTTGCCCCAGTTTCCCGTCACGACCGGGCCATCGGACGAAAACAGCCAGGTCCAGACGGTCTGTCGCACCGATGTATACATCCCACCGGGATCGTGTCCCAGATCGAGCAGTTCATCGAAGAGTTCGATCGGGTCGATCACATCCGCGCAATACTCGCAGTTCTGATATACAAGGTTCGTCTCGGGCATGACGCGGTACGGCCAGGGCGATTGAAGTTGGGTGCCGGCTCGAACGTTGGCTGCCAGGGCGTCCGCGCAACGGATCGCAGCCGTCAGGAAGCGGGTATCTTCGGTAAAGCGATACAACCAGGTGTAATAGCGCCCGAGTTTCCCCGTCAGGTGCGGCGCGATCATTCCCTCCCGATCCGACGATCGGGGTGGCAGCACACCTCCGAAATCCTGTGGATACGGGCAGCCCTGCCAGGCCCACCCCGTGCCGATCGGCGTGCTCCCCTGTTCGATCATGTAGTCCGCGAACAGGATGACGTCATCATTGAGCGAAGCGTCTCCTGAAAAGGCATAGTAATCATCGATGTAACTGTGAATGAATCCGGAAAGAACATCGGACGGATTCGAGAACCAGTCGGTGCCCTCATGCGGTTCGGCGCGCTGATAGGAGGGTCTGCAGAAATAGTTCGGGTAGCCGTGTTCGGATTGGACATCCGTCCGGATGAATTCCAGCGCGAGATCGATGATGCCGATGTAGGCGATGGAGGGATTCGGGTTGATCCATGACAGGAGTTTTCCTTCACCATCGAGCACGACGTCGCGTCCGTTGATCTGCTGAGCCAAGCAGGGTGCGCTCATGCCGAGTATCACGCAAGCGAGAACCATTCCGAAGGAAGGGCGGTTGTTATGGACGGGGATCGATTCCATGCGGTCCTCCGAATGGTCAAGAATCTCCCGGGATCGGTTCCTGTTCTAGCGACGGGAATATCTCGCGGGCGATCGATTCCGCATCAGCCGATTCGACGTCATAGACGAGGGGTTCGGCTTTCAGCCATTTTACGGCGGCCTGTTTCACGAAATTTCTGCGTACGACCCAGATCATCGGGCCGTCAAATTCGCGGACCAGGCGATCGAGTGATTCGGCCCAGAGTTTGCCTTCCAGTTCGAGAAACCCGACTTCGTCGACGATCACGACATCGGCGTCCCGCACCGAATCGATTTCGAGCGCTTTTCGGCCGGTCTGTATCCCCTCATCCAGAAAGATGTATGGCAGGGCGAGGGGGTCCGAGACGGCAGGATCGCGGCGGCAGAGCGGAGTGCGTTCAGTGGTGGTCAGGTCGATGATGTCGAAGCCTTCGCGGACGCCGTCGCGCCAGATTCCGGGCGCGGTGATTCCGGCCACACGGGCACCGCGTTCCCGGAGACGCTCGACAATCCGTTGCGTCATGATGCTTTTCCCCTGACTCGTCCGTCCGGTCACGAACACAACCCGGTTCCGATGGGATTGCCGCGCCTGAACCCATGTGTCCGC
>Ga0302253_1001179_pt1 | contig 16802 bp, 14 predicted proteins | sample AAG_RA_Trp_MG_FD_193537 | JGI IMG/M metagenome (GOLD analysis project Ga0302253, IMG submission 193537) | Enriched activated sludge microbial communities from anaerobic digester in WTTP, New Holstein, Wisconsin, United States - AAG_RA_Trp | ecosystem: Engineered > Bioreactor > Anaerobic >...
GCGTACTGCACCATTGCTATGCGCAATGCGCTGTTCCATCACCCGACCCTTCTCCTTGTCTTCTACCACCGCAAAGGTGTATCGCTTGTGCGAATCAAATGCGATATACTGCATATCGCTGCACCTCTTATGCGCTATGGCTTTGTTTGTTTGTGAGGCAATTTTACCTCACATGGCGCGCTGGTGCAGCGCTCTCATATCATCAGACCCCTTTTTAAACTAGCGGCGTGCGAGTTTTTTGTTGATGGCTTCGAGCTCGCATTTTTCAGGGTTCCAGCGGCCGGCCCACTGGAGGAACTCGAGCTGGTCGGGGGTGCGCTGGGCGCGGGGGGTGGTGATGCATTGCAGAAGTTCGGCGTAGCCGTCGATGCCGCCGCAGTCTTCCGGGGGCCCTGCCCTCTGGCCTTCGAGGCAGGTGCAGGGGACTTGCCAGGATTCGTCTTCGGAGAGGCTGCGCCTTGCGGTGATTTTGATCCTGTGCTCCCAGTTGTTGCCGTAATCGTAGGTGTACTGTATCGTGTCGCCGACAGCCGGCGACAGCTCGTCGATGCTGACGAGGTCATCCCATATGATGACTGTGTCGTCTTCATCTGAGGGCTCGCCAAAGCGTGTATGATCGAACACAAATTCATGCAAATGCGCGTTGTGCCAGCCAAAGGCGTCTTGGATGCAGAGGTGCAGGTCGGCGAGGGTCCGGTTGCCCGGGATGAGCAGTTTGCGGTAAATGGCCGGCTTTATGCCTTTCAGGGTGACTTCGAGCTCGTAGGCGTAGCGCGAAGCGAAATAGCCTTGACGCTCCAATGTTTTCCGGCTGGGAGTCCTGCCCGAGAAGGGGACTGTCCGCGCGCGCAGTCTCGGGGAAATGGACTCTTCAAGGTTGTCGAGCAGTTCGTAGTATTGCCTGAACGCCTCTCCGCGGGATGTGAGAAAATACTGGGCACAGGCGGCACTGAGGGTGTCCGTATCGCTCAGCGAATGGATTGTATTGAGCAGTGTTTGCATTTTTTGCATGGACTGGAGCATGGTTCCGACTGTCACGTGGAAATCCAGGTAGGGCGAATCGCGGACAAGGCGCATCCAGAGAAGGAATCGTTCGTAGATAAGGACAAGCGCCTCGCGCACCGCGTTGACTTCGATATTCTGCAAGAGCGAGGTATCGAGGGTGCGCGCTATCTCGCGCGCGATGCTCATTGCAAGGGTACGAAGTTCCCTGATGTCGGCCTTGGGCTTGTTGAGGATGCGCACGCCAACCAGTGCGCGGTTTACTGCGCGCTCGGCAAGTTCCTCGAGAAAGGTTTCGCCGGCGTCGAGCATGCTTTTGCCTTTGGTGAAAAACAGAAATTTGCCGGCTTCGGCGAGAAGGAAGGCCTTGATGTCTCGCTCGTCGATGGAAAGATCGAGCTTGTCCGCAAGTTCTTCGAGGCGGTCGCGCAGGGGCGCGGGGGCTGGTGTGGGCCTGGTCATGGAATACAGTGTAGTCGAGGTGGGGGCGGGGTGGGAAGTGCTGTGCGGCCTTGGGGGCGGGGGCTGGATTTAAAAAAGGGGGTCTGACCCCGAGTTTTAAAAATTTAAGAAAAGGGGTCAGACCCCTGGTTTTAACTACTATCGTTTGCGTTTGCGCAGCGCGATTGTTTCGATTTCGTGTTCGAGGTCGGTGACGGCTTGTCGCATGTAGTCGACTGAGTCAAAGAATTGTTCGAGTACTTCGCGCTCCGAGGGGTCGCCTGGGCGGCCTTTCGCTGGGGAGTTCATAATGAGCATGAATTCGTTGAGGGAGGAGATGAGGTTGGCGAGCTCGGTAAATTTTTCTATGGGGAGGTCTTCGGGGGAGCGAAGTTTGGTATCGAGTCTGCGCATCCAGGCGACATAGTCGGCATAGATATCCACAAGGGCAGCGCGCATTTCGCCGAATCCGTCGCGTTCGGGGTCGTAGTTTGCGAGCGCTTCGTCGCAATAGTCTTCTATGAGGTCGATAAGTTCGTCAGCCGCCTCGGGGAAGACTGTCCACTGGGGTGAGGATTCGAAAAATCGGTCCCAGAGGTCTTGGAGGGTGGTGCCGCGGTAGGCCATATCGAGCATGAGGGCTTTGATTTCGTCGGCGTTGAAGGCGAATTCGTACGCTTCGAAAAATCGGTTCAGGCGGGCTTTGAGCGAGGGTTTTCGGCCTTTGCGGGGGATGGCGGGGGCGCGAACGGGTGCGATGGGGCGGGCGGCCTCGGAAGGGGCTCCGTTGGTTTGGGCTGGAGCGGTCTTAGGCGGGGCGGCCTTGCCCGGCTTTCTGCTCCCGGTGCCATACGCATCGAGTCCGGAAAGAACGATATGCTCGGGATCGACTCCTTTCTTCCAGATGAGATTTTCCCCTCCAAAGTAAATAATTTCGGCGGCTCTCTTTGCATCCAGATAATCAATGAGGGCGGCGGCGGGGTTCCCATAGAGGGCTTCGCCGCCATAGCGATAGACAAGCGAGAGAAGCGTATCGTTGCGGCGGGGGAATTTCAGCTCGTCAAAGGCCCTGGCGAAGGCTGCATCCATTGTGGAAAACCATGCCTCGCGATCGAGGCGCGAGGCTTCTTCCGGCGTGACGGGGGCGGCGGTGAAGATGCCCTTTTGATAGCGTTGCACTGAGAGGCGCACATAGCTGCCTTGCTGGATGCCGCCCGGGAAAAGTGGCTCGAGGTCGAAGACGGACAGGCGGATCAGTCTATCGAATGCACGGGAGGCTTCGGACATATCGGCGGGGATATTGTCGGGATGCATCTCTTCCAGCACGTAGAATATGTCCATGAAATTCAGAAGATTGTGGAAGCGAAGTATTTCATTATAGGGCAGCACAATATTCTTTTTGGGCAGCGGCGAGGCGTCGGGCAGGCGTATTTCGAGGCGTGGTATGGAAATTCTGTAGGAATGGAAGGGTTCGAAGCGGTGGCCTGGTATGAGTACCTTTTTAGCGCATTCGAGTGGGTCGAGGCGGACGAGAAAGCTCGCTCCTTCCGGGACGTGGGCGGGCGTTTTGGAGGGGGGCGCCTTGGAGGGGCGCGGGTTGGGATGCGCCGCCTCGGGATGGGGCGGGTTGGAATTTGGCTCTTTGGAATGGGGCGCCTCGGGGATGTTTGATGACTGGCTCATTGTTTTAATTTAGCTGATTCGGAAATGGGTGTAAAGAGAAGTCGCGGCAATCTTCGGAAGTCAGCCCGTGCCCCCGAGTTAACACTGGGGGGTGGCTGGGTACGGCGGCGCAGCGGCGTTCGCGCGCCGGCGCAAAAGTTAAAAATAGGGGTCTGACCCCTTTTCTTAAAAAAAAGAGCTGCCCGTTCTGGGCAGCCTTTCATCATGCGGCGAAGAGGACTTGAACCTCCATGCCTCTCGGCACTAGCACCTCAAGCTAGCGTGTCTACCAATTCCACCATCGCCGCACGCTGAAGGTTATATATACTGGCGCGCGGCGGAATGTCAAGGGGCGGCGGGGAAATTTTTATGGGCCGGGGGCGAGGACGGGTACGGGATTGGGCGCCCCTGTTTTTACACAAGGTTCGGAACACTATCTAAAGGCTCTCGTACACCCGCTCGATGCCCACACAACGCCGGCTCTCCGGGTCAATGCGGAACAGCGCGCCCATGATGGCGGCGCTCCCCTCGGCGGTTTCCATCTTGTAGGGGATCTGGGTGAGGAAGCGGCGTACGCAGATGTCGCCGTTCATGCCGATGACGGAGTCGACGGGGCCGGTCATGCCGAGGTCGGTGAGGTAGCCGGTTCCTTTTGGAAGCGTGCGCTCGTCGGCGGTGGGCACGTGGGTATGGGTGCCCGCGACGATGGAGGCGCGGCCATCAAGGTACCAGGCAAGGGCTTCTTTTTCTTCGTTGGATTCGGCGTGGAAGTCGACAACGATGAGGGCGCCGGGGTTTTCGCGGGCAGCATTGGCGAGAATCTGGTCGGCTTTTGCGAAGGGGCAGTCGATGTTGTATAGTTCGCGGCGGCCCTGGAGGTTGACGACGAGCCATTCGAAGTGGCCTGAAGCGCCGCTCGCTCGCGTGGGGGCAGGCAGGCCTGGGGTGCCCTGCCCTTCTACGTGCGCGACGCCCCTGCCGGGCAGGCTGCGAGGGTAGTTCGCGGGCCTTAACAGCGCGGGTTCGGCTTCGAGCAAATCGGCAGCTTCCTTGCGCTCCCATACGTGGTTGCCGCTTGTGATGACATCGACGCCATAGGAGCGCATCGCGGCGATTTCTTCCTCGCCGATACCAAAGCCTTTGAGGGCATTCTCGCCATTTGCAATGACGAGGTCGGCTTCGGTTTTTTTTATAAGCGAGGGCAAAAACGTGAAAAGCGCCCGGAGGCCGGGCGCTCCCACGATATCACCGATCATGAGGACATTTGCGGTAACAGAACTCATCGTGCGTATTCCACTATGCGGGTTTCTCTAATGATGGTTACTTTGATCCTGCCGGGATAGCGCAGGTCGGATTCGATTTTCTTGGCGATGCTCTTGCAGAGGTCCTTGGCCTGGTCATCGGAGATCTGTTCGTTGTTGACGATGATGCGCAGTTCGCGGCCGGCCTGGATGGCAAAGGCTTTTTCGACGCCGGAGAAGCTCTCGGCAACTGCTTCGAGGTCTTCAAGGCGCTTGATGTAGTTGTCGAGGGTCTCGCGGCGGGCGCCGGGCCGGGCCGCGGAAATGGCATCGGCGATCTGCACGATGACGCTCTCGGGGCAGGTCGGCTCGACGTCGTTGTGGTGTGCGGCGATCGCGTTGATGACTCTCATATCCTCGCCGAACTTCTTGGCGATCTCGGTGCCGATCTCGGCGTGATTCATGTCGCTGTCGGTGACGATGCCTTTGCCGATATCATGCAGAAGAGCGCCGCGTTTTGCTATTTCGCGGTTGAGACCCAGCTCGGCTGCAAGAAGACCCGCAATGACTGCTACTTCTTTGGAGTGCATGAGCACGTTCTGGCCGTAGCTTGTGCGGTAATAGAGCCGCCCCACCGCTCTGATGAGTTCGGGAGCCATGTTGTGAAGGCCCAAGTCGAAGACGACCTTTTCGCCCTCGTCGTACAGCTTCTGGGTAATTTCTCGCGTGACTTTCTGGACCATCTCCTCGATGCGCGCAGGATGGATCCGCCCATCGGCGATGAGCCGCTCGAGCGAAATTTTGGCGATTTCGCGCTGAATGGGGTCGAAGCAGGAAATGACGACCGCCTCCGGCGTATCGTCGATGATGATGTCGACGCCGGTGAGTGTTTCGAGGGTACGAATGTTGCGCCCCTCTCGCCCGATGATCCTGCCCTTCATTTCGTCGGATGGAAGGCTCACAGAAGAAACAGTCGATTCAGCCGTGGATTCTGTCGCGATGCGCTGGATCGTTGTGAGCAGGATATCTTTTGCCTTTTTATCGGCAGTAAGCTGGGCTTCCTGATCGATTTTGTTGATGAGCACCTGCGCGTCGTGGCGGGCTTCATTCTCCATGTTCTGGATGATGAGCTTTTTGGCCTCTTCGGCAGTAAAGCCCGAAACGCGCTCGAGTTCCGCTGCGTAACGCTCTTCCTGCCCTGCAAGAAATGCTTCTTTTTCAGCTATCGCATTTTCTCTGCTCTTGAGATTCGCCTCGATGCGCTCGATCGATGCAAGCTTGGCATCGAGGTTCTCTTCCTTAAGGAGAACGCGCCGCTCATATTTCTGCAGCTCGATTCTCCGGTCGCGTAATTCCCTCTCTTGCTGGTTTCGTTCTCGAATGATCTGATCTTTTGCTTCTACCAGGAGCTCTTTTTTCTTGGCCTCCGCCTCTTTTATCGCATCCTGCAAAACATGCTCCGCTTCCCGTTCCGCGGAAGAGAGCTGAAATCTGGCATAAAGCCAGCGGATCATCCATCCTAGAATAAGACCGGCAAGAGGAAGGACGATGTACCACACGAATGGTGCCATATCCCCTCCCTTTTGATAATATGCCGTCATTTTGATTATACCGATGGCGGGGTCTTTGTCAAGTTTGTATAAATTTATGCAAATTCTGGAGTTTTAGGACGGGTTTCATGGTTATTTGGGGCAATTTCGGGGGCGGCGCGCTTGACGACTCCGCACAAAAGGTTTACATTGATTTTAGATAAGCGAAAACTGTGGAAGGACAAGAGCCTTCCAGTAAGTTTTCAGGTTGGAATTGGCTGTTTAATGCATTGTTTTTCCTTTCGTAGCACCGGCGCGCATACGGCGGCAAACGCACAAGCCGGAACTTCTCATCTTCGTTTTTCTTTCGGAAAGACCTACAGTAATCAAAACAGACCCCTAATTTCTCCTCTGAAGACTGCCGGAGCGGCGTTGTGCTTCCTGGTGATCGCTTCCGATTCGCCCTAGGCGGATCAAACCGGCCGCTGTCGTGATGACAGCGCCAAGATTTGAGGTTTTTCCGAAATGGCTAAGAAAATTTATGTCGGTAACATGAATTACAACACTTCCGAGCGTCAGCTCCAGGATCTTTTTGCACAGTATGGTGAAGTTTCGACCGTGAACATCATCGTCGACAGGTTCACCGGCAAGGCGAAGGGATTCGGCTTTGTCGAAATGGAGAACGCCGAAGCGGCCGATGCAGCAATTGCTGCACTCAATGGCCAGGAATTCATGGGCCGCCAGCTCCGCGTGAACGAAGCGCAAGAGAAGCCCCGCTACGAAAAGGAAGATGCTGGCTACAGAAGCCGCAGATACTGATTCTCGGCTGAACTAGCTTGAAGCTTTGAGCCCGGTGCATGTGCCGCCTGCGCCGGGTTTTTTTGTGCCCTGAACAGCCGCCACATTTTTTGTACGAAAAATGTGCGCGGCGCCGCATCAGTATAAGAATCCAAAAAGCCAGAGCGGAATTTTTCTGCCAAAACCATATTCGATATTGTCCGCTGCAACATAGCTGTCAGGTATGTCCTTTATTTGCTTTCTCGTTTTGTTCTTGCCGCCCACTTCGATAGTGATGCTGCCATCTACGATGAAATCGCCTGTATCGGCAAAGGAAAGCTCATGGCCGCAGGCAAGCTGGTTTGCAAGAAATGTCTCGCGGGCATTGCCAATATCTACGCTTTGTTTCCTGAACAAGTACATCAGATTGGTATTCTCGAGGAAAAGCTTGTTGGGCTTCTGGAGAGTGCTGACTCCGTGCGCATCGCGATACAAAGGTCGAATAAGTTTTGCTTCGGAAAGGTATCCAAGATATGTGAGCATTGTCTGTCGGTTGAGGCCTATCTTCTCGCTCAATTTTGAGATATTGGGAATGAAGGGAGCTGATTCGGCAATAATGCTCAAGAGCTGCTTGAGTTTTGGAACATAGGCAATATCGAGCCTGCGCAGAAGGGGCAGTTCCAGCTCGAGCGTCATATTGATAGTCTCCTCAAGGCGCAAGGGATAGGTGTCGGGTTCTTCAGCAAAATACGGATAATATCCTGTCTGAAGATATGCGGGGAAAAACTGGAATGGCTTGAACTGCGAGACAATTTCAGCAGATACAGCCTCATGCTCGCTTAGGATTTTCTCGAGCGAAAATGCCGGAAATGCCATGTTTGCCGCAAGTGCAAGATACTCACGGAAGGAAAGCCCTTGCATAGTGTACACAACCGCCCTTCGGCTCAAATCCGCTTTGGCGTCGAGAAGGTGAAGAAGGGATGAACCTGTAAATGTAATAAAGAGCTCTGGATAATCGTCATAGAGATTCTTGAGGATTTGCGACCAGCCTGGATATCGGTGGACTTCGTCGAGGAACAGATGCGTTCCGCCCTTCTTTGCGAAGCTGTCTGCCAGTTCAAGAAGGCTATGATCAGAAAACCATAAATTATCGAGACTTACATAGAGCACCTTGTTCAAATCCTGAGCGAATGTCTGCTTGATGTGCTGCAAAAGAAGGGTGGTTTTTCCGACACCGCGGGCGCCCCGAATGCCAATCAATCTCGCATTCCACTGAATTGAGTCATGGATACTGCGCACAAAATGCATCGGTGTTCGCGCGACTTTATGTCTGAATTGCTCGATCAAGTGTTCCATACTCATACTATAATTCCAAATCGTAATTTTGTACAATGAAGTAAACAATTTTTTGCACTTTTTGTTTAGTATGATAAACAAAAATCAGACAAACGAGAGGCGCTGGCTCTTTAATAGCTTAAAAGAGCGCAACCGAAAGAAGGTACAGGTTGCTGGCTTGGACGCTATTCGTATTACAGGTGCTGTGATGAAGCGCTATGTCGACGCGCGTCTCCGGATTCCCTGAGCGTCGAGCATGGCGATCATATGCTTGAAGTGCTCGGGAAGGGGCGCGGCAAAGATGTGGAATTCGTTATCGGCGGGCAAGCGGATTTTGAGGCGCCGGGCGTGGAGCATGAGGGAGGCATCGGGAAAGTGGGGGTCTTTTTTGCTGTAGATGGGGTCGCCGAGGATGGGGCAGCCGAGGTGGGCCATATGGACGCGCAGTTGATGGGTTCGGCCTGTGCGGGGATAGAGGGCGACGAGGGTGTAGCGCTGGGGTGAAGTGGCCTTCTTGGAGGGGGCGCGCTTGGATGAACTATCTTTGGAAGGGCCGTCGTGGGAGGCGCTGCCTTTTAAGGGGCCGCGCCGAGAAAGGCTTTGGGGCGCTTCGGAGGCGCGGGCGGTCCCGGGGCGGGTGCTGGCTGCGGCGGCGGGGGAAGCGGTGTTGGGGCGGGATAAGGCGGCGCGGGTCGCAGATTCGGCGCTGGAAGCGGATTCGGTATGCGCTGCATATTCGGTGCGCGCGGGAATTTCCCAGATAGCGCGCACTTTGTAGAGGGTGAGGGCGTGCTTGCCGCGGCCGGACGGGCTGACGGCGAATTTCTTGCGGTCGCGGGGGCTACGCGCAAGCCAGGTGTCGATGCGCCCTTCGGTTGTCGGCGGGGCGCCTCTGACGATGGCGAGATATTCTTTGCGCGCTTCGCGGTCGTGGAACTGGCGGCAAAGAAATTCATGGGCGCGGGCGGTTCGGGCTACAATGATGACGCCGGAGGTGTCTTTGTCGATGCGATGGACAATGCCGGCGCGGGGTGGGGGTTCGTTCAACAATGGTAGTGTTCCGAAGCTTGTGTAAAACGGTATGCGCTCGTTCTCGGGCTCGCGCTTTGATGTGGAATTGGGCTCAGGCTCGGGCTCAGATTTGGACTCTGATATGGCTCTGGACTCGCGATTGAGTTCGAGCTCGTTTTTTGCCTCAGCCTCGTTCTCTGTTTGAAGTCCAGTCGCGCGAGCATCCTCACCATGCAAGGAGAGCCACAGGATGCCGTTTGCGAGGGTGCCGCTCCAGTTGCCCGCTGCGGGATGGGTTACCATGCCTTGTGGCTTGTTGATGACAAAGACATCGGCATCGCGATAAAGGATTGTAAGCGGAACAGGCTCGGGCGTGATTTCTTCAGAAGGGGCTTCGGTCCATTCGAGTCTGAGGTGGTCGCCATTCTTGATTTTATGGGAGAGCTTGACTTCTTTGCCGTTGCAGAAAAGGCGGGCATCGCGGGCTTTGAGCTGGGAGCGGCTCATGAGGGCAAGGGTTTCGGAGAGGTATTTGTCGGCGCGCACAGGCTCGGAGAGTGAGGCTGTTCCTTCCCAGACCGAGAGCTGGTGCCCGTCAGATTTAAAAAAAGGGGTCAGACCCCTTTTTTTAACTTTTTTAACCATACGCTTCCTCGCTGTGTCTGCGCGGGTGGCCGTGGGTGCGCTGGCCATACTCGACGTTCCAGAGGAAGAGGCCGCAGGCAGGCGCGGTGGCTCCCGCCTTGCTTCTATCGCGGGAATCAAGTAGCTCGCGCATAAGGGATTCGCCATGGGCAGGGCTCTCTGCAATCCGCTCGAGCTCGAGCATGGTGCCGACGAGCGAGCGCACCTGCTTCCAAAGAAACGCGTTACCAGCTACCTGGTACACGAGCTTTTCGCCCTCGAAAAAGAAAACCGACTCGCTGATATGTCGCGAGCGCGAAGGGCTTTTGTCCTGCGCCGAAGCAAAGGTCGAAAAATCGTGCTCGCCCAGCACCACCGCGGCCATCGCATTCAGAACTGCAACGCGCGGGTAGTACGGCACAAAATGCGCGCACCGCAAGGCAAAAGGATCCGGCGTGCCCCCGCACACGAGAAAATACCGGTATCGCCGCAAGGAAGCATCGAAACGCGCATGAAAATCGGCAGGCGCTTCCTCCGATGAAAGCACGCGGACATCGCGCGGCATGAGCTTGTTGAGCGCGAGTGTGAAGCGGTCCGCTGGAATGGATTGTATATCTGTATAAAAACTAGCGACTTGTCCCATGGCATGCACGCCGGCATCGGTGCGACCCGCGCCGTTTACGCGGATTTCGTGCCCGTGCATTTTGGAAAGCGCCTTTTCGAGCTCTTCCTGGACCGAGCGGCCGTTTTTCTGCCGCTGCCAGCCCGAAAAATCGGTGCCGTCGTAGGCGAGGACAAGTTTTATGGTGCGCAGGGTGGACGCGCGGCGCGGAGTGGAATCAGGGCGGGCCGAGGCTTTGGGCGCAGGCGGCTGCTGAAAGCCAGGATCTTGCTGCATCGCTTCAATTCCCTTTCTCTATGATAACCACCGCAACTGCATTGTCCCCCTCATGGGTCATCGAGATATGGATTGTGCCACCGCCATGCCGCTCGAACTCGCGACGAGCATTCCCCTCGAGTTCCATGTACGGTCTGCCCGCGCTGTCATTGACCACCGCTACTTCCTTAAGGGCGAAATGCGCAAGCCCCGAGCCGAGCGCTTTGCCGAATGCTTCTTTTGCAGCAAAACGCGCGGCCAGCGAGAGCGCCATGCCTTTGCTGCGCGATCGGGCTGTCTCGATCTCCGCAGGGTGAAAAAAGCGCACAAGAATACCGGGGTTTTCCATCCAGCGGCGAATGCGGTCGATATGGACTATATCAATGCCTATGCCAGAAATCATTGGGTGCTCCTCATGCGCTCATGGCTGGGTGGAAGGTGCTGCAGGCGCAGGAAAAGCGGGCAGGCCAGACGATCCGGAGGGCGCCAACAATCCCGGCAACACAGACTGCACAGATTGAGCCGTGCGCACATGTACAGAAATAACCAGCGGATCATATGCCTCGACATCGTATCCATCGGGAACTACAGGCGTGAGCGGGACAGTATATTGCCCGGGCTTGGTAATCCCTTTGAAATCCGCCTGGAGGTGAGCATCGGCAGCCGCTGCCGCGTCCTGTCCCTGGCGCGGCAAGAGCGTCATTTTGCCTGTGGGCATCGTTTCGGCAAAGCCCAACGCTGGATCGAGATTCACAGCCTTGATCGGCACATTGTTGAGAGTGATGCGCCGCTCCTGTTTCTGGATCCGCGCAGTGAAGCGGACAGTATTCACATCGATGAGATTGATGAGATCTGATGGCTTCGAAAGGGGAACGGTGAGTGAAAAGTCCCCGGTCTTGCCGCTCAATTCGATCACATCAGTAGAGATATCCTTTGTATTCGCGATGAGGTTCGATGGCCCTTCTATAGCGATTTCAGACGGCACGATCTCGTACGAGATGAGTTCATAGCCTTGCTCGAGAAAGCCCTTGAATGTGGGGCTTATCGCGACGCGCTTCGCTGCCAGGCGCTCGAATCCGATAGGGATCTCGGCCGGGTCAGCGCGGAGCTCGAGGGGATCAATATCCCGCGCTTCTCCACGACGTTCGAGTTTCACTGGTACACGGAACACGCCCTCGGATTGGTAGCGCGTAAGGTCGAGGCTCGCAACGATGTCAGCCTCGCGGATGCGGTAAATCTGGTCGCGCTCGCCGCGGATCACGACCCGGACTGTTTTTGGATAGTCTGTTGAAGGCACGAAGCTCCGCCCCTCGGAGATATTGAGCTGGACGGTGATAAGGCGCTGGTCGAGGCGCGTGAGGTTATAGAGGAACATGATGAATATCGCGATGACGAGGGAAATGACCTTGGCAGGCCAGTTTTCGAGCAGTTTCGAAATTCTTGCATCAAGGCTCATAGTCTGCCTCGCTCGTCATGCTGCGGCTTCTGCTCTCTGAAAACAGCATGCGGAGCCGCTCCAAAATCTCATCGGCGGAAAGGTCATAATACAGCTTGGAATCATATGCAAGCGAGAGTGCTCCAGTCTCTTCCGAAGCGATGAGAACGACTGCGTCGGACTCTTCGGATATGCCGAGCGCTGCGCGATGGCGCGAACCGAAGGTTTTCCGGATGTCCTGCTGGTCGGAAAGGGGCAAGAAGCAGCCTGCTGATGCAAGGCGGCCCTGAGAGATGATCGCTGCACCATCATGCAGGGGATTGTCGTGTTCGAACACTGCGATGAGAAGGCTTGTCGAGACCAGGGCATCGAGGGCAATGCCTTTTTCGATATAGGATGAAAGGCCGACTTTGCGCGCAATGACAATGAGCGCACCCCGGCGTTTTTCAGCAAGATACACGGCAGCGCTGACTGCAGCATCGATCCAGGAAGTGCGGGCAGCTGCCTTCTGCTTGATGATCGACTGGCGACCAAGCTGAATGAAAATACGCCTCAGCTCCGGCTGGAGGATGATCGCAAGACTCACCACAAGTCCGGGTGCGAGGATATTCATGATCCATGTGACGGTGGAAAGGTTGAGGAAAAAGGCAGCGCCGTAGATGGCGACGAGGATGAGAAGCCCGCGGATGAGGTATACAGCCTCGGTCATGACAAGGAGCTGGTAGGTTTTATAAATAAGAAAGGCAAGAATTGCGACATCGAGAACGGGGCGCACATAGGTAACCAGGAAGTTCACAAGGGCTGGCGCATTCATAAAGACACCTCGCGCGAAAATTCCTTGCCCGATGGGCGGGCTGGGAATATTGCCGTGAACACGCGAAAGGCGTCGACGGTTTCGGCTACATCGTGGACGCGGATGATATCGGCGCCAGCCATCCATGCGGCAAGCGCTCCGCCTATGCTGCCAGCAAGCCTTTCAGGGATTTCTCTGCCGGTGAGTTCGCCAACAAGGCGCTTGCGGGAAAGACCTATAAGGACGGGAAAGCCCAGGGAGCGGAGGCGCCCGATTCCCCTGAGCAGGGCCAGGTTGTGTTCTTTGAGCTTTCCGAAGCCTATGCCGGGGTCGAGGATGATGGATTCAGCTGAAACGCCCGCGGCTATGGCGCCCTTGGTTACTGCTCTAAGAAATGTGTAAACTTCTTCAAGGCAGTCGGCATAGGCAGGAGCGATCTGCATGGTCGCTGGCGTACCCTGCATGTGCATGAGCACGACTGCAGCGTGGTGCTTCGCGGCAATTTCGGCCATACCGGGCGCTGCCAGCGCTTCGATATCGTTCAGGATATCCGCACCTGCTTCGAGGGCTGCGCGCGCAACCTCCGGATGACGGGTGTCCACTGAGATGACTGCATCGCTCGCTGCCCTGAAGCGTTCGATGACCGGCAGAAGCCGGGCACGTTCTTCTTTCGGATCGATTTCAATAGAACCCGGCCTAGTCGACTCAGCACCGAAATCGATGATATGGGCTCCGTGGCTCACCATAGCAAGTGCTGCCTCCACGGCTGCCTGTGGCTCGTATTTTCTGCTTCCTTCGAAAAATGAGTCAGGCGTAACATTCACAATGCCCATGATGAGTGGCTGCGCGCCGTACAGAAGGCTGCGCTGCCGCGGCAGTTTCAGTATCGTCCGCGTCAATTCGGTTTGCTCGTTCTGGCAATGGGCGCTTGCGGGGCTATCGGACATGCTGTACCTCGCCAGGAACAGGAATCGGCGTTGCCCGGGCTATGGTTGCAGCGGCAACGTTTGCGGCATACGCGTTCTTTTTCGATTCCGGCCCAAGGCTCCGCTGCAATTCTTCCAGAGCTTTCTGAATTCCCTTTGTATTCAAGCCTGCCTGTGCGAGCAGCGCCTCTCTCGAAGCTTGCGCAAGTGGCGTGTTTTCGAATCCAAGGGATCTGATGCTCGCTCGCACGCCGCGGCGAGCCAAAATCGCAGCGAGTGTTTCGCCAAACCCACCAACTCGCACGCCGTCTTCCGCCGTCAGGATTGCATCATAGCGCGCACAGAGCGATGCCAGATATTCCTCATCGATATGCGAGAGGAACCGCACATTGTAGACGTCAGCAAGCACTGCTTTTTTCTCCAGCGCATCGGATGCATCAGCGGCTGAATATGCGAGCGGCCCGACGGCGCACACAAGAATCCGCGCTCCAGCACGCTCCCTCATCATTGTTCCCTTTCCGACTTCGAGAGGGCGCATTGCCCCGTTCGCACATGGCGAAAATGCCTTCGGATAACGCATCATGCAGGGAGCATCCAGGGAAAGAGAGAGCTTCATGAAGGCCGCAAGCTCATCTCCATCTGCGGGAGCAAAGAAAATCAAGTTCGGCATGGCTTTGAAGAGCGCAATATCATAAATTCCCTGATGCGTTTCTCCGTCTTCTCCCACCGCGCCTGCCCTGTCGAGCGCAAACAGCACCGGCACATTCGCAAGCGACACATCCTGAAACACCTGATCCACCGCGCGCTGCATGAAGGTCGAATAAATCGCGACGACAGGCCGCAAGCCCCCTTGCGCAAGTCCTGCGGCAAAGGTCACCGCATGCTGTTCCGCAATGCCGACATCGAACACGCGCTGGGGCCAGCGCTCCAGCATTTTTGCAACGCCTGTGCCCGAGGCCATCGCAGCCGTAATCGCCATTACACGAGCATCATGCTCCGCAAGTTCGATGAGCGAATTTGCAAAGCACGAAGAAAAACTCTCTCCATGGCTTGACTCGCCAGCGCCAGGGATATCGGGGCACGAAGGGCCAAGCCCATGGAAGCTCTCCGGATCCTCTTCCGCCCTTTCGAGGCCTTTTCCTTTTTTTGTAATGACATGCACGACAACAGGGCGATTGAGATTGCGCACATGCGCGAAAGCATCGATCATTGCGGTGATACTGTGCCCGTCGATCGGGCCGACATATTCGAACCCGTAATCGACAAAGAGATTTTCCTTGAAAAAGATTGCTTTGACGGCGCGCTTGCTTCTGTTGATGAATTCGGAGAGCGGCTTGCCAATGCGCGGAATCTTGAGTACGGCAGCATCGACATGGGCGCGGAAGGACTGGTAGCGCATCGATGCCGACAACTTCGACAGATAGCGCGAAATGGAGCCGACTGAACGCGAGATGGACATGCGGTTGTCATTCAAGACGAGAATGAGGGGGAACCCGAGTTGGCCGGCATTGCTGAGCCCTTCCATCGCCATGCCTGAGGTAAGCACCCCATCGCCGACCACTGCGATCACTCTGCCCTGCTTCCCTGTCTGCATGCGCGCAGCAAGAAGCCCGAGCGCCGAAGAGATCGCGGTGGAAGAGTGGCCAGTATCGAAAATGTCGTGTTCGCTTTCTTCGCGTTTCGGAAAGCCCGAAATACCGCCCTGCCGGCGCAGCGTATGAAAGCGCTTTGCCCGGCCGGTGAGGATCTTATGCGGATAGCACTGATGTCCCACATCCCACACTATTGCATCCTGCGGTGAGTGGAATACCCTGTGGAGCGCGATGGTTAGCTCCACTACCCCAAGGTTTGAAGCAAGATGCCCACCGTTCAGCTGTACCGTTTCGACGATGCGGGAACGAATTTCATCCGCAAGGCGACGAAGCTCAGCCAAGGATAATTCTTTCAGGTCGGCGGGGCCGGAAATGTGATCGAGTAATGCCATGTCAATATATTGTACCATTAATTGAAATGGGTTTCCAGGATAGTGCTCCGAACCTTGTGTAAAGCAGGTAGTGCAGAGCAATTTTCTTAATCAGCGCGGCCTCTTGCCATCAAATGGGTCTCGCGACAAGATATGCATATGCTTATAGACATCAAGATTCTCCATCTGCATCGACCGATTTATTATGAAAAGATCGAGCTTGTGAGCGATGAAATACATAACGATGCGATATCTGCGCTTGCCGCACGGTATGGAGAGTGCCTTTTGGTTTTCAGGAATGATAATCTGCTCATACTGAGCGATGATGGGCCGCACCTTGCCGGTAAGCTCGTGCCCTCAACGGTGTACCGCATCGCAGCCCGGAATGGCGGGAAGGGAAGCACTGACACAGCTAGCGCTATACCCGACGAGTCTCAAGGAAATATAGCGGGCAGATCTGCGCCCCGCCAGCTTTCAGCAAATTATTCTATTGCCCGATTCACCCTGTCTGCAGCGGATTACGCGTTTTTCCAGTGGCGAGCGGAATCAGCGCCCCAACCGTCCATCATGTTCGAGGAATTTGCGCGCGAAATCTGGTGGGAACGGCTCGAAACCGAAGGGGCATGGTTCCTGCGACTCGTGCTCGAGGACGGGAAGACCTCGGTTCAGGCCCTAAGATTAGTGCTCTCAACCTTGTGTAAAAGAGGGCACTGAGAAGAACGCACCTCGACGATCCAGAGCGAGCTATTCAACCGAGTGATTAGTGCTCTCAACCTTGTGTAAAGTCGGCTAAGAAAGGACGCACCTCGACGATCCAGCGCGAGCTATTCAACCGAGCGCCAGCCTAGGAATATACTCCGCCTTCTCCTTCCCCGGTGTCCGCCATTCCTTCTTCCAGCTTCTCGCCATCGTCGGGCTCAAAGGGCTTCGTGTTAGAAACGCCCGTTCTTCGAAGAAGCTCTGGTATACGTTTCCGAGCACCGCTGTATCGATGCCGCTTGCCTCGGCATGAGTCTTGGGGTTTCGCTGTGCTGGCCAGCGGATACGGTAGGGCTTGAGGTAGTTGTGCCACATAAGGTAGGCCCAGAGGCGCAGCATGCCGTTTGCGACATTGCGGTTGAAGCAGACACTCTCACGATGGTGGTTCGCCAGGTCCTTTCTGAGCTCGCGATCGGTGTAGTTCGAA
>Ga0302253_1001180_pt1 | contig 16800 bp, 13 predicted proteins | sample AAG_RA_Trp_MG_FD_193537 | JGI IMG/M metagenome (GOLD analysis project Ga0302253, IMG submission 193537) | Enriched activated sludge microbial communities from anaerobic digester in WTTP, New Holstein, Wisconsin, United States - AAG_RA_Trp | ecosystem: Engineered > Bioreactor > Anaerobic >...
CGACATCCAGATTCGTAGTCTGGCGCTCTATCCAGCTGAGCCATGGGCGCGTGATGTAATAATGGCGGAGAGAGCGGGATTTGAACCCGCGGTACACCTTATAGGGCGTACAATCGCTTAGCAGGCGATCGCTTTCGGCCACTCAGCCATCTCTCCGCTTGTTTTCCTCTATCCGGAAAACGCTATTCATTCCCGGTGGTTATATATGGCGGAGGGAGCAGGATTCGAACCCGCGAACCTTTCGGTCAACGGTTTTCAAGACCGCCGCCATAGACCACTCGGCCATCCCTCCGTTTTAATATTCCATGCCGGTTAACAAATCCGATCCATGCCGTGCATGTAGGGTCGCAAGGCTTCGGGAATCGTGACGGTGCCGCCCTCTTCCTGGTAGTTTTCGAGAATTGCGACCACCGTACGGCCGACCGCCAGGCCTGAGCCGTTTAAAGTATGCACAAATTCGATTTTTCCCCCCTCTTCCCGGCGGAAACGGATTGAGCCACGACGGGCCTGAAAGTCCTCGAAATTGCTGCAGGATGATATTTCCCGATAAGTTTCCTGTCCCGGCAGCCACGCTTCCAGATCATAGGTCTTGGCGGAAGAAAAACCGAGATCGGCGCTGCAGAGACTCACCGTCCTAAAGGGAATATTCAGTCGTTTCAGAACCTCCTCGGCGTTCGCCGTCAGTTTCTCCAGTTCGTCATAAGATCCCTCCGGGGTCGAAAACTTGACGAGTTCGACCTTGTTGAACTGGTGCTGCCGGATCAGGCCACGGGTATCTTTCCCGTATGACCCCGCCTCGGCGCGGAAACAGGGGGTATATGCTACATAATAAATCGGCAGCTCTTTTTCACTCAACACCTCATCCCGGTGGATGTTGGTGACGGGCACCTCCGCCGTGGGGATCAGGAAATAATCGACCTTGTCGACCCGGAAGAGGTCTTCCTCGAACTTGGGAAGCTGTCCGGTTGCCGTCATGCTGTCACGATTGACCATAAACGGCGGTAGCACCTCCATGTAACCGTGCTCCTGTGTGTGGAGATCGAGCATGAAATTGAGCACCGCCCGTTCAAGCAGCGCTCCTGCTCCCCGGTAAAGGGTGAAACGGGCGCCGGTGATTTTGGCTCCCCGGCCGAAATCGAGGATATTCAAATTTTCGCCGATTTCCCAATGCGGTTTCGGTGTGAAATGAAAGGTCCTTTTTTCTCCCCAGGTGCGGACAACCGGATTGTCTTCCGAACTCCGACCAAAAACGACGGATTCATGGGGAATATTCGGGATCATCATTACGAGCTGGTTAAGTTTTTCCTCTGTTTGTGCGAGGGTCTCATCCAGTTCCTTGATGCGTGAGGAAACAGTCCCCATTCTTTCAATGAGCTCGGAGGCGTCTTCTTTGCGTTTCTTCTTCTCTCCGACCTGCTTCGAGACAGTATTCCGTTCATTCCGCAGGCTTTCCACTTCCTGAAGGATATTCCGTCGCTGTTCTTCGAGACGGATAAACTCATCCAGATTCAGGACCTGTCCTCTTTCGGTGAGTTTCTGACGAACCAAATCGGTATGCTGCCGAATGAATTTGATATCCAGCATGGCGCACGCTCCTATCCCTGCCCCTTCGCAAGGGAGATATTCCCCTACCACTTTGAAAAGGTGAAGTCAATGATTTTGTCGGAACAGCGACATACAGCGGGAATACAAGTGGGGAGAAATCTATTTTCGGGAGATTTTCCTTTTCAGGTGATCGATAAAAAACAGCAATTCTGCGTTCCTCATCATGAATGATGCCGCAAAGAAGACGATGACACCCAGGCAGATACAAGCCGCCAGATAGAAACATCTAACAGTAAGGGGGGCATGAATGTTCCAGGAAAGGGGAAAACCGGCGAGGTAAATGGCAATCCCCATGATAACTGATGAAAGAAGAACTTTTAACAGGGAACGATAGAATTCACGGTCCAAAAACGGGCCGATTTTTTTCCATAAAATGACGGAGAGCATGAAAACGTTTACCGCCGAGGCAATCGACGTGGCGAAGGCCAGGCCCCCATGTTTGAGGGGCAACATGAGGATGATGCTCATGATAATGTTGACGAACAGAGCGACAAAAGCAGCCTTTAAAGGCGATTTTCGGTCCTGGAGGGCGAAAAAAGCCGCGTCGATGACCCGGATCACGGAAAAGGCCCAGAGGCCCAGAGCATAGTAGAAGAGGGCCTGAGCGGTCAGAATTGCCGAGGATGCATCAAAAGCTCCACGCTGGAACAGAACCGAAAGGATGGGAACCCGAAGCATGATCAGGGCCACCGTTGCCGGGATTACGATAAACAGAATCAAACGCAGTGAAAAGGACAGGGTCTTTTTCAGGTCGTCGATCAACCCTTCCGCGGCCTGTTTGGACAAACTGGGCAGGGTGGCCGTTCCGACGGCAATGGCGAAGACACCCAGGGGCAACTCCACGACCCGGTCGGCGTAGTACAGATAGGAAACGCTTCCTTTGGGGAGCAGGGAAGCCAGAATGGTGGCAATAAAAATATTTAACTGATAGACCGCAGACCCGATCAGGGTGGGGACAAGAAGGCGGCCCATCTGACGCAAACCCGGATGCCGGAAGTTGAAGTTCGGTTTCAGTCGGACGCCCATTTTGACCAGAAACGGCCACTGCATGGCCAGTTGCAGCGCCCCACCGGTCATCACGCCGATGGCCAGAGCGACAATCGGTTCGGCGAAAAACGAATGGAGCAAAAGGGTGGCAATGATCATGCAGATGTTCAGGATGACCGGCGACAGGGCCGGTGCGGCAAAATGCCGGAGCGAATTGAGGATGCCCATGCAAAGGGCAACCAGAGAAATAAAGAAGATGTAGGGAAACATGATCCGGTTCAAAAAAACGGCCAACTCGAACTGATAGGGCAGGTTGGCGAAACCGGGGGCCATGATCCAGACGATCAACGGTGAAAGGATGACTCCGGACAGGGAAACGATCACCAGAATGATCGACAGGATTGTAAAGACGATGTTGGCCAGTTCGAAAGCTTCTTCCCGGGTTTTTTTGGTCAGGTATTCCGTAAAAACAGGCACAAAGGCAACGGTGAGGGATCCCTCACCCAAAAGACGTCTTAAAAGATTGGGTATGCGAAAGGCAACGAAGAAGGCGTCCGTGGCAACCCCGGCGCCAAAGAACGCGGCAACCACCATATCCCGGATAAAGCCGAAAATACGGCTGAGCATGGTGGCCATGCCCACAATCCCGGCGGCTTTGGCGACTTTGGCATGTTCGGCATGCTTCAAGGGGCTATGTCCTTCCTGACGACCATATCGAACAACTCCGGCGCCCGGTTGGCCGCCGGAATAACACTTTTGAGAAGCATGGCCATTTCATTTGATTTCATACCGGAAACCTGGATAACTTTTTTACGGGATGTCTGCCCGCCGATAATCGACAGGCGGTTGCGGGCCAGGTTGAATTGCTCCGCAAGGAAACGCAGGCATGCTTCATTGGCTTTGCCCTCGACCGGGGGAGCTGACAATTTGACCTTTAGGGCGTCGCCGGTCGCGCCGACGATTTCGCACTTTGATGCACGTGGAATGACTTGCACGGAAAAGGTGACGCCGATTTTGGTTTCTTTCAAGGGTAACATGTCATCATGGCCGGCGGAGAGTAAGACAAATCAATTAAATCGAACGCTTAACTCTAACAAAGTGCGCACCAGGAATTCCTGAAGGAGCCAGATTACAAGAATGACGATCACAGGCGAAAAATCAATGCCGAACGATCCGAAGGGAAGCTTTCGTCTGACAAAGGAGAGAACCGGTTCCGTGACCCGGTAGAGAAACCGGACGATTGGATTGTAGGGGTCCGGATTGACCCAGGATAGGAGTGCCCGGATAATGATGATCCACATATAGATAGTCAGAGCCAAATTAAGTAATTTAGCGATCACCGCAATCAGATTTCCGATGACGAACATGGGACCTCCTTATCGATACGGATGTATTGTCCCGGCAAGTAGAACCGGGATCAGACATCAATCGCTTCTGCCTACCACAGATGATCGGAAAAATACAAGGTCGGAAGGGGAAACCGCTGATTATTCTATGAGGATCATCCTTTTCAAATGATTTCCGGTTGACATGATGTGAAAAATATTGGATTTTCTCAGTGCATTCTCAAAAAGAAGGGAGAAATGGGTATGCTGCAGAAGAAAAGAATGGCCATCATTGGCGTCGGCAAGATGGGCGGGGGGCTTTTGGAAGGCATCCTGGCCCGGAAACTGATGGCGGCGAAGACGATCACCGTTTATGACAAAGTTTCCGGACGCCTGTCCGAACTCAAGCAGAAGTACGGGGTGCGTCCGGCGGCAAACAACCGGGAGGCCCTGACCGGGGCCGATATCGTGATCCTGGGCGTTAAACCCCAGAATATGCGCGATTTGCTGGAGGAGATTCGTGGGGCCTTGGGGAACAATCAACTTCTCATTTCCATTGCCGCAGGCATTTCCACGACCTTCATCGAAGAAGCCCTGAAGAAAAAGGTTCGCGTTATCCGGGTCATGCCGAATATGCCCGTCCTAATCGGCTGCGGGGCCACGGCCTTGGCGCCGGGTAAATATGCCCAGGAGGAAGACGTCGCCCTGGCGCTCCAGATTTTCGACGCGGTGGGGATATCGACCGTTGTGACAGAAGAACTCATGGATGCCGTAACCGGTTTAAGCGGCAGCGGACCCGCCTATGGCTTTATGATGATCGAAGCGCTTTCTGATGCGGGGGTGTTGATGGGGCTTTCGCGCGAGACGGCGGTGAAGTTGGCCGCTCAGACCATGCTGGGCGCGGCCACGCTTTGCCTCCAGGCCGAGAAGCATCCGGCTGTCCTTAAAGACATGGTTACTTCTCCCGGTGGGACGACCATTGCGGGGTTGAAAGTCCTGGAAGAAGGAAAATTTCGGGCAACTCTGATGAAGGCTGTTGAAGCAGCCACCCTGCGTTCCAAAGCCCTGGGGAAGTAAGCACAGCAACACGTTAATCACAAGGAAGGGGGAAAATCCTGATGAATTTCCCCCCTTCCTTGTTTAGCAATTCAAGCTGAAAGCCCTTAAATCCATAATCCGGTTGCCCATAAACATGCCGGAGCTTAATCCTCCCGCCGGCTAATACCCTGTCCTAAAGAAACCGCAGCCGGAATTTCACCGGTGCTTTTTATGGTCATGGGCGTTGATTCCTCGCTCGGATGATCCGCTGTTCTTTTTTTGCGCCGCCGGGTGCGTCGGCGGGATTTTTTCTTGGGAAGTTCGGCGGGCATTTCCTGCATACCTCCCGATTCAACCATGGCCGCGGCCGGTTCTTCGGCGACCTGCGGTGGCGGAGCCATCTTTTCCGGTACCGGCACAGGCGGTGCGGCCAACGTCTGGTGCTGCTTCATTTTTTTGTCTTTGATCTTTTGCATCTTGCCGCCCGGTTTCGTGTCCGGGGGTTCCGGTGCCGGGACATGGTCGATGAATGCTTCCCGGCTGGTGACCGTGATGGACACATCATCCCAGTTCATCTCGGTACTGCCCGAGATGTGAATCGCCAGATTGTAGTCGCCTTCCAGACGGCAGAGTTCCATGCGTTTCTGGTTCAGGAGATAGTTCGCCACTTCGTGGGGCAAGGAAACCTTCATTTCCGAGGCCTGTCCCTTTACCGCTTGGGATTCCAGCTTGCGGAAAGCGCTTAATGCCGTGTATTCGAGCGAAGGACGGACACCGCTTCCATTGCAGAAAGGACACGAAGTATAGCTGATCTCCTGGATCGTGGACTGTTTTTTCTGTCGCGATAACTCCAGCAATCCGAACTTGGAAATCTTGGAGAGCTGAATACGGGCCCGGTCGAGACTCAGGGCCTTTTTAAAAACTTTCTCCACCTCGCCCTGGTGTTTTTTATCCATCATGTCGATGAAATCGATAACGATCAGTCCCCCGAGGTCCCGGAGCCGCAGTTGCCTTGCAATTTCCTCCGCCGCTTCAATATTGGTCTTGTAAGCCGTTTCCTCGACGTTTTTCTTGTTGGATGCCCGGCCGGAGTTGACATCGATGGTGATCATCGCCTCCGTCGGATTGATGATGACATATCCTCCCGATTTGAGATTGACCCGCTCCTGGTAGATGATCCGGATCTGTTCTTCCAGGTTGTACTTGTCGAAAAGGGGGATTTTTTCCTTGTAGAGCTTGATCATGCGGACGTTGCGCGGGGCGACGGCTTTGCAATAGGCCCGCATTTTTCGGAAGGTATCGACATTGTCGACCAGAATTTCCTCGATTTCCGGTGTGAAATAATCGCGCAGAGTCCGGACGCCGAAGTCGCTTTCCTGATAAATCAAGGCCGGGGCAGAGACAGTCTGCGCGGTTTTTGTGATGTCATGCCAGAGCCGGGAGAGGAGATTGTAGTCCCGGGACAGTTCCTGCTTGGTTCGGTTATAGCCAGCCGTGCGGATGATGAAGCCCATGTTTTCTTCGATCTTGACCTGGGCGACCAGTTCCTTTAGATGTTTGCGATCTTCTTCATCTTCGATTTTCCTTGAGATGCCGCTGCTTTCCTTGTGAGGAAGCAGGACCAGGTAACGGCCGGGTAAGGAAACGTAGCCGGTCAGGAGTGCACCCTTGTTACCGATTTCCTCCCGGACCACTTGGATCAGGATTGTCTGACCAACTTTCAGAGTGGGCCGTCCGGGCGTGGAATCGCGCGGCGTTTCTCCTTCTCCCGAGACCAGGGCGGGATTGACGTCCCTTAGGGGCAGGAAGCCGTCCCGCTGGGCGCCGTAACTGACAAACGCCGCCTGGAGCCCCTTTTCGACCTTCAGGACCACGCCCTTGTAGATGTTGCCGGTGATGGGTTCTCTTGCTGACATCTGGATGTTGAATTCCAGAAGCTTGCCGTTCTCGTCAACCGTGGCCATCCGTTTCTGTTCCTGATGGACCGCGTTGACCAACATGTGGTGTTTCATATTTGTCCTTGTCCTTTTGCCTTAAAGCCGTATCCCCGGGTTACGCGGCTCGGCAAAATCTGTTTTATTGAAAGGCGGTTATATCGCCTTTGCCGATTCTGATAATCTCTACGACGTCATCGACCAGGTTGAGGACACTGGACGGCGTCGCGGAGGAGATGCCACCGTCGATGACCATATCGACGACATGGTGGTATCTTTTTTCCATTTCTTCCGGGTTGGTGATAAATTCACCTTCGTCGTTCTTGACGCTTGTACTGATAATCGGACGCCCCAACTCTGCCACCAGGGCCATGCAAATAGGATTATCGGGAACGCGGATACCCGTTGTCTGTCTTTTGGGAATAATGATCTTGGGGACGGCTCGCGATGCCTTGAGGATGAAGGTATAGGGTCCGGGCAGGAGCCGTTTCATGACTTTATATGCAAAATCAGAGACTTGGGCATACTGACTGATGTCCTTCAAGTCGGAACAGATAAAGCTGAGGGGTTGCTTGCGGTCCCTTCTCTTGATGTCATAAATTCGTTCAATCCCCTTTTTGTTGAACAGGTCGCACCCGAGACCGTAGACGGTATCCGTCGGATAGATAATAACGCCCCCCTGCTGCAGGATTTCGGCTGCTTTTTTGATCCAGCGCATCTGGGGATTCTGATGATGCAGGGAAACTAACATAAAACCATCTTTGCTTGAGCCGCGCGAAGGGCTTTCCTCCGCCTCCGGACTTCTGGGAACCCCTATAGCAGAAAAAAACCCGTCCTGCAATGCTATGAATTCAAAGACATGATGGTTTTTATATGCGTGTTCTTTTTCCGGCGAAATCAGTCTGTTCTGATATTCTTGTTCAACCGGTCCTTGCTCAGTTTGTACTGGATACTGTCGACCAGGGCATGCCAACTGGCTTCGATGACGTTGGACGAAACGCCGATCGTACTCCAGAAATCGGTATCGTCTCGTGAATCCAGCAGCACCCGTACCATGGCGCCCGTGCCGTCGCTGCCCTCGAGAATCCGGACCCGGAAATCGACGAGATGCATATCACTGATTTCGGGGTAGAAAGTAATCAGGGCCTTCCGCAGGGCGCAGTCCAGGGCGTTGATCGGGCCGTTGCCTTCGGCGGCGGTAATTTCAACCTCGCCGCCGACGGAGATTTTGATCGTTGCCTGTGATGTGGCCGGATTGGTTGACATCTGGGAGGTGATGACGTGGAAGCATTCCAGGGTGAAAGGCTCCTCGAATTCGCCCGTGGCTTTTTTCATCAACAGGGCCAATGACCCGTCGGCGGCGTCGAACTGGTAGCCCTTGTCTTCCATCTCCTTGATTCTCTGAACGATTCTTCGGCTCATGGCCTCATCCAGACCCAGATCAACCCCCAGTTCGCGGGCTTTGTACTCGATGTTACTCTTCCCGGAGAGATCCGACACCAGCACCCGCTGTTCATTTCCGACCAGCTCCGGCTTGATATGCTCGTAGGCCACGGCGTTTTTGATGATGGCACTGACATGGACGCCCCCCTTGTGGGCGAAGGCGCTCTTGCCCACGAAGGGCCGTGAATGGAGAATCGGAACATTGGCCACTTCGCTGACGAAGTTGGACAGATTGGTCAGGTGCCGGACCGATTCTTCCGGAAGGCACTTCATGCCGAGTTTTACCTGCAAATTAGCAATGATAGGGATCAGGTCGGCGTTGCCGCAGCGCTCACCGAAGCCGTTGATGGTTCCCTGAACCATCTTGACCCCCGCCCGGGCCGCCGCGACGGAATTGGCGACCGCCAGGGCGCAATCGTTGTGCACGTGGATGCCAAGCTTTTGCGGCGGGATGATCGTGGCGACTTCTTCTATAATTTCGGTGAGTTCATTGGTCATGGTCCCGCCGTTGGTGTCACACAGGACAATGAAATCCGCTCCGGCGGACAAGGCCGTCTTGATGGTTTTGATCGCGTAGCGGCCGTTGTGCTTGTACCCGTCAAAAAAATGCTCGGCGTCGTAGACGACTTCCTTGCCCTTGGACTTCAGGTACCGGACGGAATCCCAGATCATCGTTTCGTTTTCTTCCAGGCTCACACCGAGGATTTCCGTGGCGTGGAGGTCCCAGGTTTTGCCGAAGATGGTCACGGTGGGCGTTTCGGCTTCCAACAGAGAATTAAGATTCGGGCATTGTTCGGGATGCAGGTCCGACCGCCGGGTGCTTCCGAACGCCGTCAGTCGGGCATTCTTGAAGCGGACCTTTTTGGCCATTTCGAAGAAGCGCATGTCCTTCGGATTAGAGCTGGGCCAGCCGCCCTCGATGTAATGGAATCCCATTTCGTCCAGCCGCAGGGCGATTCTCAGCTTCTCTTCGGCGGAAAAGTTGATCTGCTCACCCTGGGTTCCGTCCCGCAGGGTCGTGTCGTAGATTAAAACGTCGTTAGTTGCCATTTTTTTCTCCTTGTAAAAAAAAACCGTTATCAGGACCACCTGATAACGGTTTTTGGTTCTTCTTGTGCAGTGAAATTACACCATTATCAGGTCCCCTATGTCGAGGGGGCTAATTATGCCCGCGATAATAATAATGGGACGAATAATGGTACAGTTCATGACTCCGATTCCTTCAAATACATCTAAACTGGCTATCTCATAAGAGAAAAACCCCGGTTTGTCAACAGAAATGTTTATCAAGTGTCGTTAAGCAAACGATGTTCTACGGCATAGAGGGTCAGTTCCGCATTTTTCTTAAGATTCATCTTCTCCATGATGCGTGCGCGGTAGGTGCTGATGGTTTTGACACTCAGGCACAGTTCTTCGGCGATTTCAGAAACGGTCCGTCCGGAGGCAAGCATCAGCATGACCTGATATTCCCGGTCGGAGAGCTGTTCGTGGGGGAGTTTTTCTGAGTCGGTGCCGAGTTCGAAGGCCAGTTTTTCCGCCACGGAAGGGCTGACGTATTTTCGCCCGGCGGAGACTTTCCGGATGGCGCCGATCAATTCATCAGGGGCGCTGGCTTTGTTCATGTATCCCGCAGCGCCTGCCCGTAACGCCCGGATGGCGTACTGTTCCTCGGGGTGCATACTGAGGATCAGAACCGGCAACTTTGGATGTTCCCCCTTGATATCTTTGAGGATTTCAAGACCGCTCCGACCCGGCATGGAAATATCCATTAAGATGACATCGAAGGTTGCCCGGCGGATTTTGTCCAGGGCTTCCTGACCGTTTGCCGCCTCGGCCAGGACAGACATATCCTCAACATCACTCAGGATCTGTTTCAATCCTTCTCTGACGATGGCATGATCGTCAACGACCAGTATTCTGATCATGGCTTTATCATCCTTTCCTGAAGGGGGACGGTGACGGTTACCCGGGTGCCCTGATTTTCTTTTCCCTCGATGACGACGGTACCGCCCCAGGGGTGGACCCGCTCGCGCATGCCGATCAGACCGAAGGAGCGGGGATCGTCGATCTGGGCACGGGTTACGCCACGGCCGTTGTCAGCCACCTCGAGCACCAGGGCGGCGTTTTTTGCGAACAGACGTACGGTGACTTGCGTAGCGCCGGCATGGCGAATGACGTTGGTCAAGGTCTCCTGAAGGATGCGGAAGACGGCGGTCGCCAGCTGGCGGTCGATGTTCTCGTCTTCAATGGACAGTTCGGCCCGGCAGGGAAGGCCGCAGCGGCGCTCAAAATCCTGGGTCTGCCATTCGATGGCGGCGACCAGGCCGAGATCGTCAAGCAGTCCCGGGCGTAGATCCGAGGAGATGCGGTGGACCGTCTCGATGGTGCTGTCGATGAGTTTTGACATGTATTCTGTTTTTTTCCGAAGGGCAGGGTTTGTTTCGGAAATGCGATGTCCCAGCCAGGAAATGTCCATTTTAAGAGCCGTCAGGGACTGTCCCAGTTCATCGTGGATTTCCCGGGCGATGCGGGTCCGTTCCTCTTCCCGGATCGACTGGAGGTGGAGCGAGAGGTTGCGGAGCTGCTCCCGGGAGGTTTCCAGTTCCTGTTGGGCTCTTTTCTGCTCGGTGATGTCTTCATAGGTGACGACGATCCTTCGTTCCCGAAGGGTTTCCCCAATGCGTGAGGCTTTCATCGTACAGAGGATTTCCTGCCCATCCTTGCGCCGCGCCGGGAATTCGGTGCTGAATGTCCTCTGGGTTTCCAGGGCCGTATAAAACAGCCGGGCGATTTCGTCATAGTCTGCTTCATTGCGATAGAGCAGGCGGACGTTTTTGCCGATCAATTCCTCCGGCCGCCAGCCGAAAACCCGCTCGACGGCATTGTTGGCGAAGATGAACAGCCGGTTGTGGAGACCGATCACGGCGTGGGGGATGGCGTCGAGGATGGAAGACTCCAGGGCTTCCAGCTCTTCCAGGCGGCTCCGGGCCTCTTTCTGCTCCGTCGTGTTCATGGAATTGCCGAGGACGGCCCTCAGGCCCTGGTACTGGATGGACTTGACCGTTTCCAGAATCCATCTGACGCGTCCGTCTTTGGTCAGGATGCGAAATTCATAGGGCGAAAATCGCTGTCCTTTCAGCATCCGGATGGCGTTTTTCCGGGCCATTTTCCGGTCCGCCGGGTGAATGATCGACGGCGGGTCCATATTAAGCATTTCCTCTTCCGTGTAACCGGCATACTCTTGGATGTGGGGATTCACATAACGGAAGCACTTGTCCTGCAGGATATAGACGCCGACCTGCGCACTGTCGGCCAGGGTCTTGTAGAGATCATCATGGAAGACAGGTGTTTTGGTCGATGGTTTACTTTCCCTGCGCCGGTTATGAGGGTGTTCGGTGATTTCCAGGGAAGATGCGGCCGGTTTGTCCGTTTTCTTTTTCATGAAGAATCTCTTATCAGGAATTCAGGTGGGGGAAGTATAACCGCAATTACGAGAAAAAGAAATCCCTCTTGCGTTAACTTGTGCTAAAGACAGCCATCGGAAGGAGAAGGAAACGGCGATGAAAATCAACAACCTCCATGACTGGCATGTGGGCATCAATGAGGCGATCGTCCTTCAGGAAAATCTCCGGGCGCGTTTAATCCTGTCGGATACGCCCGGCGGACAACCGCCCGAAACGATCGCAGGGGCGGATATCTCCTATTCAAAAAATTCGGATTTGTTCTTTGCCGTGGTGATCCTCTTTTCCTATCCTGGCCTGGAGTTTTTGGAAGAGGCGACCTGGATGGAGCGGGTGAGTTTTCCCTACGTGCCGGGCCTCTTGTCTTTTCGGGAGGCGCCGCCACTCCTGAAGGCGTTCGAACGGTTGTCGCGGGCGCCGGAGTTGGCCATTTTCGACGGTCAGGGGATCGCCCATCCCCGCGGGATTGGGCTTGCGTCCCATATGGGCCTTTTTCTCGACATCCCGACCATCGGTTGCGCCAAGACCCGCCTGGTCGGGGAATTTACGCCGGTCGGGTTCGAAAAAGGAGATCGGTCGGATCTCCTTTTTAAAGGGGAGTCGGTCGGCAGGGTCGTGCGCAGCAAGAGAAACGTCAAGCCCCTGTTCGTCTCACCGGGACACCGTATCGGACAGGAGCGGGCGGCGGAGGTGATCCTCTCCTGCTGCCGGGGCTACCGTTTTCCTGAGCCCATCCGCCGGGCCCATCACCGGGTAAACGAATTGCGGGTTGAACATATGTAAACGATACGGCTATTTGTCGTCCTGGACTTGGAGGATGTGTCGCAATTATCAGAAATCAATAAAAAAAGTCGTTACACCGGCGAAAGCCGGTATCCAGAACATACTGATAATACTGGATTCCATGTCGCGCTACGCTTGCCCGGAATGACCATGCAGACGATTTGACGACGGAAACTCGATCTGTCTGTTTAAACCCGCGGCCCCTCGGGATTCAGCTTCCGGTAGACCGCCATGACCTCCGTCCGGGTCAGCACTGCGTCCACCCGGTCCACGTACTTCAAAATGTTTTCCCGCCCTCCCTCTTCCCGGTCGATGAAAGCGACCACCCGGTCGATGACCAGCCCTGCTTCCCGCACCGCCTCGATGGCCGTGATGGTCGAGCCCCCTGTGGTGATGACATCGTCGAGAACGACGATCCGTTCTCCCGGCTGCAGGGTTCCTTCGATCTTGCTCTTGGTTCCATGATCTTTCGCTTCCTTGCGGACCGTAAAGGATTTGATGGGTTTCCTCTCCTGGAAGGAGATCACCGCCAGGGCGTTGGCGATGGGGTCGGCGCCGAGGGTGAGTCCGCCGGCGGCGGTCACGGGGGCTTCCTGCAGCATGCCGAAGAGGACCTTCCCGATCAGGTTCATCCCTTCCGGGTCCATGGTCGTCGGCTTGCAATTGAAGTAGTAGTTGCTCTGTTTTCCCGAGGCCAGGGTGAAGGGCGGGTTATCCCGGTATTGGAAGGATTTCTCCAGAACGATTTCAATCAGACGCTGTTTGAGATCAGTCACAATTTACCTCCGTTATCATTATAATATATGTACGAAATCAGGTTCACACTGCCGGAGGTGTATCATCAGACGGAAACCGCCTCTTCTGTCATGTCTAAACGAAGTGAAGAATCTTGTAGTTACAGTATGTTGTAAGCATTAGATTCTTCGGCTGACGCGTCAGAATGACATGGAGTACAATCTTTGCGGCAGGTGTCCTGTTTTCTTATTTGTTTTTCAATAGTGATTCGACCACCTTCGCTGCTTCAACGCCGTCCTTGGAATAGTGGGCGCCGATGGAAGCAGCATACGCGGCCGTGACAACGGCGCCGCCGACCATGAAGGGACAGGTTTCCCCCTCGGTCCGGGCCAGGTCGATGACCTCTTTCATATTGACCATGGTCGTCGTCATGAGGGCCGACAGGGCAACCACATCGGGCCGTTGTGCTTTCATCTCGGCGACAATCGTTTCCGGGGCGACGTCTTTTCCCAGGTCGATGACGTTGAAACCCTGGTTCCGCAAAAGCAAAGCGACGATATTCTTACCGATATCATGGATATCCCCCTTGACCGTCGCGATGATGACGACAGCCTTGGCCTTCGTTCCGCTCTCCTTTTCCAGAAGGGGCTCCAGATGGGCCATGGCCTTTTTCATCGTTTCGGCGCTGGCCATAAGCTGGGGAAGAAAATACCGCTTCTGTTCGTAAAGATCACCGACCCGGTTGATGGCCGGGATCATGATTTCATCGACCAGCCGTCCTGGGGCATATCCCTGCTCCAGGTTTTCCCGGATCACATCAAGGACGTCGTCCCTGCTGCCGACGAGAATGGCCTGGGTCAGCAACTCCTGCGCAGTCAGTTTTTTCTCCGCCGGTGGCGTTGCGGTTGCCGCGGTCTGTCCGGAAAAGTGAGCGATATAGGCCGCCGCCTTGGGATCCCGGCCCAACAGAACGTCACCACTTCGCTTGACCGCCATGAGTTCCGGAATGGCCGGGTTGGCGATGGCCATGGTCAGGCCCGCCTGATGGGCCATGGCCAGTAGCGTCGTGTTGATCCAGCGCCGCTCGGGTAGCCCGAAGGAGACATTCGACAGGCCCACGATGGTCCGGCAGCCGAATGTGCTGGTACACCACTCAATGGTTTTGAGGGTTTCCACCGGTGCTGCCGGGTCGGAGGCGACCGTCATGACGAGGCCGTCCACCACGATATCCTCTTTCGTGAATCCGCAAGCCTGCGCCTGCTTGAAAATGTCGCGGATAATGGCAATCCGCTTCTCCGCCGTTTCCGGCAGGATTTTCCCCGTGAGCGGCAGGAGAATAAACATGGCGCCGTATTTCGCGGCCAGGGGCAGGAGCCGTTCGATTTTGTCCGGCTCGCCCGAAATGGAGTTGAGCAGAGCCCGACCCGGATAGAGGCGCAGCGCCGTGGCGATCGTGTCCATGTTCGAGGAATCGATCACCAGGGGCAATTCCGTCGCTGTGGACAATAAATAAACGATATCCTTGATGGTTTTCTGTTCGTCGATATTGGGGACGCCGATGTTGACATCCAGGAGATCCGCCCCGGCCTGTTCCTGGTCTTTCGCCATTTGACGCACCAGGGAGTATTTCCCCACCAAAAGTTCCTGCTGGAGATCTTTTTTCCCCGTGGGATTGATCCGTTCGCCGACAATGACCAACGGATCGGATTTCTTGAATATTTTCGCCTTCGTGGCGGAGCTGACGGCGCTTACGGATTTGCAGACCGGGGCCATCGCCGGCCGTCCGGTAAGCGCTCTATTCAACTCCCGGATATGATCCGGCGTCGTCCCGCAGCAGCCGCCGATGAAGTTGGTCCCCGTCTCGGCCATGCGCGACGCCTGCGCGGCGAACACGTCCGGCGTCATATCAAAGCAGGTAACGCCATCCACCACCTTGGGCAAGCCCGCGTTGGGTTTTGCCACCAGCGGCACTTTCGCATAGGGTTTCATGGCGGCGATGAAGGTGTTCATCGTCTCCGGGCCGGTGGAGCAGTTGCATCCCACGGCGTCGGCGCCCAGACTTTGTAGGGTGATCAGTGCCGCCAAGGAGTCCGTGCCGTTTAGGGTCCGGCCGTTAGACTCGAAGGTCATGGTGACGATGGTGTAGAGATCGGAGAGTTCCTTCACGGCGATGAGGGCCGCCCGGGTCTCCTGGATATCCAGCATTGTTTCTATGACCAGCAGATCGACGCCGCCGTCGATGAGCCCCCGAATCTGTTCCTTATAAATATCGATGGCGTCCTCAAAGGGGAGGTCGCCGAAAGGTTCGACAAAGTGGCCCGTCGGGCCGATGTCGCCGGCGACCAGGGTTTTGCCGCCCACGGCTTTTTTCGCGATTTCGGCCAGGCGCCGGTTCGTTTCTCCGATATTGGTTACACCGTACTGGTTCAGTTTAAGGCGATTCCCGCCGAAGGTGCAGGTATAAACGATATCCGATCCCGCGTCCTTGTAAGCCCGGTGAATCTTAGCCATGCCGACGGGGTTTTGGAGGGCCCAGAATTCCGGGCAGGCCCCGGTGGGCATGCCTTGCTTCTGGAGTTCCGTTCCCGTTGCACCGTCCAGGAGCACAATGCGGTTTTTGAGGATAAGGTTGATCTGGCTTCTTGCGTTCACGGCTTATGATATTGGGTGCTGAGATTAGAGGATCACGACGATCCGGTCAGGTGCTGCACATTTCTAAACCCGCTTTCTGAAAGCGGATTTCTCTGTTTCGATACGTTAATGGGAACGGTCCCCATATAGCAGAACCCGCCCTGGCTTGCAAGGAATAGATGAATTGCCGTCGCGTTCCGAGACCTCAAGGCTGCGGCTCAATCCGGAAAAGGGGATAAAATAGCGTCTTTCAATCTTCCAGGTGGATGTGCTATTCATAAAAAATAAATTAGATAGAAGAACCGCTGGGTTGTAAGTAACCGGAGGCAGTTTTCCCCTTGAAAAAATCTTTTAATCTTTACGGTCTGCTGGGTTTCGCCCTGGCGTGTTACTTTGCCGTCGTCCAGCAGTGGTCCCTGCCGGCGTTCTGCTGGGGGACCTGGCTGGCCGGTCTTCTGTACACGTGGGGCTGTATCGCCGCCGGCGCCCTCCAGATCATCCTCTTTGCCCGGGCGGACAAGGCGACCTATGAGGAACGCCTGCCGTTTGTGCGGCAGCTTCCTCCGATTGTGTACCTGTTTGGAATCGTTGTCTTGAGCGTCTGCGGGGGCATTCTGGCGTTTCGCGTCTACAGTTTTTTCTTCGGGTTCTACGGGCTGTTTCTCTCCGTTTTTGCGGAAATGGAACCCTTGGTATTCTTTGGCCGGAACGGTTTCATCAACTCGGATTTTTTCACCCCCGTGGCGTATCTTGTGGATCTATTTTGGCCTGTGGCACTGGCTGTCATGATTGCCAACTGGGAGGATTTCTTTGGCAGGAAGCTGAACCCCTGGCGGCGGATGGCGCTCCCTTTTCAGC
>Ga0302253_1001181_pt1 | contig 16798 bp, 22 predicted proteins | sample AAG_RA_Trp_MG_FD_193537 | JGI IMG/M metagenome (GOLD analysis project Ga0302253, IMG submission 193537) | Enriched activated sludge microbial communities from anaerobic digester in WTTP, New Holstein, Wisconsin, United States - AAG_RA_Trp | ecosystem: Engineered > Bioreactor > Anaerobic >...
TCCTCCCTGCTTAGCCTGTCCAGGGAGGCAACATGGCGCAAGGGCGCCACCATGATATGGCCGTTGTTATAAGGATAAATGTTGAGCATGGCCAGGGATACGCGGGTGCGCAGGAAGACATAATGCCTGCAGTCGTTTTTCTTCAGGCGGGCATGGCAGAAAAGGCATCCCTTTTCTTTTTTGATCTTTTTGATATAGCCGATCCTCCACGGGGCCCAGAGTTTATTCATTCCGCCAGACCTCCCTCTTCTTGTGGATTTCACGCCATAAGACGCCGGTGCCATCGTAAAACACAAATTTCCCGGGAGATGTTCCATCGTAAGGTGTAACGGGATTCATGACTCTATCCTTTCGATCTTTACGCGCAAGTCTCCGTTGATCTCGACGATCCCGAAGGTATTATAAGGAGCAAAGATCTTGTCGGTGGGGCTCCCCGGGTTGAGATAGATCGTCTTGCCGGATTTTTCCTGGAAAGGCGTGTGCGAGTGTCCGAAAACGACGAGGTCGAAGGAATTATCGAAATTTTCCTTGATTGTTTGCAGCATCATCGCGGGGTTGCCGTAACCATGCATGATACCGATCTTGAAATTTTTGACGGCGAATGCTTCTTTTTCTTTCAGATGGTCGCGTAACTCCGGGGTATCCATGTTGCCGAGGACCGCCTTGAGCGGTTTGAGATGCCTGATTTGCTGGTAGAGATCATAAGACGTAAAATCACCCGCATGGATAACGAGGTCCGATTGTTTTATTTCCGAGACGAGCTGGGCTGGGAGTTCTTCATATCTGTCCGGTATATGGGTATCGGAGATGACGCAGATGCGCATTATTTTATGATCCCCGGTTTGCCGTAGAGTTCCAAGAGGTCGTTGATGTTTTCGATACCCCAGGTGGCGATACGGGATTCTTTGGCCAGGAGTTTTGCATTGCGGTCGATCTCTCCCAGTCCGATGATGATCTTATGGATTTTTTTCTGTTTGAAGGATTTGACCATGGCAATGAATTCCGTGACGTCGTGTTCGTTGATGCCGTCTTCTTTGATGGCGGCGATCCAGAGGTTGTCCTGGGTTTTTCCGAAGATGCCGACGCGCAGATTGGAATTTTCGAATGTGACGAGCTTAAGCTCTTTGAAGGCGTCGAGCTGGAATTTCTTGCGGTCGATAAGGATCTCATCGTCGATCTCGAACTGGTTGAAGACTTCGCAGATCCTGTCGGCAACCGGTTTTTTGGAGACATTGAGGAAGGCGTCGATCTCGTTTTGGATCTGGCGGTGGAAATGAGCCGCCTGTTCCGTCAGGTCGTGGCTCAAGCTGTTGAGTTTCTCCGCGTGGGCGAATTTGAGCCAGAAGGCCAGAAGCCTGTCCGTGATGACATAAAAAGACCCGTTCTTGGTCAGGATGCCGAGATCGATGAGTTTGTTGCATTTTTGGATGACCTGCGAACGTTGCTGTCTTAACTGGGGCGCCAGGTCTTTGAGGCGGTTTTTCCCGAGGGCGACGGCATCCAGAAGATAGACGAAGTCGTTTTTATTGCGTCCGAGGGCCAGGAGGGCCAGGCGCATCGTGAAACGCAGGTTGAAGACCCCCCAGTCGTGGAAGAGGAGTTTTTCAAGGGTCTGGATGAGGATATCGGCGGTCATGGTTTTTTGCTGGGCGGCGCGGCATGCAACAGCCGCTTCTTCGGAAAGGATCTTGAGGTAAAACGGGTGGCCCCCCGTGAAGTAGATCAGGAAATCCATCAGGTCTTTCGAAATTTCGACATTGCCGAAGATTTTTGCGATGATCTGCTCGCTGCCCGGTCCTGTGAAATTTTCCAGTTCCAGCGTTTCGAAATTCCCGAAGAGAAGCGAAAGGTCGCTCAAGAGGATATCTTTGGCAAGCGCTTTATGGGAACTGGAAAAGATAAAAAGGGTGTTCTTCTGCAGCATGATCCTTTTGCCGAGATCGCTGCAGATCTCGTCATATCCCAGTTTTTTCAGGTGGTGGAATTCGTCGAAGACGATGACGATCCGGCGCTGGCTTTCCGTAGCAAAGAGGTCAAAGAGGTCGAAGAGCTCCGAAAACAGCCGCTCAGGACGGTCTTTATCGATTTTTTTCAGCAGGGATTCCGCAGCTGCCGCCGTCTGGGGCAGGAGGTCTTTGGTGCGCTTGACCAGGATGTCCAATGTTTCTCTGGAGGAGAGAAGCTGGGCGCCTTTAAGATAGTTGAACAAAAGACTGTTGAGGCATCTTTTGAGGAAGAGGGAGTATTCATGGGGGAAGATTTCTACATAGATCGGGATGACCCCCTCTTCTTTGAACCCGTCCAAGAATTTCTTAAGAACGGTGGTTTTGCCGATCAGCTCTTCGCCGAGGATGGCGATGTTCTGCCGGTATCCGTCCCGGAAATCCGAGAGGCGTTTATGGAGCAGGTCCAAAATTTCTTTGCGTAAAGACGCAATGACGTTATCCATGTCAGTCCAGATAAAAGAGCGGGTTTTGCGGCCTGTGTTTTCTGCGGATTTCAAAATGGAGCAAGTCCGTATCTTTGCCGGAAACATTACCTGCCTTGGCGAGGACGGCCCCCTGTTTGACTTCGTCTCCCAGCTTGACGCTGGATGTCGCGTAGCCGCAGTAGACGGTGCGCAATCCGTCTTTATGATCAAGGATGATGGTCTGTCCGTATCCCGTCAACTTTCCGATGAAAACAACACGCCCGTCCCGCGAGGCCATGATATTTTGCGTGTCGCCTGTCGAGATGTCGATGCCTTTATTGCTGGTTCCTCTGGTTTTTTGACGGAAATAGGCTGTGATGCGTCCCTTGACAGGCCAGATGAAGTCTTCGGTGCCGCCGCCGGCCGTAAAATTGGATGCCGGCGTAATTTTCTTGCGTTGTCCTCCGGGGATGATGAGCGTCTGGCCTGCCGAAATTGTCGTTGAATCCGGGATCTTGTTGAAACGGGCAATTTCTTCCGGGTCCGTTTGGTACATGCGGGCGATACGCCAGAGGGTCTCTCCTGCGGCGACCGTATGCGTGGTTGCCGGCAATGAGGAAGAAGGCGATACGGCGGGCAGGGCGGCAACGGTGTCTTGACGGGCTTGGGGTGGCATTGGTGCGCTTGCGCATGCAGATAATCCAACCGCAAGCCATACAGCTACGAGGAATTTTAAGTAAGACATATAATGAAACCGACAGCTAAACGAATCTTAAGCGAGCAAGAGGAATCCCCGGCAGGGAACTCACAAATTTTTCCTAAGCGGGTGAGCGGAATCGAACCGCCGTGTACAGCTTGGGAAGCTGCCATTCTACCATTGAATTACACCCGCAAATCAGGGTGGCTCGCAAATTTTTCAATATCCTGTCCACGCAGGTGTTTTATTCTATCACCAGGAGGAATGTTCGTCAATAAGTCTTAATGATGGTTTTGGATTTTTTTGCCGCTAGGCCTGCTTTTGGCGATCGGCCGGGCCGGCAGGCAGGTATCGATGAGCCTGATCGAGCAGAATTCTCCGCACATGGTGCAGACGCCTTTCGTTTTCGGCCTGGAAGACAATTTGTATTCTTTTGCTTTGCGGGGGTCGATCGCGTATTTGATCTGTTGCTGCCAATCCCTGTGTTTTCTGGCAATGGCCATGCGGTGGTCCTGTTCGGCGGCCCCCTTGAGGCCGCGGGCAATGTCCGCTGCATGGGCGGCGATTTTCGATGCCACGATCCCCTGGCGCGTGTCGTCCACGGAAGGATGACGGATATGTTCGGCGGGGGTGAGGTAGCATAGAAAGTCGGCGCCGTAATAAGCGGCCAGAGCTCCGCCGATCGCACCGGTGATATGGTCATAGCCGGCCCCGATATCCGTCACCAGGGGGCCCAGCACGTAAAATGGGGCCCCATCGCAGATTTTTTTCTCCAGCTCCATATTTTTTTGGATTTCATGCAAGGGGACATGTCCAGGGCCTTCGATAATGACCTGGACGCCGGCTTTTCTGGCTCTCTGCGTCAATTTCCCCAGTTCTTTCAATTCGGCTATCTGGGGGGCGTCTGTCGCATCGGAAATGCATCCGGGCCGCATGCCGTCGCCGAGACTCAGGGTGATCCTGTAGCGTTTGGCAATGTCGAGCACCCTGTCAAAATATTCGAAGAGAGGATTTTCTTTTCCGTTTTTCCTCATCCAGTTGACGAGGATGGCCCCTCCCCGGCTGACGATATCCAGGAGTCTCCTGGATTTCAGGAAGACTTCAAGGCTTTTTTTGTTGATGCCGCAATGGATCGTGAAAAAATCTACTCCATCGCAGGCCTGTCCTTCCAGCACATCGAAGATGTCCTCAGCCTCCATCTTAAGAAAAGAACCCCGTTTTCTTTGTGCCCCCATGGCGGCCTCGTAGATCGGAACGGTGCCGACTGGAAGCGGTGATGCCTCAAGGATAGACCGGCGGATTTTTCTTAAATCGCCCCCCAGGCTCAGGTCCATGACAGCGTCGGCGCCGAGGTTGACCGCCAAGGCGAGTTTTTCGAGTTCTGCCTTAAGGTTGATCTTGTCCGGCGATGTTCCGAGATTTACATTGATTTTAGTGGAGAGATTCTCCCCGATGCCGCAAGGGGACGTGATTTGCCTGCAGTTATTGAGCGGGATGACACAGCGCCCGGCGGCCACGCTTTTGAGGAGTGTTTCGCAAGAGACCTCCTCTTTTTTGGCGACAAGGGCGGCCGTTGCACGGAAATGTTTGTCTCGGAGCAGTTCGTTATACATGGTTTTTTTTCAAAATGGCTTTGAGTTTACGGGTTGTTGAGGCGATATCTTTGGTCAGGCAGATTTCTCTGCAGACGGCTGCGCGGTCTGATCCGGCCGATAAGACGCTTGGAAGACGGCCGAGATCGATGCCGCCGATGGCAAAGACAGGTCGAGACGTCAAGGAGAGGGCGTGACGCAAAAGTGTTAATCCGCGGGGACGCATGCCTGGCTTGGTAAGAGTGGCAAAAACAGGACCGAATCCCAGGTAATCCACGGACATCTTGCGGCTTTCGCGGACATCCTTCAAGCTGTGACATGAGATGCCGATGACGGCTTTCCGGTCGAGCAGTTTCCTGGCGACGGCAACGGGCGCGTCGTCCTGCCCCAGATGGATGCCGTCGGCGTCAACCGCTTTTGCAACGTCGATGCGGTCGTTAATGATGAACAGGCGTCCGGCCCTGCGGGCCATGGATGCCAGCGGTTTGGCGAAAGCGATCATTTCCCTTGCCGTGGACGTCTTGTCGCGTAATTGCACGATGTCCACGCCGCCTGCAAGCGCTGCAGCCATGATGCTTTTAAGTTTTTGCGGCCCGCAGACGTCTTTATCAAGGATCAAGTAAAGACGGGAATTTTTTAAGAGTTGTTTTTTCCAATTCATAAGTGTCGAAGCGCGTCTTTTGGATTTTCCGGCTGGCCTGGTTGTCCAGCAGTTTTAAAAATTCTTCAAGGACCCGGAGAGCCTCTTTTGTCCTCTGCATGTTCGCCAGAAAAAGGTGGGCCGCAGAGCGTTTTGTCGTCTTATTGGCAAATGTCCTGCCGGGGTCTTGCGCGCTCTTGCGTTCCAGGACCATCCTGAGGCGGTCGACACGGCTGGCTTTGAGGATTTTTGTTACGGCATGGCGCAGGCAGCGCAGGCGCCGGGTGAGAGATGCGTCTTTGAGGCAAAATCTTGCGATGTCTTCGCAGACCCGCAGGCCTTCTTTGGCGCGGTTGACATTTGCGTCCAGGATCCTGTAAATCTCTTTTTCGGCGTCTTTGGAATTTTTTTGCACTCGGTTTTTTTTGGAGCTTAAGATAACCGCCCGATCTTCTCAATGATCGCGGTTGTCGATCTGTTTTTGATGTAAGGGATTACGCGGACCTTGCCTCCGTCGGCGAGGACTTCCTTGGCGCCGACAATGCGGGAGATGTTCCAGTCGCCCCCTTTGACCATGACATCGGGTTTGATCGCCCTGATGAGTTCCAGGGGCGTGTCCTGGCGGAACAAAACGACATAGTCCACACATGTCAGGGCCGCCAGGACGCGCGCCCTGTCGGTCTCATTATTGACGGGCCGCTTTTTTCCTTTCAGGCGGCGGACAGAGACATCGCTATTGAGTCCGATGATGAGAATATCGCCGAGTGCTTTGGCTTTCTCCAGGTAGGCCACGTGCCCGTAATGCAGGATGTCAAAACAGCCGTTGGTAAAGACGACTTTTTTCGCGGAAGAACGCCGTAAAATATCTTTTAGGCGGCGGAGCGTTATGATTTTTTTGTGCATGGCCTACGCGTGGTCTTCGATCAGCTGGCAGATGATATGGATGATGAGGATGTGGATTTCCTGGATCCGGGCTGTTGTTTTTGAAGGGACGATCAAGGCCAGATCGGCTTCCTGGGCCAGCCCTCCTCCTGTGCCGCCTGTCAGGGCGATCGTTTTCAGGCCCTTGGCTTTGGCGGTCTGGACGGCGGCCGCGACATTTTTGGCCCCTCCGCTTGTCGAGATGGCAAAAGCAACATCCCCGGCGCACCCCAAAGCTTCGATCTGGCGCGCGAAGACCCTGCTGAAATCGTAATCGTTGCCGATGGCGCTCAAGAGGGATGTGTCCGTCGTGAGCGCGATGGCCGCATAGGCTTCCCGTTCTTTCTGGAAGCGGCTGACGAGTTCTGTGGCGAAGTGCTGGCTGTCGGCTGCGCTCCCGCCGTTGCCGAAGATAAGGATTTTGTTTCCTGATTTCAGGGCAGCCGTAATCATACCGGCCGCCTTCTCGATGCGGGAAACCGTATCCTCGTCCTGCAGGACCTTGGTATGAATATCCAGAGAATCCCGCAGAAGGGTTTTAATGGTTTGTTTCATCCTTGCATCCTTCGGCTCAGCCAAAGAATTCCTTGGCGATATCGTAGAGCTCCATATCGACGGTCTTGAGTTTCTCAACGCCTCTTTCCAGAGGGACGCCGATGATCTTTGTCCCGGCGAGGCTGACCATCTGGCCGAATTGTTTGTTTTCGACCAGTTCGACGGCCTTGATGCCGAAGCGCGTGCCCAGGACCCTGTCGAAGGCTGTGGGTGATCCGCCTCTCTGGATATGGCCCAGGACGCTGACGCGCGTCTCGAAGCCCGTGCGTTTCTCGATTTCCTTGCCCAGATAATCGCCGATACCCCCGAGCTTCACGTGTCCGAATTCATCCAGACTCTGGTCCTTGGTGACGTCGGACTCTTTAAGGCGGGCGCCTTCGGCGACAACGACGATACTGAAGGTCCGGCCCCTCTGGTGTCTTTTTTTAAGGATGCCGCATATCTTGTCGAGGTCAATGGGGATCTCCGGGATCAGGACGACGTCCGCCCCGCCGGCGATACCGGCGTGCGTGGCGATCCAGCCCGCGTGGCGGCCCATGACTTCGGCGACCATGATGCGATGATGGCTTTCCGCGGTCGTATGGAGCCTGTCGATGCATTCCATGGCGATATTGACGGCCGTGTCGAAACCGAAGGTGTAGTCTGTCGCGTTCAGGTCGTTATCGATCGTTTTCGGGACGCCGACGACGTTGAGACTTTCCTTGACAAGTTTATTGGCGACGCCCAGGGTGTCTTCTCCGCCGATGGCGATGAGGGCGTCGAGTTTGAATTTTTTAAACGACTCTTTGACGTTATCGACGCCTTTGTCTTTTTTATAAGGGTTGGTGCGGCTGGTGCCCAGGATGGTCCCGCCCTTCGGCAGGATGCCCGAGACGGCATTCAAGTCCAAGGGCACGGTGTCGCCTTCGATGATGCCTTTCCAGCCGTTCTTGAAACCGATGACTTCATGCTTGTCGTTATACGCCTTCCTGACGATGGCGCGGATGACGGGGTTTAATCCTGGGCAGTCCCCTCCGCCCGTGAGCACTCCGATTCTCATGTTTTAGTCCTCTCGATTTCCCGCTGAATCGTTTTGTCTGAAATTGATCCCGCGTCTCCATCAGCGTTTTTTAAAGAGACAAGGGATTGCTGTGGTTTAACCTTTAGATCTTGATCCCCTGATAGGGTATGGAGATCTCTTCCCTCGGCGGTTCCTGCCGTTTTTTGGTGTTTTTGTCCGGCCCCGAGACGATCTTGGCCACATGGATCCTGACATTGATCGCCTCGTCGATACCAAAGACCTCTTGGATCTTCGTGGCGATCAGGTCCTGGAGCTTGGCCGTGAAATCAGGAATATGCGTTTCCTGCGCCAAAACGACACGCATGCCGATGGAAATCTCTTTTTTGTGCGCCCGGACATCCGCTTTGGCCTCCCTGATCTCACTCATCTGTTGGGCAAGACGTTTGATCAGGTCTTCGACGGCCGAAAGGGTGATGGTGACCTGGCCGTTGGGGTTGGAGAAGGCGATTGTTTTTTCTCTCTGGATCTTTCCCGTGATCGCCTGGGCCGCGGCGAAGCTCAGGAGAATGAAAATGAATCCGGACAACCCTGTCAGGAAGCGCAGGTAGCTGTCAGTATAGAAACGGTTGAGTTGCACCACGACATCGCGGATGTCTAAGACATGGAAAGAAAAACACATGGCAAGCGTTCCCAGGAAGGCGAAGACGACCGTATAAAAAAATATGCTTAATGCGGTTTTCATGAGCGTCCCTCTCTTTCGCGTGCTAAATCTTTCCGTTCGGTCCCGGTTCGGGACCCCGCGGTTTTCGTCCGCGGAGCTTCATTTGTCCACGCCTTTGATTTTAATGACGACGTCGCGTATCGTCAAGTCCGTGGCTTCCTCTACGGCCGCCTTTATTCTGTCTTGTACTTTCATGGCCACATCCGGGATCTTATGTCCGTATTTGACGATGATGGGCACGATGATGGAGATCTCTTCGTTCTTTTCCGAGCGGATGTCAATGGCGCCGCTCTGGGTCTTTTTGCCGATGAAGTGCAGCACCCGCGATTTCATATCATCGCATACCCTCGAAACGCCGTCAATCTCCAATGCCGCCAGATAGGCGATGGAGGCAATGACATTATTGTGGATCTTGATGATGCCCAGCTCTGTTTTGTCTGTTTCGGGGATCACGTTTTTGCCTCCTTGGATTCCCCTTCCGTGTTTGTTTTGAGGAATTGCTCGATAAAATGGGTCGAGATGTCCCCTTTTCGGAATGACGGGTGGTTGAGAAGCTGTTTATGGAAAGGGATGGTCGTTTTGATGGGTTCGATCACGAATTCGTCGAGCGCGCGCAGCATCGTTTTGATGACCTCGTGTCTGTTTTCCCTGTGCACGATCAATTTGGCGACCATCGAATCGTAGTGCGGGCTGATCTGGTATCCCTGGTAGACATGGGTGTCCATCCGTACGCGAGGCCCGCCCGGCAGGTTGAGGGTCTCAATGCGGCCGGGCGAAGGCATGAAATTGTTCTGGGGGTCTTCGGCGTTGATGCGGCATTCCATGGCTGCGCCTTCCATCTTGACGTCTTCCTGGCGTATTTTAAGTTTCTCTCCAGCCGCGATCTTGATCTGTTCCTTGATGAGATCGATCCCCGTGACCATCTCGGTGACGGGATGTTCGACCTGGATGCGCGTGTTCATTTCCATAAAATAGAAATTTTTTTCCTTGTCCAAAAGGAACTCAATGGTGCCGACGTTACGGTAGCCTGCGGTCTTGACGCCTTTGATGACCAGGTCTCCGATCTTTTTGCGGAGTTTGCTGTCGAGGGCGGGCGACGGGGATTCCTCCAGGAGTTTCTGATGGCGTCTCTGGATGCTGCAGTCGCGTTCGCCCAGGTGGATGACGTTGCCGTAATGGTCGGCGATGATCTGGAATTCGACGTGCCGGGGTTCTTCGATATACTTTTCGATATAGACGTCCGGGACCCCGAAGGCCTTTTCCGCTTCTGCCTGCGCCGTCATCAGCGAGCTGATGAGGCGGATATCGTTATGGCAGATGCGCATGCCCCGGCCGCCGCCCCCGGCGGTCGCCTTGATGATGACGGGATATTTGATGCGCCGGGCGATCTTGAGCGCTTCCTCTTTGGTTTTGACGACGGAGTTTGAGCCGGGCGTGATGGGCAGGCCTGCCTTGCTCATGGTTTCTTTGGCGGCCATCTTGTCGCCCAAAAGGCGGATGTTCTGCGGCGACGGCCCGATAAAGGTGATCTGGCAGGATTCGCAGATCTCCGCAAAGTGAGCGTTTTCGGAGAGGAACCCATAGCCCGGATGGATGGCTTCCACATCTGTAATCTCGGCAGCGCTGATGACGGCCGGGATGTTGAGATAGCTGGCCGACGGGGCGGCAGGGCCGACGCAGACGGCCTCGTCCGCCATGCGCACATGCAGGGAATCTTTGTCGGCCACGGAATAGATGGCGACCGTCTTGATGCCCATTTCCTTGCAGGCGCGGATGATGCGCAGGGCGATTTCACCACGGTTGGCGATAAGGATTTTCGAGAACATGAGATTTTAGGCCGGCTCAACCAGGAATAATGCTTGTCCGAATTCGACGGGCTCGGCATTGTTGACCAGGATGTCGACGATCTTGCCTCTGATCTCGGATTTGATTTCGTTCATCAGCTTCATGGCTTCGACGATGCAGACGACCTGGCCGATTTCCACGTTTTGGTTGATTTCGATGAAGGGCGGCGATTCCGGAGACGGGGCTCGATAGAACGTCCCGACCATGGGGGCCTTGATCTCGATAAGGTTTTTCCCCGATGCGCGTTCACGGGGGGTCTCTTTGGCGGCGGCCAGCGGCTGGACGGGGTGGAACTCCGGCATTACCGGGACAGACAGAGGGGCTTTATGTTGCGTTTGTTCAACGATCACCTGGCCTTCGGAGCCCTTTTTTAACCGGACCCGCAGACCTTCCTTTTCAATCTCGAGTTCCGTGAGATTGTTCTCATTCATGAGATTAATCATTTCCTTAATCTCTTTGATATTCATACCGCAGGCCTCCCTTTGTCTTCAATCCCCGCTTTTAAGAACAAACAGACGGCACGGCCCGTTATACGGCCCGTTCGATATATTCACCGGTCCTGGTATCGACCTTGATGCGCGTTCCTACGTCGACGAAGAGGGGGACCTGGACGACGGCGCCGGATTCCAGCGTTGCCGGTTTTGTGCCGCTTTTGGCCGTATCGCCTTTTATGCCAGGTTCGGTGTGGGTGATCGTATAGACGACAAAATTGGGCAGATTGACGGCAATCAGCTCTCCCTTGTAGTAAAGGGCGGCGACTTCCAGGTCGTCTTTCAGGAATTTTTCAGTCGCGCGAAGCTTGTTTTTTTCTATCGCGAGGTCTTCGTAGGATTCCGAATCGATGAAGTGGTAAAAATCTCCGGAATGATAAGAATACTGAAGGTTGCGCTCTTCGATGAAGGCCTCTTCGATTTTGTCGTCGGATTTATACGTCCTGTCCAGCACCGCATCGTTTTTGAGGCTTTTGAGCTTTGTCCTCACGAAGGCAGAGCCTTTGCCGGGCTTGACGTGTTCGACATTAACGACCATAAACGGCGTCCCATCCAGATCGATAGTCAGCCCCACTTTTACCTGGTTAATCCCTATTGTTGACACTTAATACCTCCACTCCATCTTGAGTTACAAGCACCATTTCCTCCATCCGTATTCCAAATCGGCCCGGAAGATAGATGCCTGGTTCTATCGTAAAGACCATCCCTGGTTCAAGCTTGCGTGTGTTCTTTTTATTAATGGAAGGCGATTCGTGAACCTCGAGACCGACTCCATGGCCTAATGCGTGCCCGAAATTTTTTCCAAATCCTTGTTGCGCAATATAATGGCGCGCAATTTCGTCTATGGAACTGATGGGGATCCCAGGTTTGATACCGCGGATAGCCAGTTCCTGGGCCTGGCGGACAACTTTTGAGGCCTTAAGAACAACGGGTTTAATTTTACCCAAAAAGAATGTGCGTGTCAAGTCGCATTTGTAGCCGTTGACCTCGACACCCATGTCTACGACCACGGCGTCTCCTTCCTTGAGGATCCTGTCGGTCGGGCGCGCATGCGGATAGGACGAATTGGGGCCCGAGGCCACGATGGTTTCGAATGCGACGGCGTGCGCACCATGAAGGCGGGCAAACCGTTCGATATCTGCGGCAATCGCCATCTCCGATCGGCCTGGTTTTACCTTTGCCTTGGCGAAGGCAAGGGTCTTTTGGGCGATCCGGATGCCCTGGCGGATATGGGCGATCTCCTGGGCCTCTTTGATTTCCCGCAGGGGTTCCAGGGTTCGTTGCAGAGGGACGAAGGAGACCTTTTTGCCGAGCATCTTATTCAGGATCTCGCATTCTGCGAATGTCAGATGGCGCGCCTCAAACCCTACCCTTTTTGCCTTGTGCTCAAGGATCAGGCGGGCTGCCGTGTCGAAAAGCGATTTTTCGTATTGGAAGACGCGCACGGGAGGCCGGGCAAACCGTCTGAAGTCCTCGACATAACGGAAATCCGTGATGACGGAGACGTTTTTGCCGGAGGCAAAACCGTAAGCATCAGGCGCATCGAAGCCCGCTGCATAAGAGACGTTCGCCTCGGAATTAAGAAGCAGGCCGTCGACGCCCTCTTGTATAAGCAGCGCGCGGATATTTGAGAGGCGTTTATTGGCCTTCACTTTTTCCTGTTTTTGAGGAGCGCATCGGCGGCAAAAAGCGCCAGAGAGTAGCTCTGCGCGCCGAAGCCGGATATCTGGCCGATACAGACCGGGGCGACCAGAGAGGTCTGCCGGAATTCTTCGCGGGCATGGATGTTCGACAGGTGTACTTCGATGGTCCTGACCGCGGAGGCGGCGATCGCGTCCCTGATGGCGATGCTCGTGTGGGTGTAGGCCGCCGGGTTAATGATGATCATGTCGAATTTCCCGCGGGCGTCGCCGATAAGGTCTACGATTTCTCCTTCGTGGTTGGATTGGGCGATAGTCAGGGTGATCTTGGACTTTTTGGCCGCTTGCTTTAAGGAGCGGTTTATCTCAGCCAGGCTTGTCTTGCCGTAGACCTGAGGTTCCCTGGTCCCCAGGAGGTCCAGGTTGGGGCCGTGGATCACGAGGATTCTTTTCATGGTTTATCCTTTATTGGACTTTCGTTGTTTTGCCCACGTAGGCCATGCGTAATTCATAAAGGAGGTGTTCGAGCATTTCCGCCTCTTCTTTGTCGAGGTTTCCCTTGGTTTTCTGTTCGAGCATTTCAATGCTGTCGATCAGAAATTTGGCCTGGGCGATGTCTTCTTCCGTTTTGTCGGTCATGGGGTTGGGAATGGCGCCCAGGGCGATCCATGCCTGCATAGCCAGGCTTGTCACAAAAAGGCGGAAGCTCGGCTCGGGTATTTCTTTTTCTTTCCCGGCATCCGGCGGGACCTCTGCCGGTTCCTGCTTGATCTTGTCTTTCCAGCCCTCGTCCACTTTCTTTTTTAAATTTTCGTCCATCCTGCACCCTCGCTGTTATTCTGTTGGATTCATTTGTCAGCCAATCACGATCCCGGCATACCCAACGACCGAGGAATAATCCCCGGAAACGTCTCCGCTCGTTTGATAAGCGGCCAGGCGGGCGGTCTTGGCTCCGAGTTCTTTCGCTGCCATGATCGCGACGATAGCCGGCATGTATCCGCACATGGAGATCTGGAGGCGCTGGACCCTGTTCTTCAGTTCGTCTGCATCCAGGGCCAGCATCGCCTCGATGGCTTTCCGGTCTTTTTCCATCGCGAGCTTTTGGGGTTCGTAATGGGTCATATCTGAACTGGCGATAACGAGGACGTCCTTTTTGGCTTCCCGGACCGCCGCCGCGATGCTGTGCGCTATATCTTTATACATCAATTTTTCTTCACTGGCAAGGATGATGGGTACAAAACGGAACGCCGCGCCTTTGATCTGGCGGATAAGGGGCAACTGGACTTCGATCGAATGTTCGTAGGCGTGGGCCACTTCGTCGTCCTGGAGATAGCCGGAACGTTCCAGGATCGAGCGGGCCATCCCGGTGTCGATATCGATCGTCCCAAAGGGCGTCTGCCACTGTCCTTCTGTCATGATGCTGGCAGGTGTCCCGAAACCCGTGTGATTTGGCCCGAGAATAATGCAAGTGTCGGGCAGGGCGATCGATGAGAGCGCCGCGGCCGCCACTTTTGCCGAATAGACGTAACCTGCGTGCGGCAGGACGCAGGCGAGAGCTTTTTCTTTCTTCGTCTCATTCTTTTCCAGAAGAGAGGCGATGAGGCTTTTGAGACGCTGGGGGTCCGAAGGATAAAATTGGCCTGCCACGGCCGGCTGTCTAATCACCGAAGACCTCCTGGAAATAAACGGCCGACTGCTTGACCTCTTCCTGTGTCACGTGGCCGTGGAGCTCCATGACCTTGATGGTTTCAGGCCGGACATAAGGCTTGAAATCGTTGAAATTCACCTGGCCGGTCATGGCCGCCTGATGGTCAACGAGGTTGTTGACATTGTGCAGATGGATGCCGATCAGGCGGTCGCCGTAATCTTTAAGGAGTTTTCCGTGAGGCAGAAAACCCAGCTGTTCGAGGATGAAGTTATGGCCGACATCGAGCCATAGGCCGACGGGCCTGCCTTTGAGCGCGTCGAAGATCTCTCCGAATTCGTTTAAAAAAGGGATTTCGCGGTAATAGAACCTGTTCTCGATCCCGAGCCTGAGCCCATATTCTGCGGCTGTATCGCTTAGGGTTTTCAGGCTTTTGATGAGCTGCGGGACGTGGGCGCGGCTTTTGTTTTTGCGTTCTTCCACAAAGGCCGCAAAGTCCTCTCCGTATTCCTGCGTTTCTTTTTTGCCTTCCTGCGCAAGCCGGATGAGATGACGTGTTTTGTCTTTTATCTCCGCGCGGCCGCAATGCAGGACCACGCATGACGCGCCGCAACGCCGGGCCGTCAGCAGGGTGTTGCGCGTATGGGCAACGGCTAAAAGCCTTTCGGTTTCGTCAAGGGCGGCAAGCGAAAAGTGATCGGGAAGGGTTTTGAGGCGCTCCAGTCCATCGGGAACCGGACAAAAATTATGGAGGCTGATGATGGAAAGTCCGTGCGTCTGACAATAATCCAGGATCTCTTCCACCATCTTTGAGTCGAGAAAAAAGTTCAGCTCAACGCAAGAGATGCCGGTGTCCTGGATTTCTTTGATAACCTCAAGGCCTGTCTCTCTTCGGCCGGCATTCCAGACGGTGGACAGCGCCAACATAGGTCAGAATTTCCTGCGGGCTTTTTTTCTCTTCTTTTCGCTTGGTTTTTCGTAGTGCTTGCGGTCTTTGACCTCTTTGAGGATGCCTTCGCGTTCGATCTTCCTTTTGAAACGCCGAAGCGCCGCCTCGAAAGATTCGTCTTTCCTGACTTCAACTTCCGACATTGATTCTCCTTAATCTCGCCTCTGGCGAGATTAACCCCGCAGTGTATCTTGAAAATTTATGTCTGCCCGCCGAGCCTCTGGTGAGGCTGGGTGAGACAGAAATTTTCAAGATGTAAACACAAGGGGTAATGTTTGTTCTATTTTCCCCTCTTAACAATCCGCTAATCATATCACTACGTTGTGGAGCTGTCAACAGGCAGATTCACCCGGCCCCGGGCATATTGAAAGCTGCAACATTTTGCGGTTCTTGTTGTTGCGCCTGTCCGGCTCTTGGAGGATGCGTATTATTTCAGCTCGAAAGAGATGATGACGTTAAAGGCAAGTTGTTCTTTGTCCTGGAGTTTTATCGGAAATTCAGGGAAAGGCGATGATTGCTGGACACTTTCTAAAGCAATCCGGCGCAGATACTCGTCATCGATTGATTTGGCCGTATCCACATGTGCTTCTTTAAGTTCGCCTGAGCGCGTGAGCGTGAAAGTCAAAAAGACCTCTCCTTCCTGGATGTGTCTGTAGTTTCTGTAGGCCTGTCTGCGGATCTTTTCACGCACAATCTGGTAGTAATTCTTGTATTCCGGCGTCTGGAATACTTCTCCCGGGATATTGGGCGTCTGGACGGATTTCTTTTTTGGGCCCTCGGCCGCCGGCTTCATTTGTTGAGGAAGGTTTTCTTCACGTTCCGGCCGGAATATCTCCGTTTTGAGGAAATCCTTAAGGATGTTTTTGCGGTCTTCAGAGGCCTGTATTTTTGGATTCGGCGTCTGGAGGCGTTTTTTCTCTGCGACCGGCTCAGGCGAGACGTCTCTGCCTTCTTTTTCATGGCCGAAACTCTGGACATAGGCGACTTCGATAGGCCTTTGGCTCGGCGCGTATGTCAAGATGTGGTAAGGCAGGGCCGCTATCAATCCAGCGTGGAAGATGGCCGAGAACGCCAGACATCTGTAGAAAAGGGTATTCTCCTTCATGGCAATATTGTAGCAGAATATATAGCCGGATGGCAACGGGGTCCCCGCCCCGGGCATGCCCGGGGCGGGGGTGTCTACTTTAGAGCATCAGTCGGCCATAAAATAGCGCTTTAGTTTTTCTGGTGTATATAAAGTTAAAATTCGACTTTAATGCCGTTGGTAAAAGAAAATCCAGGCTGAGGATAACCGTTGATGATTTCGTATTTTTTGGCCAGCATATTATCGATGCGCGCAAAATATGTAGCATGGCGGCTAATGGTTTTCGAGAGACTCAAGCCAAGAATGAAATATCCTTTGATTTTGGTTGTGTTGGCCGTGTCATGGTACCGCAGGCCTGTCCACTGTCCCGTTAGCTCGCACGTGAAACCTTTATGGTTGTTCCAGATAAGTTTTTGGTCGACCTTGTGCCGCGGCTGATAAATAAGGTCTTTATGCGTATTGTCGTCTTTGGCAATTTGGAATGAATAATTCAGGCCGAAAGACAGATTGTCGGTCAGGTCTAAGGTATTTTGGCATTCCAGGCCGTAAATTAAGGCACGGTCGACGTTGGCTACGGTCCATTGGCCCCAAGGATCAAGGGGGTCGAC
>Ga0302253_1001182_pt1 | contig 16791 bp, 10 predicted proteins | sample AAG_RA_Trp_MG_FD_193537 | JGI IMG/M metagenome (GOLD analysis project Ga0302253, IMG submission 193537) | Enriched activated sludge microbial communities from anaerobic digester in WTTP, New Holstein, Wisconsin, United States - AAG_RA_Trp | ecosystem: Engineered > Bioreactor > Anaerobic >...
GATGCTATGGTGCCGGCCGCAAGGTGATCCTTGTGACATCAGGGGCTGTGGCGAGCGGTCTGGCGGTTTTGGGGTTCAAGAAACGCCCGACCGTGCTGGCCGAGCTCCAGGCCGCTGCTGCCGCCGGGCAGAATATTCTTATGCAGGCCTACGCGTCTGAGTTTGCCAAACACGGCCTGAAGTGTGCGCAGATCCTGATCACGCGGGAAGATTTCCATGATCGGCAGCGTTATCTGAATGCCCGCAGCACGATCAATACCCTTTTGCATCATGGGGTGATTCCGGTCATCAATGAAAACGATGCGATCTCGACAGAAGAGATCAAATTCGGCGATAATGATACGCTTTCAGCCAGGGTCGCGGCAGCTGTGGAGGCTGACGGGCTTCTGATCCTTTCAGATATCGACGGATTATTCGGGAGCTTCGATACCAAAAGCGGGACGGGCAAAGACCTTTTGGCCGAGGTCGCGGCGATCACGCCCGATATCGAGCGTCTGGCCTGCGGCACCGATAAGATCGGATGCGTCGGCGGTATGTCGACCAAGATCGCTGCGGCGCGCATCGCGACAAATGCCGGCGTTCCCGTGCTTTTGGCCAATGGTCTCAAGAGTTCTCTAAAGATCGCTTTTTCATCATCGCAAGAGCATGACGGTACGCTTTTTTCCGTTGGCGCATGCATCGGCAGCAAAAAGCACTGGATCGGCTTCGAGGCTGAAGTCAAAGGCAGGATCGTTGTTGATGACGGTGCTAAGACGGCTTTGACGACCGGCGGACGCAGTCTTTTGGCGCCGGGCGTCAAGGGTGTCGAAGGCGATTTCCGGGCCGGTCATGTGGTCGATATCTGCGACATTAAGGGGTTTTGTTTCGCCAGGGGGAAAGTAAATTTTTCTTCGACGGAATTGAACGAGATTAAACAAAAAAAAGCAAAAAAAGAGGTTGTCCACAGGGACGATCTTGCTATCCTGGATTAGCGATGAAGAGAACACAAAAAACAAAGAGTCCGGCGCTTGAAAGGAACCTGGCCAGAATGGCATTTCGTGCCAGAGAGGCTTCGAGGGTTCTTGCGTCTTTGAGTACCAAGAAAAAGAACGAAGTCTTGTGCGCGATGGGGTCGGCGCTCCTGGAGCAGATGGAGGTGATCCTTGAGGCCAACAAAAAAGACGTTGCACGCGCGGCCAAGAAAGGTCTGTCCAAGGCTTTCCTCGAGCGTCTGACGCTGAATGAGAAGCGTGTCTGCGAGATGGCGGAATCTTTGGGCGAGGTTTCCAATCTTGAGGATCCCGTTGGAGCAGAGATCAAGACCTGGAGCCGGCCGAACGGCCTGTTGATTTCCAAGGTCCGCGTTCCCATCGGCGTTATTCTTGTGATTTACGAATCACGGCCGAATGTAACATCGGATTGCATCGGGTTGTGTTTTAAATCCGGAAACGCCGTGATTTTGAAGGGCGGCAGCGATGCAATCGGGTCGAATGCGGCCATTTTTGGGGTCCTGCAGAAGGTTGTCGAGCGCGAGGGGGTCCCGGCGGATGTGATTAATCTTGTTAAGACAACGGACCGCAGGGCTGTGGATATGCTTTTGCAGATGGACCAACAGATCAATCTCGTCATGCCCCGCGGCGGCGAAGCCCTTATTCGGGAGGTCAGGGACAAATCAAAAATCCCGGTGATCAAGCATTACAAGGGTGTCTGCCATATCTTTGTGGACAAGAGCGCCGATGCAGCCATGGCCCAAAAGATCGTTTTGAACGCCAAGGTCCAGCGTCCGGCCGTATGCAATGCCGTTGAGACCCTTTTGGTGCATCAGGATATCGCCGGGAGCTTTCTGCCTGTCGTGATCGGAGCGCTTCAGAAGGCAGGCGTCGAAATCAGGGGGTGCCGCCGGACGCGCCAGATCGTCCGCGGCATTGGCCGGGCGACGGAAGCGGATTGGTATGCCGAATATCTCGATCTGATCCTTTCGGTCAAGGTGGTCAAAGATGTGCGGGAGGCCATCGACCACATCAACCGCTACGGATCTTCCCATTCCGATGCCATCGTCACCCAGGATCAGGAGAACGCAGAACTTTTTTTGAAGGACGTGGATTCTGCCTGCGTTTATGTCAATGCCTCTACCCGTTTTACGGACGGTTACCAGTTCGGCCTGGGGGCGGAGATCGGGATTTCGACGGACCGTCTGCATGCCCGGGGGCCGATGGGCCTCGAGGAACTGACGACCTATAAGTACGAGATACGAGGCACGGGACAGATACGGGAATAATGGCGTTTGTTGAGTTTATAGAGTTTATTGCGTCTGTAGAGTTAAAACAATAACTCAACAAACTCAATAAACTCAAGGAACCCGATGAGCTCAAAGATCGGTATCTTGGGGGGCACCTTTAATCCGGTACATTTCGGGCACTTGATCCTCGCGGAACAGGTGAGAGGGCAGCTGGGGCTCGACAGGGTGATTTTTGTGCCTACGTTCATGCCGCCGCACAAAAGCAATAGCGACGTTATTCCGGCAAGATATCGTTTTGAGATGCTTAGGCTGGCTATAGGCAATAACAGGGCTTTTTCCGTTTCCGATATCGAGATCCGCCGCAAAGGCAAGTCTTATACGGTGGATACGCTGCGTCAGATCAAGAAGAGGCATCCGAACGCCGCTCTCTTTTTTATTTGCGGCTCCGACCTGGTGTCGGAGATCCCGAGCTGGAAGAACGTCGACGAGATCTATGCGCTGGCGACATTTGTCCTGGCCCGGCGGCCGGGATACGGCAGGCGTCTGAGCGGACGGCCTTTTATCAAGATCAACGTCGCGCAGGTGGATATTTCTTCTTCCTTGATCCGCAAGCTCAGACGCGAAGGGCGTTCGATCCGTTATCTGACGCCCAACAGCGTGGTGAAATATATCGAAAGGCACAGGCTCTACCAATGAAGATCAAGGTCGGACCGTCCATATTGGCTGCGGATTTTGCGAATCTGGCCCAGGAGGCCGGGCGCGCCAAAGAGGCGGGCGCTGATTTTCTGCACGTGGACGTCATGGACGGTCATTTCGTCCCCAACATCACCATCGGTCCGGCCGTCGTCGCCGCCTTGCGCAAGACGACAGACCTGCCGATCCACTCGCATTTAATGATCGAAACCCCAGAGGATTATATCGTCCCCTTTGCCAGGAGCGGTTCCGACATCATCAGTTTTCATATTGAGGCTTTGGGCAAGACAAGACATGCGCGCCTCAAAAAAGCCCACCTCATCATCCAGGATCTCAAAAAGCTCAATGTCCGTCCGGCAGTCGCCCTGAATCCCTCGACGCCGCTGGCGGACATCAAGGGGCTTTTGGAGAAGGTGGATTGGGTGTTGGTGATGAGCGTTAATCCAGGTTTTGGCGGCCAGGAGTTCATCGCGGCTGTTTTGCCGAAGATTTCTGATCTGAGACGGATGTTCGCCGGGGATATCGAGGTGGATGGGGGCATTAACGACAAGACGGCCCGCGAGGCGGTGCGCAGCGGCGCGAATCTTCTGGCCGCCGGGACGTATCTTTTTAAAGCTCATAACATGGAAGACGCCATAAGGAGATTGAAGCATGACGAATAACGAGGCACAGGAACAGGTCAAGGCGATCAAGTTCGGAACGGACGGCTGGCGGGCCGTGATCGCCGACGATTTCACGTTTGTGAATCTGCGCAAGGTAGCGCAGGCAACGGCCTGCTATCTCAAGAGCGATTTTCCCAAACAACAGGAAGACAAGGTGCGTGTCTGCGTCGGCTATGACACGCGTTTTCTCTCGGCGAAATTCGCCCAGACGGTTGCGGAGGTTTTTGCCGCCAACGATATCGAGGCCATCCTTTCCGACAGGGCCGTCCCTACCCCGGCATTGAGTTTTGCGGTCAAGAAGAGATCGCTCGACCTCGGCATCATGATCACGGCCAGCCACAACCCGCCGGAATTCAACGGATACAAGATCAAGAACGCACAGGGCGGGGCGGCTGACGTGACGGTGACGCGCCGCGTCGAGTCGTTGATCGGGCAGGCGGAAAGCAAAGTCAAAAAACTTAACCTGGCCATTGCGGACGGCTCGATCAAGGTTGCCGACATCTCAAAGGAATATGTTTCTTTCTTGCGTTCTTATATCGATAGAAAGGCGTTTAAAAAAGCCAAATTCAGGGTTTTGATGGATGCGATGTATGGCAGCGGCAACAGCTATATCGCCGACGTCTTGAAAGGGACTTCGATCCGGTTGGAATTGATGCGCAATGAAGTCAATCCGTGGTTTGAAGGCCGCGGGCCCGAGCCTGTGGAAGACAACGTGCAGAAGATCATTCGCCGCATGAAAGAGGGCAAACACGATATCGGTTTGATCCTTGACGGTGACGCGGACCGTATCGCCGCCGTAGATTCCAAGGGCGAGTATATCCCTCCCCAGAAGATCCTGGGGCTCTTGGCCCTGCATCTGCGCGAGGATAAAGGCTGGGACGGCGGTATTGTGACGACCATCGCCGGGACGACGATGCTCGAGCATATCGCCAGGGACTTGGGTGTCGAGCTGCACGAGACGCCTGTGGGGTTCAAATATATTTCCAATCTGATGGAGACCAAGAATATCCTTGTGGGCGGGGAAGAGGCCGGCGGCATGGGGCTGAAGAACTACATCCCGGAGCGCGACGGCACATTGGCGGGTCTCATGCTTGTCGAGATGATGATCCATCGCAAGAAAAAAATAGCCCAGATCCTTCGCGAGATGGAAAAAAAGTACGGTCGTTATTACTACCTGCGCAGCGACATGAGATTGAAATCGAAAGATTATGTTTTGGACATGAAGGCGCTCTGCGTGGATTCCCTTTTGGGAAAAAGGGTCGTTAAAGTCAAGGATTACGACGGGACAAAGCTCATCTGCGAGGATGAAAGTTGGCTCATGTTCCGGGCCTCCGGCACCGAACCGAAGATGCGCGTTTATTCCGAAGCCAAGAGTTACGCCAGGGCCAGAGACCTTATCAAATTGGGCAACGAGATGGTGAAAGAGAAGATTCGTTATACGGCCTGATCCGGCCTTCGCGGCCGTCTCCCCGGCGCTTTAAGGCATTCGAAAACGTGTCTATCTCCCCTTGAAAGAGCAGGTGTCGACCCATGATTTATGCCATAGGCAGATTTTTATTTTTTTCTGTCTTTAAATTGTTCTTTCATTTTAAGGTTTTCGGCAGGCAGAACATTCCCCGCCGCGGCGGTTTTCTTTTGGCTTGCAACCATGTCAGCTACCTCGATCCTATCGTTTTCGGCTGCGCCTGTCCGAGATTTTTGAGTTTCATGGCCAGGGATACATTGTTCAAGGCCCGTTTTTTCGGCTGGTTGCTGATGCGCGTGCGGGCTTTTCCTCTGAAGCGCAACGCCGCAGATCTGGGGGCCATGAAAGAAGCCCTGAGGCGTTTAAAGCACCGAGAAGGGTTGTTGTTGTTTCCCGAAGGAACGCGTACCGTGGGCGGCAAGATCGGCCGTGGACGTGCGGGCGTCGGTTTCCTCGCGCGCAAAAGCGGCGTTCCGGTCGTGCCGGCTTTTGTCCGGGGGACAGATGTTGCTTTGTCTAAGACGAACAAGCGGCTCAGGAGGGCGCCGATCACGGTCTGGTTTGGTGAGCCGATGACGCTGTCCGGCGGTTCGGCAGAGTCAGACGAGGCGTTCGCCGGCCGGGTGATGGAACGGGTCAGCGCTCTCAAGGCGGCGGCCGATGCCGGCGTCTGAACATTTTAGCTTGACAAATTTCTGTTTTTAAGGATAATTATTCTCTACGCTTGGCGCCTAAATGTTTTGGACGCGAGGCCTTATCCAGAAAGGATAGGTCTGCGCCTTCCTTGGAGTGAGGACCTTATCCAGAAAGGATAGGTCTGCGCTTTTCTTGGAGCGCAGGACCTTATCCCTCATCCAGAATGCTATGGCGGCGCTTTCAGGCATCGCCATGACATTCGGGCGGGATGCCGCCCCGCAGCTTTATCGCCGCGGGGCTCCAAAATGCAAATAGACGCGGCAATATGCGCGCTATTAATACACCATAAAGGGGGAATTTTTTGTGAGCGAAGAAAAGAACGCAACATTAACGCAGCTCTATGAACAGAGTTTCAGAGAGATCAAGGAAGGGGAGATCGTCAAGGGCAAGATCGTCAGGATCGGCGTCAAAGACGTCCTGATCGACGTGGGCTACAAGTCCGAAGGGGCTGTGGCGCGCGAGGAATTCACGGGCCTGCCGGATTTGGCTGTTGGCCAGGAAGTGGAAGTCTACGTGGATTCGATAGAAGATGATAACGGCATGATCGTCCTTTCCCGCGACAAGGCCAGGCGTCTTCACGGCTGGGACAAGATCAACCAGGGATTCAAAGAAGGGGACCTGGTCGACGGCTTTGTGCGCAAGAAAGTCAAAGGCGGCTTTATCGTCGATGTCTACGGCCTGGAAGGGTTCCTGCCTGCGAGCCTCGCCATGTTCAGGAATGTCAGCGAGAAGGATATCGTCGGGCATTCTTTTAAATTCAAGATCATCAAGATCAACTCCCTGCGCAAGAGTCTGATCGTTTCGCGCAAGGAGGCCGTGGCTAAGGAAAAAGAGGACAACCGTCTGCGTTTCTGGGAGACCCACAAGCCCGGAGACGTCGTCAACGGCTTAGTCAAAAATATCACGGACTTCGGCGCCTTCATCGACCTGGGCGGCGTGGACGGCCTGTTGCATATCACGGACATGAGTTGGTCGCGTATTTCGCATCCTTCCGAGATGTTGGCCGTCGGCGACAGGATCGAGGTCGTGATCCTTAATATGAATAAAGAGACGTCCAAGGTGTCCCTCGGCCTCAAGCAGCGCATGGCCGATCCCTGGACGGATGTCGACAAGAAGTTCCCGGTCGGTACAAGACTGAAAGGCAAGGTCGTCAACATCGTTCCTTACGGCGTGTTTGTTGAGCTGGAAAAAGGCATCGAGGGATTGATCCACGTTTCCGAGATCTCCTGGCAAAAGAGGAACATCAATACGCAGGAGATGTTTGCCGTAGGCGATACTGTTGAAGTTCAGGTGTTGACCATCGACAAGGACAGCCGCAGGATCTCTCTGAGCATTAAACAGCTCGAAGGGAATCCCTGGCTGGAGGCGGAAAACAAGTTCTCTGTTGGATCGAAGGTGTCCGGCAAGATCAGCGGCTTCACGGATTTCGGGGCCTTTGTGGAGCTGGACGGCAATCTGGACGGCATGATTCACGTCTCGGACATGTCCTGGACGAGGCGCGTCATGAATCCGCAAGAAATCCTCAAAAAAGGCCAGAAGGTCGACGTCGTCATCCTGTCGGTCGATGCCCAGAACAAGAAAATATCCCTGGGGTTGAAGCAGGCGATGGAGAGCCCCTGGCCGAAGATCGCTGAAACCTATCCTATCGGCACGGAACGCGAGGGCGAGGTGACGTCCAAGAATAACTTCGGAGTTTTTGTCCGTTTCGATACTGATTTCGAGGGACTGCTTTATATCAACGAGATCCCAAAGGACCAGTTCGAGAAGGTCAATATCGGCGATAAGATCAAGATCAAGATCATCAAAGTGGACACCGATCAGATGCGTATCGGTCTGGGGTTGGCGTCTTAACATGTGAGGTGCCCCGGTATTCTCGTGATCCAGAGTCCCGATTCCTGCGGGAGACGGACGCGTGCGATACCGGGGCATTCATTTAATGAACATCGAAGATCAATTAAAGGCCATTAAACGGGGCACAAGCGAGATCATCGCAGAAGAAGAGCTTGCGGCGCGCCTGAAGTGGTCTGAAAAATCCGGCAAACCCTTGAAGGTGAAGGCGGGGTTCGATCCGACCGCCCCGGATATCCATCTCGGACATACGGTCCTTTTGAGGAAGCTCAAGGTTTTTCAGGACCTCGGCCACATCGTTTATTTTTTGATCGGTGATTTTACGGGGCGTATCGGCGATCCTTCGGGCGTCTCCGAGGTCCGCAAACAGCTGTCGCGGGAAGAGGTGATCAGGAATGCCGCAACCTACAAGAAACAGATCTTTAAAATTCTCGATCCCCGCCGTACGCGCGTCGTGTTCAACAGCCGCTGGTATGAACGCATGAAGTTCCAGGACGTCATTGCTCTCTCGAGCAAGTATACGGTGGCACGCATGCTGGAACGCGACGATTTTTCCAAGCGATTCAAGGAGAACCGGCCGATCAGTATCCTGGAATTCATGTATCCTTTGATCCAGGGATACGACTCCGTCGTCTTGGGGGCGGATGTGGAGCTGGGAGGGACGGACCAGAAATTCAACCTTCTGGTTGGGCGCGAGCTGCAAAGGGAATACGGCCAGATGCCCCAGGTCGTCATCACCATGCCCCTTTTGGAGGGCACGGACGGCACCAACAAGATGTCCAAATCCCTCGGGAATTATGTCGGCATCAACGAATCCCCCAAAGAAATGTTCGGCAAGCTTATGTCCATCAACGATACACTCATGATGAGGTATTATGAATTGTTGACGGACGAGGACTTGGAGGCGGTGCGCGTCATGCATCCGCGCGATGCGAAGATGAAACTGGCCTCTTTTATCGTCACGCACTATCACGGTCTGAACGCGGCGCGCGACGCCCGCAAAGAGTTCGAGACGGTCTTCCGCGAGAAGAACGTGCCGAAGCACGTGCCGGTGAAAAAAGTTTCAAGCGATCAGGAAGTCATAGGCATCCTTCAGTTGCTGGATCTTGGTGTCGATATCCTGTATACCAACAATACCAAAAATGAATTCAGGCGCATGATCCAGCAGGGGGCCGTAAAGGTCAACGGGGAGAAAATCGGTTCCGTGAATTATGAATTAAAAAACCCTGGAGAATACCTGATCCAGGTGGCCAAGCGCAGCTTTGTCAAAATCGTCGTCGAAAGAAAAGCTTAAGATTCGCTCCTGACGTGAGTTACGTTCTTTTAAAAAAATATTGAAATAATCCTTGACACTACATGTGTGTTCTGGTATAAATTACAGCTACACCTTAGGGTGCGAAATATTCTTTTATAGATGGGCGCAAGGTCGCCAAGGTGACCAGAGATTTGAAGACCGACAGAAGGGCCCCGCGTAGGGGATCATAACCAAAAGTTCTGTTTGTCGAGATGCTAGATTTTCAAACAAGGCATCATCTCGATGCCTTTTTTGTTTGTTCTTTGATAAATAGCCAAGAAGTCGTTGACCGTAAAAAGTCAACAACCGTTTTTTTTCGGAGAGTTTGATCCTGGCTCAGAGTGAACGCTGGCGGCGTGGATTAGGCATGCAAGTCGAGCGATGCGGATTTATGAGTAAGGCTGACCGCAAGGAAGGCTTTACGAGTGAATCTGCATAGCGGCAAACGGGTGAGTAACACGTGAGCAATCTACCCCTAGGACTGGAATAGCCCGGAGAAATCCGGGGTAATGACAGATGTGACTACGATCTCTCATGAGAACGTAGTAAAAGACGGGGACTTGCCGAAAGGCAGGCCTGTTACCAAGGGAGGAGCTCGCGGCCTATCAGCTTGTTGGTGAGGTAACGGCCCACCAAGGCGAAGACGGGTAGCTAGTCTGAGAGGATGTTTAGCCACACTGGAACTGAGACACTGTCCAGACTCCTACGGGAGGCTGCAGTCGAGAATCTTTAGCAATGGGGGAAACCCTGACTATGCGACGCCGCGTGAGGGATGAAGGTCTTCGGATTGTAAACCTCTTTCGACCGGAAAGAATATTCCGGCGGTGAATATCCGCCGGGACTGACGGTACCGGGAGAAGAAGCCACGGCCAACTCCGTGCCAGCAGCCGCGGTAATACGGAGGTGGCGAGCGTTACTCGGATTTATTGGGTGTAAAGGGCAGGTAGGCGGCCTGATAAGTGGGGAGTGAAATCCTGCGGCTTAATCGCAGAACTGCTTTCCAAACTATCGGGCTTGAGTGTGGGAGAGGAGAATGGAACTCCTGGTGTAAGGGTGAAATCTGTAGAGATCAGGAGGAACACCATTGGCGAAGGCGATTCTCTGGACCACAACTGACGCTGAACTGCGAAAGCTAGGGGAGAGAACAGGATTAGATACCCTGGTATTCCTAGCCGTAAACGATGAGTACTGGGTGTTTCGGGTTAAACCGAAGCGCCGAAGTTAACACATTAAGTACTCCACCTGGGGACTACGGCCGCAAGGTTGAAACTCAAAGGAATTGACGGGGGCCCGCACAAGCAGTGGAACATGTGGTTCAATTCGACGCTACGCGAAGAACCTCACCAGGGTTTGACATATAGGTAGTAGGAACCTGAAAGGGGGACGACTCGTTAAGCCGAGTGCCTATACAGGTGTTGCATGGCTGTCGTCAGCTCGTGCCGTGAGGTGTTGGGTTAAGTCCCGCAACGAGCGCAACCATCATCCTTAGTTGCTACCGAAGGATCCGAAAGGGTTCTGGCGAGCACTCTAAGGAGACTGCCCGTGATAAACGGGAGGAAGGTGGAGATGACGTCAAGTCCGTATGGCCCTTATACCCTGGGCTACACACGTGTTACAATGGGATGTACAGAGCGTTGCCAAACCGCGAGGTGGAGCTAATCGCAAAAAGCATCCCTCAGTTCAGATTGGAGTCTGCAACCCGACTCCATGAAGTTGGAATTGCTAGTAACGGCGGATCAGCTACGCCGCCGTGAATACGTTCCCGGGCCTTGTACACACCGCCCGTCAAGCGATGGGAGCCGGTGGTACCCGAAGTGGCGACAACGCCCCTAAGGTAAAACTGGTGACTGGCGCTAAGTCGTAACAAGGTAGCCGTATCGGAAGGTGCGGCTGGATCACCTCCTTTCTATTTTTTCTCACGACAAAATAGAGAGAACCTCCGACGTCATGTCGGAGAGCATCACAAAGGTTAAGTCATGAGCTAGTCAACAGACTTAACGCTCCGAACTTGGCTATTTATAAATTTGAGACACAGACGATATACGTAGCGAGATGCCTGCCCTGCGGGCTTACCCGCAGAACAGGCAGGCAGGTAGAGAGAAGAGAGATGAAAGTTTCGATCCTCGCTACTCCCATCTCGCGACGTAACCATCTGTGCGGATGAGAAAGAGTCGGATCCTATGGGTCTTAGTCGCAAAGTCTGTGACTTTTGATGTTTTTGGGCCCATAGCTCAGCTGGTAGAGCACCGTGCTGATAACGCGGGGGTGAGAGGTTCAAGTCCTCTTGGGCCCACTGAAATTTGCTCCGCAAGAGTTTCGGGGCAGTAGCTCAGTTGGGAGAGCGCGTGCTTTGCAAGCATGAGGTCGGGAGTTCGATTCTCCTCTGCTCCACCATTTTTTGCGACAGAGTAAAGATGGATCGGCAGTGTTCTTTTTGATAATTTGATTTTTTGATGGAAACTTAGCAGCCACCGAATCGTTAAAATAATGAAGGCTAGCGTGAGTACCATCATTTGATATCACTTGTCGCCGCATATGTTCGCGGCGATTCTGTTCTTTGACAATTCTTATCGGTTTTTTTCGAAAAGTGCATCCCGAAGAGCGCCTTTGGCGTCATTCGGGACGCAACGTCGAGAAATTCTCTCATACTGCCGGGCCGTTAAAGGCCCGGCGAAGACCATTAATGTGGTCAAGCTACAAAGAGCCTATGAGGAATGACTTGGTCAGTTCAGGCGAAGAAGGACGTGGTAAGCGGCGATACTCCTGGGGGAGTCGCAAACAGGCTTTGATCCCAGGGTTTCCGAATGGGGCAACCCTTCCTGAGTCATGTCAGGAAACATCTCCGTAAATCAAATAGCGGAGAATGAGCCAAACCGGGGGAAGTGAAACATCTCAGTACCCCGAGGAAAAGAAACCGCATGGTATTCCCTTAGTAGCGGCGAGCGAAGCGGGAAAAGCCTAAATCCCGGTGACGCAATAGTCTGCATGCGTTGTCATCGGGAAGTTGTGGGACTATCCGGACGGACATGCAGGTCCGTCGGAGAGTTACAAAATTCTTGTTTAGCAGAAAGACCTGGAATGGTCTGCCAAAGAGGGTGAAAGCCCCGTATGCGAAAAGCAAGGATCTCTCTGGGATGGTATCCCAAGTACTACGGGGCACGTGGAATCCCGTAGGAATCCGCCCTGACCACAGGGTAAGGCTAAATACTAGAACTGGACCGATAGTGGACAAGTACCGTGAGGGAAAGTTGAAAAGAACCCCGGGAGGGGAGTGAAATAGAACCTGAATTCATAGGCTTACAAGCGGTCGGAGCCCTATGCTCTTGCGCAAGCGAGAGAATGGGTTACGGCGTGCCTTTTGCATAATGAACCGGCGAGTTATACTAGTAAGCAAGCTTAATCCTTTCTAAGGGGAGGAGGCGCAGGGAAACCGAGTCCGAATAGGGCGACAAGTTTGCTGGTATAGACCCGAAGCTGAGTGATCTACCCATGGCCAGTGCGAAGTCTGCCGAAAGGCAGATGGAGGTACGAACCCATGACTGTTGAAAAAGTCCGGGATGAGCTGTGGGTCGGAGTGAAAGGCTAATCAAACTCAGTAATAGCTGGTTCTCCTCGAAACGTCTTTAGGGACGGCCTTGAGTCAATGAGCGATGAGGGTAGAGTGCTGAATGGGCTAGGGACCCCACCAGGTTGCCAAACCCAACCAAACTCCGAATATCATCGTTTCTTATCTCAGGAGACAGACAGTGCGGGCTAAGCTGCATTGTCAAAAGGGAGACAGCCCAGACCGCCAGTTAAGGTCCCAAAGGATAGGCTAAGTGGTAAAGGATGTGGGACAACACGGACAACCAGGATGTTGGCTCAGAGGCAGCCATCATTTAAAGAGTGCGTAACAGCTCACTGGTCGAGTTGCCCTGCGCCCAAGATAATCGGGGCTCAAGCCTATTACCGAAACTGCGGAAATGTTTCGGCCTGTGTGCCGGAACGTTTGGTAGAGGAGCGTACTGTTGTAGGTTGAAGGTGGATCGAGAGGACCACTGGACGAAGCAGTAGTGATTATGTCGGTATGAGTAGCGAAAATCACGGCGAGAAACCGTGAGGCCGAAAGTCTAAGGTTTCCTGGGGAAGGTTAATCCGCCCAGGGTGAGTCGATCCTAAGCCGAGGCTGTTGAACGCGTAGGCGATGGAAATCCGGTTAATATTCCGGAACTGGTCAAGGGCGTTATCACCTTGATGTTGACGCAGGAGGTTGGGGTCAGCGGACTGTTGGATGTGTCCGTCTAAGCTCGTAGTCCTGTCCGCAAGGGCAGGATGAGAGGCGAATGCGAGGCCGATCTACGGAAAGGCCGAAGTGATCTTAAACCACGCTGCCGAGAAAATTCATCAAGGGAGTTCTTGGCCAATCGTACCGCAATCCGACACAGGTAGACCTCCAAAATATGGTAAGGCCCTCGAGAGAACCCTCGTTAAGGAACTCGGCAATCTAGCCCCGTAAGTTAGCAATAAGGGGTGCCTTGCGATGTGTAGTCCTTTACGGATGAAGCATTTCAGGGTTTCAATGAAGTGGCTCGGGTGACTGTTTAGCAAAAACCAAGCACTCTGCAAACTCGAAAGAGGACGTATAGGGTGTGACACCTGCCCGGTGCTGGAAGGTTAAGGAGAGAGGTTATCCCCGTCGCAAGACGAGGGAGAAGCTTCGAACCGAAGCCCCAGTGAACGGCGGCCGTAACTATAACGGTCCTAAGGTTAACGAACAACGCTAGCCTGCTTTGGCAGCAATGCCAGAGAATAATAACCAACTATATGCGGGAAACTCCTCAAAAGATGCTGATACTCGTTGGGCGAAGGCCGCAACAGTAAAAATGCAGCATACAGGGGGACAATCCGCAGGGAAGTCAAGAAGGAGCAAGATATGACCCCTCAGAGACCAAACGTTGGGGATCCTAGCCAAGCTTCAAGGTTATCTCCCGATTGGATTGTAGGGTTTGTCGATGGAGAAGGATGTTTTCATGTTGGTATCAGCAAGCATGATGATTTGCGCTTGGGGTATCAAGTTCTTCCAGAATTAACCGTAGTTCAGCATGAACGCGATATCGATCTGTTGCATGAATTGCGCTCAACAATGAACTGCGGCGTAGTCCGGAGGAATCATGGAGATAGATTCTGTTGGAGAGTTAGGGATTTGAAAAATCTGACAGATATCATCATTCCTTTCTTTGAAAGACATCCCTTGAAATCCAAAAAGGCGATTGTATTTTTGAAGTTTAGGCAGGTTGTGGCGATGATGCAAAAAGGCCAACATCTTACGGATGAGGGCTTCGCAGAAATAAGATCCATTGCGGCATCGATGAATCGTATGCAACAGAAGGATTCAAGAGAGAGTCCACTCCGGAATGAAAGTTCTGGGATACAGTGAGCGAAATTCCTTGTGGGGTAAGTTCCCACGCGCACGAATGGTGTAACAACTTGAGCGCTGTCTCAACGAGGGACTCGGCGAAATTGTGGTGACAGTGAAGACGCTGTCTACCCGCACTTGGACGAAAAGACCCCGGAACCTTTACTCTACTCTGGTATTGAATTTTGATCCGATCTGTGTAGGATAGGTGGGAGACTTTGAAGTCCGGGCGTTAGCCCGGATGGAGTCGTCGGTGAAATACCACCCTTATTGTATTAAGATTCTAACCTTCTGCCGTGAATCCGGCGAAGGAACATTGCCAGACGGGGAGTTTGACTGGGGCGGTTTCCTCCTAAAATATAACGGCGGAGCCCAAAGCTTACCTCAAGACGGTCGGCAATCGTCTGTTGAGTGTAAAGGCATATGGTAGGTTGACTGTGATCCCGATAGGGAGAACAGATGCGAAAGCAGGGCTTAGTGATCCGGTACTAGATAGTGGGATTGGTATCGCTCAACAAATAAAAGGTACTCTGGGGATAACAGGCTTATCGCGCTCGAGAGTTCATATCGACAGCGCGGTTTGGCACCTCGATGTCGGCTCATCCTATCCTGGGGCTGGAGAAGGTCCCAAGGGTCCGGCTGTTCGCCGGTTAAAAGGGTACGTGAGTTGGGTTCAGAACGTCGTGAGACAGTTCGGTCTCTATCCAGTGTGGGCGCAAGGAAGTTTGATGGGAGTTGTCCTTAGTACGAGAGGACCAGGACAAACGAACCTCTGGTGTTCCAGCTGTCCTGCCAAGGGCAAGGGCTGGGTAGTCATGTTCGGAAGAGATAAGCGCTGAAGGCATATAAGCGCCAAGCTCGCCCAAAGAATAGACTTCCCGTTCGTGGCAACACGGACATAGACACCCGGAAGACTACCGGGTCAATAGGTCCTAAGTGTAAGATCCGTCAAGGATTTAAGCTTAAAGGATACTAATTGTCGATCGGCTTGACCGCTTTTTTGTCTTTTTGATGGAGAAGAATCGACGCTTTTCGGAGAAGACTGATAAGAATTGTCATTGTATTTTTCCTTGGAAAAATACAATGAATCAAAATTTGCTCTTGTGAAAATTTGTCCCTCGCAACTTGGAATGATTTAATGTTGCTCGGGATCAAATCAAAATTTTCAATTTTGATTTGAGGCGTCCATGCTGGGGAGGAAACACCCGTTCCCATTCCGAATACGGTAGTTAAGCTCCTCAAGGTCGATGGTACTTGGTTCGCAAGGATCCGGGAGAGTAGATAGGCGCCTCTTAAAATTAAAAATCCCCCATGGGAGACTGTGGGGGATTTTTAATTTTAACCCTGAGCGTTACCGAAAAAAGCATATCGAGGTCAAGCGAAGGGTCTTTCCGGAAGGGCCCCGCATTTTTCACCTGGCAGTTCATCTGGAAATAAAGGATGCGGGGTAATTCGCAGACGCTGCGCTATGACTTGCGTCACCTGCTTCATGGCTTCGCAAGTCATCTGCTCATTATATAGTAGGTGCCTCTTAGATTTAGGCTCCAGCAGTTATTTTGCTGGGGCCTTTTTTTATCCGGCAGAACGCCGCACCTTTTGTCCGCAAGTTCATTTGGGAATAAAGGTGTCCGAATATGTTGCAATAAGACCATTTTTATATTAAAATCCCTTGTATGAAGATATTCCGTAGATGGGGTTATTCATTGATGGAAATTATGCTGGTTGTTATCGTGATCGGCATTCTGGCAGGTATTTCTGTTCCGCGTATGTTAGCTATTGTCGAGCGTTCCAGGGGGGCGGAAGCCAGGGAAATACTTTATAAGGCATATGCCGGTTATCAGAGGTATGTTGAAGACAACACTTCGACTCTTCCCGCGGCCGATAACAACAAATGGAGCAGGCTGGGGATGGGCAATCCTAACAGCTTGACCGGCAGGTTTTTTAACTATACGTTTTCTCCCGGCAGCAGCGCTAATCCGACGACGGTTACAGCAACGCGCCAGGGGATCGCGGCAAACCAGGTTTCGATCAATTTGTTGACAGGCGCTGTCACCAACACATCTCCCTATTGAGGGGGGGGCGGCCATGAAGAAAAAAATATCAGGCTTTACCTTGGTGGAATTGATTGTGACCGTTGTTGTCCTGGGCATTGTCAGTTCCTTAACGTACCTCAATTATAATTTCCAGCGCCGCAAAAACGAACTCAAGGGCGCGACGGCCCAGGTGCAGGTGATCGCAGCTGCCGAACGGCTCTATTATTTGAATACCAGGGCGTTTTGGTCGACGACGGATACGGCCAATACCAATGCGCGCCTTGGCCTGCATATCCGGGATACCTATTTTGATAATTACCGCGTAACGGCGTCCGGCGGCACATTCACCATGAGCGTGGATGGAGGTGCCGCGACATACACCTTTAATGCTCAAGGGGTGCGGACGGGTTGCTCGGGGACCGATTGCATCCCGTGATCGGCCGCCTGCGATGATTCCTACCCTAGGCTCGCCGGTTCAGTATCTCAA
>Ga0302253_1001184_pt1 | contig 16778 bp, 13 predicted proteins | sample AAG_RA_Trp_MG_FD_193537 | JGI IMG/M metagenome (GOLD analysis project Ga0302253, IMG submission 193537) | Enriched activated sludge microbial communities from anaerobic digester in WTTP, New Holstein, Wisconsin, United States - AAG_RA_Trp | ecosystem: Engineered > Bioreactor > Anaerobic >...
TGCAAGCGCATCTTTCTGCATATCCAGATTCTGATCGAAAGTCGAAACCCTTGCATATCCTACAAGCATTATGCAGCTCCTTTTCGTTTCACTATGACTCATCAAAAGGCCGGGCAAGAAACCCGTCGTTTTTCTGACAAAGACATGCAGAGCAAAATCTCAGACGCGAATGGTGTAACGACTTAGATCGAGAGGGGTCTATGGGACTTTTGTGTCGTTTGTTGGTTTTTACCCTATACACTGTTTGGCATAACTCCTCCAGGACACATTTTTCGATGTTCTTTGTCCTGAAAAATTCTGTATACGGAAAAGGACGTTTTTATAGAGTGATTTGCGTAAAAGCTTACAACAGAGACTTTTTGTCCTTTTTCTGGGAACGAAATCTCTCTAAATAAGGCTTTCTGAGACTCTATGAGATTTTAATGACGTTTGTTGGAAAGGACCCATCTTTCTCGCACCCTAAGTTGTTCTTAGGTGGTCATTGGTTTCCGTTTCATTTAACCTCTTCGAGTTCATCTGGTGGAGGTAAGGTAAGGAAGTTTTCTTGATGCATCAACTTAAGTTCTCTGGTCGTATCAAATACGTTAGCCGCCCGAAGGGAAGAAACTTTCTCTGCAACGACAGTTCCTGACTTTTCCATAAGATCTGCGAGTTTTTTGCTAAGTGACTCGTTTTCCCTTAAGAAATCCATAGCTACTTCCCTCCACACTTTAGCTACCTGTTCGTATTTTTCCGCTTCCTTATCGTCTTTAGATTCTTGGGCTCTCTTTTCTGCCTCTTCTGCTTTTTGCACGTATTTGTTAATGTTATGCTCATACCAATTCCCCCAGATTTTTTGAAGCTTCTTGAATAGCCATTCAAGAAATTGTATCAAGACCGTGATAAGAAGTTCCTGAATTTCCGGCCAAGCGCTTTTTACAAACCAAGCTGCTATCATTTTCCAAATGCTTGCCCACATATTTATTTCCTCCTTTGGTTGCATATGCTATCAATGGTATGTTGTTCGTAGATCATAACTGTTCCTTCCCCCTGTTCAATGTGAGCAGTTCGGGCCAGTCCGATATGATCACCGCGTTATCGAAAACCACATAATGGTCATTTTTGCACAAACCCGCAAAAAGTACGGTAGAGCCTGCCGGTGCTATAACAGCGTAGATTTGTGCTTCATATTTTTTATTTTACACATGGAGCATTCCATTCCAATCACGGAGCCATTCGTCACCATATTCGCGAAAGGCTCCAGGAAGACCACCCCAGTATCCTGGCCCGCTCCCATAAATTGCAGGGGCGGGCTGGCAGCACCGCACCGGGCCCGCGACAGACACGCCTTCAATTAACCTCATCAGTCTTCCGACGGCGGCCTGCCGCTGGGCCTCATCTGGGTTCTGCTACATTGTCTTCTGCACCGCACATCGCCCAGGCGCCGCGATCTCCCGGAGCTCCCCGACGTTTTGTCGGCGCACGTCGGAGCCATAGCGCCGGCCTATGGGCGCTATGGCTCCTCTGCCGGGCGGCATCTGAAAATTCTCTTGTGCTGATCGAAAGCCTGGTTGCCACTCCCCGGCCCCTGGCGCCGGCCTGCGGGCGCCAGGGGCCTCACCTGCGAGGCTTCCTCAGCGAGTCTTGTGCCGCTCGATAGTCTTGTCTTCAGTCCCCTGTAACGCTCGGCTTCCTTGGACACCCCTTCGTTATCAGTCCAGAACAGGGGTGCCCTGCGTCAGCCGTTTATGTGAGCTGATCTGCGCGAGTCGTGCCTTCCAGCCTTTACCTCACTGTGTGGGGCCGTCCCCCTGCCGCAGGTTCCCCCTCCACCCACCCCCTCCTTGGCAAACCCCCGATAAAGGTAAGGGGGCCGATTGTTTCGCCATTTCCGCCAGCAGTAGCTGGCAGAAATGGCGAGAAAGTGGAGGGGGAACCAGCTCTCAGGGGGTCTAAAAATTGCCATTCACCCCGGCCCTCTGTCAATTTTTGCCCCAACACAGTGGGTATGCAGTGCCTTATGGGACCCCCCATAAGGCACTGCACCAGGCTGGAAGGCACTTTTGTTGCGTTCACGAAAAGCAGAGCCGCGAGCCACTCGGCAGCTGGGCGCTCACCACCAGTCTGTGCCAACGCCTATCGGCGTCCCCGCTGCGAGGCACACGAAAGCCCGGCATCTCGATCCCCGCCCACCCGCCCGATCGCAGGTCGAGCTCAGGCCGCCTCCATCCCAACAGCCAGTTCCGGCGGCCTGGCTCGACCTGCTTCCTATTCTTCTGTCATGCCTACGTCCGGCCATCGCCTTTCCCATAGCCATAAGGATATGCATCCTCCTGTCATTGAAGACCTGTGGATAAATATCCCAAAACAGGCGATGTACACCCAAATGGGCGTACTTCTTCACCCAAAAGAGTGGGAAAAAAGAAGGAATCGTCAACCGCGTTTAGTGCCATCTGCGTTTGATACCAAAATTATATATACTAGAATTGTTACAATTTTGTAATATTTTAACTTTTAAAGGATTTTGTGTTTGGATGTTGTAATTATGATACTGAGGCGAGTAATCTTGATATAAACATAGAATAAATCTTCCCTGATTCATTACAACCACCGTATTCATATCCTGTCTGCTCGTATATCTCTTATCACAATGGAGGTAGTGCGTTATGGCATCACGCAGGTCCAATCGTACCGGTAGATTTCTCACCATTCTTCTCCTCATCTTCTGCGTTACGGCGCTCATAAGCTGTAACGAGCCGGAACAGAACACTTACAACAATCAGGGCGCAACCGGCATAAAGCCCTTCTGGACCTATGACTCCAACGCCATCGGCGGGGGAGGAAAGGCGATGATCAACCTCTGGGGCGGAAACCTGCTGGTCCAGTATACCGACGTCTCCTTCCCAGGGCGAGGCCTTCCTGTCGAGCTCCGGCGCACATACAACTCACAGACGGCTTACGAAGGATATTTCGGCAGAGGCTGGACAAGCATTCTCGACACTCATCTCACCATAGCCGCCGACAAAATCACCCTGATGGATGCCTACGGCGGCATATTCGAGTTCACCAGCCCGCAGCAGGATGGCGATGACATGAAATATACCTCGCCGCCTGGCAGAAACACAATCTTCAAGAAGCTCGCCAACGGCACCTTTACGGAGAAAAAGAAGAACGGCTCCACATACTTCTTCAACACCGAAGAAAGCTCACCAGGCTGCAACACCGCAACTCCAGCAATTACATTCAGATAACCTATGGCGGAGACGGCTATCCAATATCGATCCAGGAGGCTTCAAACCGCTTTACCACCATTGAATACGGCGGAAATGGCAAGAAGAGACGCATAACAAAGATAACGAACCCGCAGGGCAGAGAGACTCAATACAGCTACAACTCAGACAGGTGCCTCAAGCGCTCCAAAGATCCCGAAGGAGCCCATACAGATTATGAGTATAACGGGAATGGCTTCCTATCGACCATAACAAACCCTCTCGGAAAACCGAGCAATATCACATATGACAACACTGCGCGTGTCATCACCTTCCAGGACCCGATGTTCACCGTGACCTATTCATACGGCGAAAACTCCACCACGATTTCAGACACTAACGACCATCATCTCGTCTATACCTTAAACCAGTCCGGGAACGCCACTCAGATCATGGATACTCTCAACTACACGACATCGCTTCAGTGGGATGCGGCGATGAACGTCACTTCCGTCACCAACGCCAAAAATCAGACAACGACGTTCACCTACGATGACAGGGGCAACGTTTTAACCTCTACAAACTCTCTCTACTCGTCCAGCTACACCTATGACTCATCAAACAACCTGCTGACCACGAAAGACGGAATGGGAAAAACGACCACTTGCGTCTATACGCCAACCACCAACGATCCTGACGGCGTATTGCAGAGCGTAACCACTCCAGGTGGCAGTACCGCTACCTTTACATATAACGACTATGACGAACCAATTGCTGTAACGAATGCCAGAGGTTTCACGACAAGTTATGCGCATGACGCCAATGGAAATGTCACCTCGGTCACAGATGCAAACGGTAAAACGTCGTCAATAACGTATAACAATGTGGGAGAAGCGCTGTCCTCAACAGATCCTTTGGGAAGAACAATCTCCTTCACCTACTTTGACGATGGCCTCGTGAATACGGTAACTACGCCTGGCTCCGACGGCAACGCCGCCACAACCACATTTACATATTTCAAGGACGGCAGCAAAAAGAAAGTAACGGACCCTCTGGGCCGCTCAACTCACTATACATACAACGATGACGGACAAATGCTCACCGTGAAGGATGAGGCAGGCAAGACCTCGACATACACATACCTGAAGGGCAGGCTGGCAAGCACTGCAGACCCATCAGGCTTCACCACCGCGATGTCCTACGATGCCAATGACCGCCTGATCTCCCGCTCGAGCCCCATCACGTCAGAAAGCATGGCCTATGACACGCTGGGAGCGGTAACACAGAAAACTACGGCTCTTGGTGTCATAAACTATCAGTATGACGAGCTGAACAGACTGACAAACGTCTCCCGTCCAAACAAAACAGCGAGTTTTGCCTATGACAACAACAATAACCGTGTAAGCGCGTCAGTAGTTGACACAGGAGGCTCATCGGCCCTCTCCAATCTGGAAGTCGTCTACTACTATGACGACGACGATCGTCTAACCGACAAAGTCACCACCCTCGACGGTACCCAGATGGAAAGCTCCACCTGCCAATACGATGAAAACAGCAACCTGACACATATGGCAAAGACCATCCAGAGAGGCCTGCCTCCCACTCCTGCCGGACTTCTCGGCCAGCCCTTCGATTTTTCCTACAGCTACTCATACGACAATCTGGACAGGCAGATTGGCGTGACCAATTCAAACGGTGATACATTCACAGCGGAATACGATGATGCTGGGAACATGCTGTCCGTATCTTATCCGGATAGCACCAGCTCTGTGAGAACCTTCGATGCGGAGAACAGGATCGCCAATGTCTCCAATGATCATCCCAATCCTCTCAATGACCCGCCATATGTCTCCTATACTTATCGCTATGACAACAATGGAAACTGCACGAGCTTCAAGAAAGATCCCAATAATTCCCTTGGCTTTCTGAAATATGAATATGACAAACTCAACAGGCTTACCTATGACGAATCGGAGCAGATGCGCTTCGTATATGACGATGCCGGGAACAAGATACGGGATCGCCTTCTGTCGAGCAACCGTAATATCGTATATACCTATAACAATGCCCATCAGGTTGTGAAGCGGACTCCAGGAACAGGCCTGCAAATGCCGACCTACAACTTCGAATATGACGTAAACGGCAACCAGTCGCGCAAATACTCACCTGACACTCCAAGCATTCCCAATATCGTAAGCGCATTTGACGCGATAAACCGCCTGCGCAGCGTCAAGAGCTACCAAAATCCGGGCAGTCGAGGCGCAACAGTTGTAAAAGCGCAGGGTCCTGATGAAATGCTCTATACCGAAGAGTCCTTCTCTTACGATGGCGATGATGAGCTCTTCTTCAGCGAGAAAAAGACCTACACATCACCGCCTGCAACATCCGATTACAACTTTAACAATGTCTATCACGGCTATGAATTCGGCGCTCTTCTGTACAAGAACTTCACGTCTGGCACCTATACAGACGGCGCTCTCGACGATACCACGCTTGTTCACTCCGTTGAGTATTACACTTATCTGAACGGGCTTAAAGTCGGCGTAAGCGCCCTGGCAGGTGATAATACTCGAAGCCGCGTGAGCGTCATAATCCCTTCCTTCTGCAAGAGCACTTTCTTCCTTTACGATGGCCAAGGCAATGTCGTGCAGACCTCAAACCGCGCTGGCGATATACCTTATTGTATGTATAAGTATTCGGCCTATGGTGCCTGTGAACGCTATGAAGGCCAGGAAGGTTATAGGAGCTCGTATAAAGGGTATGATCAAGGGCCATTTGGGAGCAAATGTGGTGTAAGGCAGTATGATCCCGACACAGGAAGGTTCCTCTCGCCTGATGCTTACAAAGGTTCACTTGCCAATCCAGCCTCCCAGAACCCGTATATGTATTGTAGGGGGAATCCGTTGAAGTATTCGGATCCCAGTGGATATGACCCCGATCAATATACTTATGGATATTGCAAAACCGGATATGGGGCTGCTTTTCCGAACCCTTCTCCCCCGTCTAAAGAAGAAATAGCTGTTTATAAATCCATTATAAAAATGCTAGGTTACGTACCTGAGGGAGCAGCAGCAATAGCCATTGCAAAGTTGATAAAAGATATATTAACAAAACCGACCAACAACCCACATGGAATAGGCAAACCATTCTCTATTAAAGATAGCCAAGGTGGGTTTGGTAAAGGTGGAAATCAAAATATGAGAGATTCAGGTCTTGTTAATAACTCAGATGAAGAAATACAAAAATTGTATGATGCATCTAACGGTGAAGAAAGTAAAAGATATGAACGCGAGTTAAAAGCAAGAGGTTTACGCAATATTCAGAAGCGCGGTGGTAATATTGATATAGGAACTGACAGAGCAACTGAAAATGGAGAATAAGTAGGAAATCAACCATGAAATCTATTGATTCTGATTGGGAGACTATGATCAATAGCAATGATCCTGTTATAAGGCAAAAATTAGCTAGATCATTAGGGCAAAAGGACACTGATAAAAAAGCTCTTAGAATGCTTGAAATATTATTAAGAGATGAAGTATCATATGTGAAGACTGAAGCGCTATTATCATTGGCTAAAGTTGGAAATGAGAAACAATTAGAAAGTGTCTTAAATTTGTTAAAGGATCATGATGAAATGGTTAGGTTAGATGCTTTAGAGACTGCATTTCATCTTGGTGCTTGTAAGGCTTTAAAATACATAACAAATATGCTTAATGATAAAAAAGCTCTTGTTAGGAGTTATGCTGGATATTATCTTGGAAAAATAGGTGACAAAACATCGGTTTATGAATTAGAAATGTCTTTGCAACATGAACATAGTTCCCTAGCAAAGGTTGGTATTTTACAAGGCCTAATATTGCTTGGAAAGGAAGAAAGACTGCTAGAGCTTTTATCTTTACTTAAAAGTAAAAGTTATCATGTCAGAAGCAGCATAGCAAATGGAATAGAATTAATACCAATAAATAGTCAATATAGAAATCTAGTTCTTGAGTCTTTAAAGAAGGCATTAGAAAATGAAAGAACTATAGCAGTTGGCTCTTCCATAAGGAATGCTTTATTAAAATTCGAAAAACAATCATCTGCCGAAAGGCCAACATAGGGTTTAGGGTACTAGGAAGATCCACGCGAAAATATACGATAAGAAATTTTATCAAGTAGGCCCATCGGAAACATAGCTGCCTTTTGATGCAATAACTTCCCTTTTCATTTCCTCACCGGAAGTCATCCCCCGCTCTCCCCCATCAACTCATGACTCCCCTCATACTCCTTCCTCGCCTTCTCCATACTCGTCGCCACGTAAAGCTCTGTCGTCTCCAGGAAGGCATGCCCCATCAACTTCTTCAGTGTGAACAGATCCATTCCGTTCTCCGCGCAGTGAGTCGCAAAGGCGTGCCGGAACGAATGTGGTGAAAAGCTTCTCCCCATAGCCTCATACTTCTGCGAGATCCCTGTCATCTCGCCATATTTGTCAACGATGCGCTGCACCTGCCGATCGGAAACATCAAATATCAAGGCGTCAGGTCCCTGGTCGCCCTGCCAAGTCTTCAGCATCTCAAAAGTCTTCGGATCGGCACAGACATAACGATCCTTGTCCTCCTTGCCGGAGCGGATGAAGATCGTCCTCTCGCTGTAAAAGATGTCGCAGAACTGCCGGGCGGTGAGCTCGGCCAGCCTGATCCCGGTGGCATAGAAGAGCCTCAGTATCATGGCATCCCTCCCAGGCTCGGCCACCTCCAGAATCTGGCGCACCTCTTCTCTCGTCGGCACTGCCGGGAGCTTCCCTCCCTTCAGTGCCTCCTCATCGCCGAGCTCCGCCACCAGCTCCGCATAATACTCGTCCTTCGCGCTGTTATAATCCACCATCACCCCTCCTCTCCGTGGTGTAGATCATGATCTACACCCTCTCTCCTCGATCGAAGTGTCCCCCATGGGGGACACTGTCCCTGACTCTCCCGAGGTGGAGACAGTGTCTCCACCTCTCCACCCTCAAATTTCGTCGTATAATGGCTTGGCATTTTCCGACGTTTTTCTCCTGTCACGTCTGCGCAGCGCTTTTCAAGCATTTGTATTACGCGCTGCTTCCGCCGTCCAGCTCTCCAGTCAGTTCCTCGAGCTCCGGCAGATATGAGCCGGCCTGGCGTCGCTCAAAAGAAAGGTTGAACCATTACTGTCAAGCCATCCTGTTGCCATACTGGACTTTTGCGGGTTTGTGCAAAAGTAGCCACAACTCTTCTATTTCTACTTTATTACCCATTATCCCTGAGGGGGGGGTGGTAACACTGTTACCACCCCCCCCTCAGAATTACAGGTAAACTTGTACTCGTATTAACCCCATTACTATGTACAACATCAGTACAACCTTTTTTATACACACTGTATTATTGTTATTACACAGGCGTTTTACAATGTCTCACGTGTAAGACATCTCACGCTGCTCCAGTTTTGTTCTGCTGTTGCTCCGTCTCCAATTCTTTCCGGAAGTCTTCCGCTGCTTTGTTAAGCTCTTGCCGGATCTCTTCCTTGCTTTTCCCTTTCCATCCCTCTTCCATCTTCCTCCGCCATTCCCTCACTTCTGCCACAGGCTTCAGATCTTCAGGCATCATCCACCACTTCCTCATAATTGCTCATCTATTGCCACTTCTATTGTAACCGCTGTATACAGTTTGTAAACGGACTCTGGCAGCCTTCATTGCGATAATACAGGCGTGTAATACCGCCTGATTCAGCACAGCTTGAAATCTATCACCAATTCTTGCGGCGTTCAGCTTCTTTGCCAGTTCCCTTAGTTTCAGCTCTATCTAATGCAAGTCTCAGTTTGTGGGTCTCTTCTTCAAAAGCCCCGGCAAACTTAGAATCTTTCAGATACCCTTCAAGCTGCTTCTCAAAATCATCTTTTTTCCTGGTCATCTTTCGGGCCCTCTTCTTAGTATCGCAAATCTGCGATACTAGATCAAGTAATCCGTCGCTGAGGGCGGTTTGCTGATTGGGAGTTTTTTTCAAAAAAGACAACAACACATGTTGTTGTAGATTGTATATATATAGATTAATATAGATTAGAGGGGCGAAAATTACTGATGCGGAGCCATTTTTCAACTCCGCCGGGGTACAAGCCGGAACTGGCAGGGGGCCGGTTTGTACCTTGAAAACAGTTTTCGAGGTACAAACCAAACCTGGCTCGGTGTCAGCCGGCCCCATTGACCCAGGTTATCCACATCCCCCCAGACCGATCTTTTGTTAAGTGTCCCCCTGGGGGGACACTTAACTCACCTGAAAAACTGTTCGTCCATCCAGTCTCTATAAAAGGCGTATTTGTAGTCGCCTTCTTCTTTTTCATAGGTGAACCCGCAGTCATCACAGTTTATGATTGTATAGCAGCTCTTGTCATTCGGGCAGAATTTCTTGTATTTCTTCTCTTTGAATGTGGCAATAAAGGCGCTCAGGGCGTTCTTCCTTTCTTCCCGGTTACGCGCCTCCTCAGGCGTTATGAATCCCTTCGGTACCTGCACCCCCTTTTCCACTATTCCCAGAACATATGCAGCCTCACTTTCTATGCTCTTCCTCTTCTCGTCAGTCTTATCCTCAAGGAGCTTCAGCGCCGTAGCTGTCTCCTCTCTCTTTTCACTGCACAGCTCAGCTATCTTTCCATCGTTCATCGGCGGTGTGAGTGCTCTGAGCTTTTCTGCGAGAGGGTCGTTGTGGGCAGTGTTTTCCTCACTGGCGGTGTTCTTTTTGTTTTCAGTCGCAGGCTTGCGGCCTTCCGGCGTTTCGCCGTTCCAGGGCGCAGGTTTCCCATTTTCAATGCGGACATAGTGGAATGGGGTAGGCCGGATAAAGCCTGAGAAGTCTGCCGGAAGATCTTCTAATCCATCGTTCTTGCAAGGGATGCCATAGGCTTTCTTTTGGTATATCTCGGCAAATTTGTTCCAGTTGAGCTTGAACCAGTAAACGCCATTCTCTGCCCAGTAATCGAGAAAACCTTCTCTCTTGAGATAGGGGAGGCTTCTCTTCTGGATATGCTCCTTTTCCACTCCTGCCAGTCTGGCAAGTAATGCAAAGGGATCGTCGCCAGCTCCTTTCCCTAAGTAAAACGGCAGATCCTCGTTTGCCCTGTACCAAAGATCGAATTCTATAATATCTCTGAGCAGGATATAGTTTGTGTTTCCCATATCCTCAATCAGCCATGCAAATTTTATCCACCTGACAGACCGGTCCATATTCAACTTCCTGCTGCTCTTTTCATCATAGCGATACATAGCCTCACTCGGCACTTCCGGCAGCGGCTCGATCGGCCGAGCACACGGCTCAATTCCCGGTTGTGTTTCTTCCATCTTTTCCGCTGGCACAATCATCGTTCTCTCCGAGCAGTATTCCTTCTCACAGTCCTCATCATTGAAAAGGGACAATTGCCGTATATGCTCCCTTACTGTGACTTCTCGTCCGCCCCGATTCTCAATTCTCAGCAGCTCCTTCACTCTCTTTTCAATATCGGCTTGTTTCATAGGTCGAACCGGCATCCCCATCCGGTCCTTCTCACCTTTCTCCGCCTGCTCCGCCCTGGAGGCAATTTCCCTGCAAACGGCGATGATATGGGGATCCGAGAGCTTGCAGATATCCCTGAAATATCTTTCGGGAAAGTGTCCCCCATGGGGGACACTTTTAATGATCTTTTTTGCTTCTTCCGGGATGAGAGCTATCTGTAGTCTTCGCTGAACCAGACTTTTTTTCGTGTTTTTGTTTTGCCCGATCCGCCGTACAGACCACTTTTTCTCTTCTTGCAGGTATCTGTAGTGCTCGGCCTCGTCAAGAAAATGTGTATTCTTATGCGTCTCGTCCATCTCATTGTCCCATTTGTCGAGAAAGCATTCTTCATCTTCAGTGAGGCCGTGATAGAGGACACAGGGGACGTTTTTAAGGTTCGCTCTTTTTGCTGCCTCAAATCGGTGTACCCCGGCCGCCACTCGATAGTCAGTTTCCGTTCCGCCAGCCCCTGTGATTATATTTACCGAAATGGCTCTTTTGGGATGAAAGCCCTGATCAGTGATCCGGGAGGCCAGATAGTCAACGTGGTGCATATCGATGCAGGTGCTTCTCGTATTGTATTCGCTATGGTGTAATTTTTCCGGTGGCAGAAAGGCAGTTTCCCCCATCTTCTCGTTAATTGCAGCGTACATAACCTTGTTTTCACCTGCAGCAGCCATATTTTTTTCTCCTTTTACCGCAAAATAAAGAGACCTGTTGCCTTTCACACAGGTCCCTCATCTTGCAGGAGAATCCCTCTCCGTGGTATAATATCACGGAGAGATTTTCTTGTGAGGGGCCTTTTTGCAGACGCTTGGCAGTGAGTGCGAAAGGCTTCTTCCCTTTTTTGAGGACTTTTTCAGGTGCCCTCACAATAAATATTCACCTCACTTTTTTCTAATCCTCTTATTTTCATTTTGAAAACAAGTGTCCCCCATGGGGGACACTTCGCCAAACATTTATTTGGCGACATTCATATATAAGAAAGTCGAGTTTCTTTGTGGTTATAAGAAAAACTGTTACTCAGCGTTGTCGATGCAGTCCGAAAATCTCCTTTTCAAAGGAAATAGAGGTTCTAATAGCAAATGGACAAAAAACACCGATCTTGAAAAATTGGCTTGACTCCACCAAAAGGAAGGAAATAATCCATCTGAATGTGCCCGCGAACAGCCTCTCCGGAATATAACCTGCTGGCACTCAATCCCGCGCTTGCTGTAGAATGGCACCCTGAAAAGAACGGGAATCTGTCTCCCGCGAATGTGACTCCTGGCTCTGAGAAAAAAGTATGGTGGAAATGCGGGAAGGGACATGAATGGCAGGCACGGGTGGATAGAAGAAGCAGCGGAACCGGATGTCCGATGTGTGCGAGAAAAGTGGTGTTTGCGGAAAATTGCCTGGCGACTCTTTATCCTGAGCTTGCAAAGGAATGGCACCCTAAGAAAAACGGCAAATTGACACCTTATGATATCTCCCCGCATTCAAAGAGAAAAGTATGGTGGAAGTGCAAAAACAATCACGTATGGCTTAAAAGGGTGGACAGAAGAATTGGCAGGGGGTGCCCTCATTGCTCAGTAAAGCCTTTGACAAATCAGTACTGCCTGACAGCTCTTAATCCATATATTGCCATTGAATGGCATCCTGAGAAAAACGGAGCTCTCACGCCCTGGGACGTCAAGCCTCAGTCCTCAAAAAAAGTGTGGTGGCGCTGCAGATGGGGTCACGAGTGGATGGCCAGGATCGATAATCGCTATCTCGGAGCTTCCTGCCCTGCGTGCGCCGGAAAAGTTGCCACGCCCAGATACTGCCTGCAGAATAGAAATCCCGTTCTTGCTGCAGAGTGGCATCCCGAAAAGAATGGGACTCTCTCACCCTGGGATGTCACGCCGGGATCTGCAAAGAGAGTCTGGTGGCGCTGCAGGTGGGGCCACGAGTGGTCAGCGCGAATCTATAAGAGAAACAGCGGCAAGGGCTGTCCAATCTGCAGAAAATTATCCATAACGAGATCCCGGTCCGCACCGAGGCCGACTTTCAAATGACGGCCTTTGAGATTGAAGAGAGGCTGTCGAGAGTCTTTGCCTTTTGACAGAAGTTGGAAATTCGTATGGTTAAGAAACTCATCCCGGGCATACTTTTTCGAAGTCCACGAAAATCACCTATCAAAAACCGCATGAAATCGTCAAATAGTAAAGAAAGGTCCGGCGGTCTGTAAAACCAGCATTTTTATGACTCTTCCTGAACGCCTATTCAGGAGGGCGTGTTTTCAGATTGTCTGGCTGCTGACATGAGAAATTTGCATCAATGATAGGAAAAGCCGCATCAATTATGGTATAATATAGTTAACAACCCCGGAGGGTCGCCTCCGGCTCCGGCATCGAGAGATGCCGTTTTAATTTTGTTTTATGGAACCAGTAAAAAAGAAGGCTATATTTTATATTGATGGGTTCAATCTTTACTTCGGCCTGAAAAGCGCGGGCCTGAAGAAATATTATTGGCTTAATCTTGAGAAGCTTTGTAAGAAAATAGTGGAGCCTCAGCCGGATGAAGAATTAGTCAACATCAAATATTTCACCGCAAAAGTCAAGCAACCTTTTGACAAAGCGCAACGCCAGGATCTTTTTCTGCAGGCTCTTCAAACACTGCCTATCATAGAAATAATCTATGGAAGGTATGCCAGTCATAAAAAAGATTGTCCTCATAAGATTCATTGCCATTCCTGTAGCTATTTTCTATATGATACTGAAGAGAAAAAGACTGACGTAGAAATAGCGGTGAACATGGTTTGCGATGCTTTCAGAAATTCCTATGATGTGGCTTATATGCTATCAGGAGACAGCGATCTTTCTCCTGGTATAAGAGAAGTTAAGGCCCTCTTCCCAGAAAAGAAAGTTATAGTGTGCTTTCCTCCAAACAGAAAAAGCAAAGAACTTGTTCGCCTATGTGACGGTAAAAGGAAAGTAATCGATTACCTTTCAGGCTGCGAATTTCCTGACACAATGTGCAATAGAATAGGCGTGCCAATCACGAGACCTTCTTCATGGGTTTAGGCTTGATTTTATACTTTCAGGTCACTTTCCCCATAACTTCTGCCACCAGCTCCGGGAACGTTCGTTCTGCAGTGCCTCCTCCAGAGCTTTGATAGTCTCCTGTGAACGTGTGAGTGCCTGCCTGTCCTCGGCAGTTTGGGCTTCCAGCTCCGCGAGCTTCGAGGGTATGCTCTCGACCGGGGCGGGTAGAAGCCGGATCTGCCGGTCCAGTTCTTCAAATTTGTATTGATACATCATGAGTCCTGCCTGTAGCTTGTCGCGCTCTTCAAGCCACTTCTCCCTTTGCTGATCATAGTGTTCAAGCGTTACGGTGTTCACCTGACATGTGTTCATGACCGCCGATTGACTGCCACCTGACAACCCCTTGTCACTATCGCTTGTCGAGCCCATGTCATCACCACATGTCTTGACCAGGGAATCATGATGTATCATCCATTGACTGAAGCCGTTTCCCTCGACTCTCTTCACCATGTCAAACCTCTTGCGGTTGACCAGTAGTCGCAGGGCATTTACGCTCTTGCCGGTCATCTTACTCGCCTCTTTCAGAGACAACCACTTGTCATTACCCATGTCATACCTCCATGTCACCACTTGTCAAAATAAAAGGAACACGCGCCATCATCCAATGATAGCCGTGTTCCCGCATGACAACGGTTCGACCAGTAAAGCAGAACTCCTTCATTGAGGGTGGCAACGGTTGTTATCACTGAGATTTCACACGATTGCCTGATCTCCTGAAAAGCAGGCTGCGAGGCACTCGGTTTTCGCCCTGCATCGCCATTGACATAGGACCCTGAAGCCTGTGTTTTCCGAACCCGGAGAGCCGCCTGAAGGCGGGCTCGGCCTGGCTGAGGCTAACACAGGCTTCCACCCATATCAATGGTCTCCGCCTTGCTCCGATGAACGATGCAGGACGAAAACCAGAATCGATCGGAAGAAAGAGCCGTCAATATAAGAATTTGCGAGTGCCCTGGCGCCTCCGCCCCCGGCCCAGCGGCAGACACGCCTCCCGTTCACCTCATCAGTCATCCGCCGGCGGCCTGCCGCTGGGCCTCATCTGGGTTCTGCTACATTGTCTTCTGCACCGCACATCGCCCAGGCGCCGCGATCTCCCGGAGCTCCCCGGCGTTTTGTCGGCGCACGTCGGAGCCATAGCGCCGGCCTATGGGCGCTATGGCTCCTCTGCCGGGCGGCATCTGAAAATCTTCTTGTGCTGATCGAAAGCCTGGTTGCCACTCCCCGCCCCTGGCGCCGGCCTGCGGGCGCCAGGGGCCTCACCTGCGAGGCTTCCTCAGCCAGTCTTGTGCCGCTCGGGAGTCTTGTCTGCAGTCCCCTGTAACGCTCGGCTTCCTTGGACACCCCTTCGTTATCAGTCCAGAACAGGGGTGCCCTGCGTCAGCCGTTTATGTGAGCTGATCTGCGCGAGTCGTGCCTTCCAGCCTTTACCTCACTGTGTGGGGCCGTCCCCCTGCCGCAGGTTCCCCCTCCACCCACCCCCTCCTTGGCAAACCCCCGATAAAGGTAAGGGGGCCGATTGTTTCGCCATTTCCGCCAGCAGTAGCTGGCAGAAATGGCGAGAAAGTGGAGGGGGAACCAGCTCTCAGGGGGTCTAAAAATTGCCATTCACCCCGGCCCTCTGTCAATTTTTGCCCCAACACAGTGGGTATGCAGTGCCTTATGGGACCCCCCATAAGGCACTGCACCAGGCTGGAAGGCACTTTTGTTGCGTTCACGAAAAGCAGAGCCGCGAGCCACTCGGCAGCTGGGCGCTCACCACCAGTCTGTGCCAACGCCTATCGGCGTCCCCGCTGCGAGGCACACGAAAGCCCGGCATCTCGATCCCCGCCCACCCGCCCGATCGCAGGTCGAGCTCAGGCCGCCTCCATCCCAACAGCCAGTTCCGGCGGCCTGGCTCGACCTGCTTCCTATTCTTCTGTCATGCCTACGTCCGGCCATCGCCTTTCCCATAGCCATAAGGATATGCATCCTCCTGTCATTGAAGACCTGTGGATAAATATCCCAAAACAGGCGATGTACACCCAAATGGGCGTACTTCTTCACCCAAAAGAGTGGGAAAAAAGAAGGAATCGTCAACCGCGTTTAGTGCCATCTGCGTTTGATACCAAAATTATATATACTAGAATTGTTACAATTTTGTAATATTTTAACTTTTAAAGGATTTTGTGTTTGGATGTTGTAATTATGATACTGAGGCGAGTAATCTTGATATAAACATAGAATAAATCTTCCCTGATTCATTACAACCACCGTATTCATATCCTGTCTGCTCGTATATCTCTTATCACAATGGAGGTAGTGCGTTATGGCATCACGCAGGTCCAATCGTACCGGTAGATTTCTCACCATTCTTCTCCTCATCTTCTGCGTTACGGCGCTCATAAGCTGTAACGAGCCGGAACAGAACACTTACAACAATCAGGGCGCAACCGGCATAAAGCCCTTCTGGACCTATGACTCCAACGCCATCGGCGGGGGAGGAAAGGCGATGATCAACCTCTGGGGCGGAAACCTGCTGGTCCAGTATACCGACGTCTCCTTCCCAGGGCGAGGCCTTCCTGTCGAGCTCCGGCGCACATACAACTCACAGACGGCTTACGAAGGATATTTCGGCAGAGGCTGGACAAGCATTCTCGACACTCATCTCACCATAGCCGCCGACAAAATCACCCTGATGGATGCCTACGGCGGCATATTCGAGTTCACCAGCCCGCAGCAGGATGGCGATGACATGAAATATACCTCGCCGCCTGGCAGAAACACAATCTTCAAGAAGCTCGCCAACGGCACCTTTACGGAGAAAAAGAAGAACGGCTCCACATACTTCTTCAACACCGAAGAAAGCTCACCAGGCTGCAACACCGCAACTCCAGCAATTACATTCAGATAACCTATGGCGGAGACGGCTATCCAATATCGATCCAGGAGGCTTCAAACCGCTTTACCACCATTGAATACGGCGGAAATGGCAAGAAGAGACGCATAACAAAGATAACGAACCCGCAGGGCA
>Ga0302253_1001185_pt1 | contig 16770 bp, 14 predicted proteins | sample AAG_RA_Trp_MG_FD_193537 | JGI IMG/M metagenome (GOLD analysis project Ga0302253, IMG submission 193537) | Enriched activated sludge microbial communities from anaerobic digester in WTTP, New Holstein, Wisconsin, United States - AAG_RA_Trp | ecosystem: Engineered > Bioreactor > Anaerobic >...
GACGCGGCAGGAAATGCCGTTGCTGCCGGTCGGTGAGAGGTTGAAGGGGTTCGCCGAGGTGGATCTGGGTTTCGACGAACTCCAGGCATTGCGGGAAAGCGACCGCTGTTTCCAGTGCGGGATGTTTCCCAAGAAATGATTGTCTTGAAATAACGGAGACGGGGATCTTGCCTGAGGGGAAGATCCCCGCCCTTTTTTAAATAAACAACAGAAGAGGAAAGGAGAAACAAATGGAAGGGGAAATAAAGGCCCATTATATCGATCATATCAGCATAGCCGTAAAGGATCTTGACAAGGCTGTTAAAGAATACGAGACTTATTTCGGATGGAAAGTCGCCGGCCGGTACACGGATCCGGACGAAAATCTGAAAGTGGCTTATTTCCAGGTGGGACCCACTGCGTATGAATTGATGGAAGACCTGGACGGGACTGGCGAAGTCGCGAAGTTCATCGAGCGGCGGGGAGAGGGCATCATGCTCCTTGCCTTCAATGTAGACAGCTGTGCCGATGCCCTGAAGCAGTTGAAGGAAAGAGGCGCGAAAATGATCGACGAGGTTCCTCGCCTGTCCAAGGAACTCAACCGGCACTTCGGTTTTATTCATCCGAAATCCACCGGCGGCGTTCTGGCCGAGGTGATCGAAGGAAAATATTGAAAGAATCTAGTCTGATAGCTGAGGGGGTTTCCCCTCAGCATTTCTAGAATAGGTATCATGTATGATTTGCTGCAAGGGTTTATCTGCTGTAATCACAGCTTTTTCCCTAGAAGAAGATCTTCGTCGGTTTGATATCTGGCCGTCCTGTAATCAGCTTCCACTTTTGTAAACATATCGTCAAGCATTTGACCATGCTCAATCATCGCTTGCTCAGCGGCTTTGGCATCACCTGCGATCACGGCATCGACAACGGCCTGATGAGAACCTTCGGGATGCGAATAATCCAATTGTAGAAAAACGACAATACTTTTTACTGCTTCTGCAGCAGCAAGAGCTAAGCCTTCATAAAAACGGTTACCGCACATTTCCGCCAATATCAAATGAACCTGCTGAATTCGTTGTTTACCCTCTTCAATCGAAGTCGATGGTGTCGATTCAATTTCAAGGGCTTCCTGGAGTCTTTTGGCGTACTCCGGTGTGATATTTAATGCCGCCAAACGGGCGATTTCAGGTTCAAAAAGGAGCCGAGCTTGGGTAAGTTCACGAAGAGATATTTTTTCCAATAAGAAAAGATCAGCAAAAACAGTCATCAAATTTTTGAAGCTCATGTCAGTAACGAACGCCCCGCCTGAAGCTCCGGGACGAATAACAATAAACCCCGTTTTGGCTAAACCCCACAAGGCTTCGCGGATTACAGCACGGCTAACATGAAACTGTTCTGAAAGCTCCCTTTCCGACGGCAGTTTATCACCGGATTTCAAATTCCCTCTTATAATGGAATCTTTGATTTGTTTAATCACCTCTTCCGATATGCGTGATTGTTTTATTGGCACAAAAAAATTATTCATTTACTTAAACCCCCATAAAAAATGCAAATGTGAATTATAATAATATATAAATATTTGCAATAATTTTCTTTAAACCGGCTCTTGGGTCTGCAATAACAGACCAGTCTGACCAAGTACAAAACATGTCTAAATCCATACAAACTAAAAGAATCTCTTGCCTCAATATTGACTAACATAGCATCCATACAGAAATAAGAACCTCCCGACACCGTGTTGTTGCATCCACTTTATGGCACTGTTTTAATTGTATTTCATGAGGAACAGCTGTCTAGGTTCAAGAATAAGGGAAATAATAATTGATAGTTAAAAAATTCTTGACAATAGATAGATATTAAATTATTCATATATCTAAATATTGTACCATTTAAATAAAGATTAAATAAAAGGAGGTGACGAAGGACAAATCTGTAACAGCATGCAAAGGGGAGTGAGGGGTATAAAAAGGGGAGGAAGCTATTCTGAATCTTAACAAAACTCACTATGACTATTTCCAATAACAACAGCTTCCTATCAGAAACAATTGAAATTGGAATTTCTCCAAGGAGAGGAAAAATGGAAAGCAGTCAGTCAAATTTGCATCAGTGGGCCAATCCCGGACCAAGCGGCCTGTTTGCCTTAGCGTTAGTGTTGTTAACGCTGTGGGCTAGTTTTACAGGACTGGTTGATGGCAAAGCATCCGCAACCATGATCATAGCATGGCTTATTCTCGCTGGATTAGTTCAGACCATCGTAGGGCTTATACAGCTGAGGAACGGCAATTTCATGGGGAATCTGCAGTTGCTGTTTGGGATGTTTTTCTGCATTGGGATTGCCTTGTGTAAGGGAATCTCCCTGTTTGCTCCCGAATGGTTTCTCGCAAAGTTCGGTTACCATGTGCCCGATGCGTTGTTAGGCGTTGTTTTGTGCTATCTGGCCTTTGTCCTAGCCTGTTATTTACCCATCGTAATTCACGCACCCTCTGTCATCTTTTACTTCACTTTGTTTTCTGTCCCGTGCATTGCCGCCATCGGTCTGCTCGATATGGGTATTCTGGATCGCGCCGTCATTGGTAAACCTCTAGGATGGGCTATTGGGGTCGTTGATTTGCTCTGCATTTATTCGGCGGTTGCCGAGTTGATCAACCAAGGTCTCAGAAAAGAAGTTTTCCCTATGGGCAAGCCTTTGGTAGGCGCCGCAGGACCATCCCATTAAATGGTGCGGTATGAGGGAATTTCGCCAAAAGTTATGTCGTGGTTCGTCAATTAACATTAAGTAATGTAAATCAAAGGAGGTTATTTAGAAAGATGAACATTAAAAATGATGTGGCAGACATTGTCGGATCGAAAAATGTTTCTGATGATCCAGAAGTACTTGAAAAATATTCCAAGGACCATAGCTTTGTGACACCACGAAAACCGAGTGTTGTTGCATATCCCGAAAACAAAGAAGAAGTTCAGCAACTTGTCCTATTTGCTTATGAACATGGGATACCGATGACACCCCGATCGTCGAGCATCAGTTTTTATGGTGCCGGGATACCCAGCCAGGGTGGTATCGTCGTTGACTTCAGCCGGATGAATAAAATTTTGGAATTCCATGCCGGTGATAGAAAAGTACGGATTGAACCAGGAGTCACTTGGCAGCAGGTGGAAACAGAGCTAGAGAAGGAAGGTATGATGGTTAGCAGTTCACTGCTTCCACCCAAGAACAAGTCAGCTCTTACCAGCGCCATGCAACGGGAACCCATTCTGAGCGCCAAGTATGAGTATAACGATATCTTCCTGACGGCGGAGATGATTCTGGGGAATGGTCAGGTGTATTACACCGGTACGGCAATCGGCCCCGGATATGTGGGCAAAAGTCATCCGGAGCTGTTTATTCCAAGCAACAAGCTTTTCATGGGAGCCCAGGGGACGTTAGGTTTTGTCACGTGGGCAATGCTGAAAGCAGAATGGATTCCACCGAAGGACAAAGTTTATTTTATTGCACTGGACAGTGTCGAGAAGATTGCGGATCCGATTTATAAAACGCAGCGAGTTTATTTAGGGAACGAGTGTTTGGCCCTTAACAATGTCAATTTGGCCGCGATTCTCGCTGCCAATGCGGGGGAATTCAATCAGTTAAAAGAATCACTGCCCCCATGGGTTGTCATTCTCAACCTGGCTTCCGGACATGCTTTTCCGGAGGAGAAGATCGCTTACGAGGAAGAAGCCCTGCTGAAGATTGCTCAGGAAAAACACTTTAAGGTTTCGGAAACGCTTCCCGGTGCACCTGGGTTGGAAAGGAACTTAATCAGTCTTCTGCGAAAGCCTTATCAGGGTGATGAATACTGGAAGTTCAATTTTAAGGGCAGTTCTCAGCAAATTGTCTTCATAACGACCCTCGACCGAGCGGGTGAATTTACCAAAGCCATGGAATCCGTTGCTGCAAAGCACGGCTATCCAGTCAAAGACATCGGCATGTACATTCAGCCGATCGAAAGAGCCAGAGCGGTATCATGTGAGTATAGTTTTGCCTTCAATCCAAATGACCCGAAAGAAGTGGAGAGGGTGCGTGCAATGTTCCTTGAGGCCAGCGAGTTGGTGATCAGAATGGGTGGTTTGTTTACGAATCCCTATGGTCCATGGGCGGATATGGTTTACAGCAAAGCCGGTTATTATGCCTCCATCATGAAGGTGGTCAAAAACGCTTTTGACCCGAAGAACATCATGAATCCCGGAAAGCTTTGTTTCTAAGCTAACATTGTGCGAATTTTGATTATTAAAGGAGTAAAAAAATGGAAAAAGCAGAGAGAACATATTTCCCCAAAGCTGATTTTCTTCACAAATATTACTATGACATTGAAAAAATTGTAAAGAATTGTAGCCGTTGCTCAAACTGCAAATGGATTGATCAGTGGGAAATAAAAGAGCCAAGATTTTCCAAGGTATGTCCTTCGGTTGCCTATTCCTATTTTGATGCTTATTCCTCTCAGGGTAGGCATGACATTATTTTGGCATGGCTGGAAGGCAGAATGAGTCCGGATATGTCGGAAAATAAAATGCTGGAGGTTCTTTATACATGCGATACGTGCGGAGGGTGTGATGCCTCTTGCAAGAGAAGTCGAGATACGGAAGTCATTAGAATGTTTCTGGATGTCAGAGCCAAGCTGGTCGAAGCCGGTGATGTGCTACCGGAGCATATCCCCGTTATAGAGAGTCTTCGCAATGAAGACAACACGATGATGGGCAAGAAAAAGGACCGGGGTAACTGGGTAAGCGGATTGAAGGTAAAGGATCTGACTGAGGAAAAGGCTGAAGTTGTTTTTCATGCGGGCTGTCATATCAGCTTCAACGAAGACCTCTGGGATGTGGGAAAGACTGCGGTAAAGCTGCTTCAGAAATTAGGTGTTGATGTCGGTATCTTTGGCAAGAATGAGACCTGTTGCGGCACAAAAGCGTGGGACATGGGTTATCGGGGCGAATACAAAAAATATGCGGAGAACAACGTTGATGCCTGGAGTAATGCCGGCGTCAAGACGGTGATCACCGCGTGTTCCGATTGCTACTATGCCTTTAAGCGACTCTATCCGGAAAAGTTTGAAGTCTATCACATCGTCGAGTACATCGATAAACTAATAAAGGAAGGGAAGATTAAGTTTACAAAAACCATACCTATGACGGTAACTTACCATGACCCCTGCCATTTGGGAAGACGCTCCAATGTGTATGAGCCGGGAAAGGCCATTATGGGTGTCTATGATCCTCCCAGAGATATCTTGAAAAGCATCCCGGGTATTAAGTTGATCGAGATGTACAGGATCAAGGAATACGCATGGTGCTGTGGTGCAGGCGGCGGATTAAGAGAGGCCTATCCTGAAAGATCTGCCTGGACGGCGAATGAAAGAATTACCGAAGCGGTGAGCACCGGAGCGGAAGCGATTGTGAGTGCATGCCCCTGGTGTGAAAATAATTTTAATGAGGCTGTCCGTGCATGCGGTGCTCCGATCAAGGTTCTGGATGTACTGCAGCTTGTCGATCAGGCCCTGTAGGAAGAACCATGAAAATTAAAGGAGGTAAATGAAGATGCCGCGTGGAGATAGAAAACACCAGCTTATATTTGATGAATTGGTAAATATTCTGGGTGAGAGGTATGTTGAGGATGATCCGGCTGTCATCGAAGCATATTATAGAGATGCGATTTCGCCGGCAGCGTTGTGCGAAGGCAGACACGAATTTATCGTTTTGCCGGGCAGCACGGAAGATGTGCAGGCGATTTTCAGGTTGGCCAATCGCTACGAATTTCCGGTTTCTGTTACCGGTACCGGGCTCTTCCAGTTATCCTGTAATGCGCACAAGGACTATCAATATTGGTGCTTCATCGATCCCAAACGAATGGATCAAATCGAAAAACTGGATGACGACAACATGTATGCAGTCATTGGACCTTATGTGACAATCGGTCAGCTACAGGCTGTCGCCATGAAAAAGGGATTGTTTCACGGTGTTCCTGGTGCGAGTTGTCAGGCTTCTGCACTGGCCGGGAATGTTTTCCAGAACATTCATTGGACCTCCTGGCGGACCGGTGTCGGGAGAAATTTGCTGGGCGTTGAGTGGGTATTGCCGAGCGGGGAGGTGTTCCGGACCGGATCCCTGGCCATGGACCGAGACAATTGGTTCTGGGGTGAGGGGCCGGGACCGGACGCCCGCGGAATTCTGCGAGGTCATACAGGCCATTTGGGATCACTCGGTGTCGTTACGAAGATTGCCGTGAAATTGCATACTTGGCCTGGTCCCGCCGTTATTCCGACAGAAGGGGTTCAGCCTGAAAAGAAAGCACTCCTGCCGCCTGAACAATTCAGAACCTTTGCCCCGACCTTTCCTTCGATTGAGGCTTCCGTCGATTTTATCGCCGAGTTGGGTAAGGAGGAAATTGCCGGTTATGTCATGAAATTCGGGCCCTGGGATTTTGTCTGCTGGTATACAAGCTCTTTTGAAGAGTTCTGGGACGAGTGGGACAATGAGTACTGGACAAATCAGAAGGCAAACGGTCACATGGTGGCGGTAGGTTTGTGGGGCGTTGCTTCGGATAAACAGGTTAAGTACGAAGAAAAAGTGCTCATGCATCTTATCAAGAAATACGGTGGTGTCTTACCCCCCGCTGATATTGCGAAAAGAATCGAGGATCTCTTTAACGTCTGTACCGTGAGGGATACCTATCGTCACCGGTTTACAAGACTGGGTAAAGTTCACTTGTCAGGGAACAACACTGACTCCCTCTATGACACCATTCGCAGTGGTGCCGAAGACAGGTTGCTGAAGGATGAGTTTACGCCGCCTCTGCATCCCATGGGTCCGCAGTTGAAATTCTGGAGTTATGATTTCGGAAGGACAGCCTGGACGGAGATCGACTCGATCGCGGAAAGGTATACAGAAGAATCCGATCGGGTTGGAGGAGAAATGATGCAGCGCGAAGTGGCACATGGAATTCAGCATGGGACTGTCAATTCTCTTTACACTGCTCTGGTGACACATGTTTACGGGCCGCATTTTTGCAATGTGCATCAGCTGTTCGGTAAGATTAAGCATACCCTTGACCCAAAGAACATCGCCAATCCGACCAGAATTGTGGACATGAGGGCCCTAGAAGGACAAGTATAAGGAAACTTGATGGAATAAAGAAAGAAAAAACCCTCCAAACGGACAACGTGACCGTTTGGAGGGGCAACACTATGCGCGACTTCGTAAAGGGCTTCAAATGGTGCTCTCTTTGTCATATTGACAAGAACCCGCAATAGATCTGATGATTTGTATGTGAGCCTCCTGTTGGGCCTTTTGCGAAGCTGCTTTTCTTAAAGAAAGGAGTGACTTCTTTATGAAAGTATTAGGTTTCATGGCAAGCCCGCGAAAAGGCGGGAATTCAGATATGCTTCTTGATTCCTTCTTGTCGGGAGCAAAGTCCGTTGGTGCAGAGATAGAAAAAATTGACCTTTACGATTGCAACATTGAGTATTGTCAGGGGTGTTGGTTCACATGTTGGATAACTGATAGCAGCTGTCCTCAATGGAAAGACGATATGGATATGCTTCATGAAAAAATGTTTAACAGTGACCTCATCGTTTTTTCATCACCAGTTTTTTGTGGAACCCCGCCGTCAAAACTAATCGCTTTCTTTGAGAGAACGATTGATGTGAAAAAAGTCAACATGGAAACACTGGTTGTTGAAAAAAACAAATTACAGGGTAAGAAAGCGGTTGTTCTGCAGGTAAACTTTTTTAAGGATATTGCCTTCCAGAAATTACCTTCTGAGATCTTTGAGAGAAATCTAGCGGAAATATTCAAAATGGACATTTTGGGAACTTACGGCGTACCGGGTGTGGCTGATGTGGGTGACATAAACAAAAGGCCGGAAGCGCTGAAGGAAGCATATGACATGGCAGCCAAAATTTGCAGCGCAACCTAACAGTGTTTTTTAGTCTTTATCGAAAAAGCATCCGGCTCTCCGTATATTTTTAGGGATGCCGGATGCTAAAGTGGATTGTCGATAAAATCACAAAGCAGCCACGTTCTGAATCCATTCTTTCCTCTTAAGCAAGGGGAAGGATGAGGAAATTTCTGTTCCCCCAAAAGCTCGTGGTTTCGAGTAAAGCAGGCACAATATTGGATCCGATTATTCTTGCATAAGGAGTGCTTGCACGGGGTACCTTTCATTCGTGATGAAAAACTTTTCATTAATTCAGATAATTTCTTGTGAGGTGCTATGTTTCACTTGGATTGGGGTACTGCTTTTCAAATCAATTTTAGTGTGTCGTTTTCTCTGGCCTTTTTGAACATCATCTTCATCAATCTTATTCTTTCGGGTGACAATGCCGTCCTGATTGCGATGGCGGTCAGAAATCTTCCCAGAAACCAGCGTCAGAAAGGCATGATCCTAGGTACAGGTGCCGCGGTCTTATTGCGGGTTGTTCTGACCTTCTTTGTCGTCCTGCTTTTGAACGTCAGTTTTCTTAAACTTATCGGCGGTCTCCTGATTTTCTGGATTGCCATCAAGCTATTCACTGATGCGGAAAAAGATGAGGGGGCAAAAGAGACAGCTAGTATGATGAAAGCCATTCAGATCATTCTGATCGCTGACTTTACTATGTCGCTGGAAAATGTTCTTGCTGTTGCCGGCGCTGCAGGTGACCATTTTATTCTCGTGCTATTCGGTCTTTTGGTCAGCATACCCATAGTAGTTTTCACCGCCCAGTTGTTGTCCACTCTCATGGACCGTTACCCCGTGATCATTATCATCGGTGCGGCCATTCTTGGCAGGGTATCAGCGGAAATGATCATGACCGATCCTGCGGTTGCGGGCTGGTTTCACCCGACACACGTTTTAGCATACTTTATCCAGGGCCTTTTCATGCTTAGCGTTATCTTGATTGGGAAATACCTTTTGAAACAGAGGGCTGCCAGGAAACAGCAAAGGCCACTGTTGAAAGCCTCCGAATTGAAAAGCGTGGCTGACTCTGCAATAAAACCAGAGCCCTAATATTAATTCTCGCCTTAGAAATCGAGCAGAGGATGGAATAGGGGGAAATCCCACCTGCATTAATAAAGATTCGTGCCTGTTATCTCTTCCTTTCCCCCGTAATCCTCGGTTCAGATTCAACAATTTATAAGTATATAATATCGTTAAATAATATTCCCATTTTAGGATACATGAAAAATTTATTGTGCGTTCATAAAAAAATATGATCCAGATAAATTTTCTTCTTGACAATATTAAAATATAAATATATTCAAATATCAAATATTAGACCAAATAAATTAAGTTTAATTAAGCTCGCTTGTAGAATCGCAAAAAGAATTAAATCGTATAAGGAGGTAGATTTATGGAGATGCAAATATATGACTATAAAGGAATTTTGATATTTGCGGAGACAAGTAACGGTAAGTTGGCAGGTATTACCGCTGAACTCGCAACTGCAGGCAAGAAACTTTCTCAGCAAAGCGGGGAGGATCTGTCGGCCGTGCTCATGGGTTCCGGGGTAAGTAGCCATGTTGATGAGATACTTACTCTCGGAATCGGGAAAGTCTATGTTGTTGACGAACCTTCTTTATCCAAATATTCGAATGATTGTTATGTTGCTGCTGCGGCAGATGTCTGCAAACAAGTGTGTCCTTCCTTTGTCCTATTTGGTCGAACAATTTTCGGCAGTGATCTTGCCCCTCGTCTTGCATTTCATCTTAAGACCGGATTCGTGCCGGACTGTATTTCTCTGGATTATGATCCCGATGCGCATCTCTTCAAAATGACACGCCCCGTTTACGGGGGAAAAGCAAATGCCACCTATACTATTGAAAATTATCGGCCACAAATTGCCAGTATAAGACCCAAAAGCCACGAGCCGGTGCAACTGGGGGCGGTTTCGGAGTCAAAGGGTGAGGTAATAAAGCTAAACGTTTCTTTGGAAACGATCGAACGAAAAATCCAAGTTATTGATGAGATTAAAGACGACATATCCGGTGTCAAGCTGGAAGATGCCGGGGTTGTCGTGTCCGGAGGTCGGGGTATAGGAGGCCCCGAAGGGTTCGAAAAAATTAGAGAACTGGCTGATATTCTCGGCGGAGCGGTTGGGGCGTCACGAGCGGCAGTTGATGAAGGTTGGGTCAACAATAATCTTCAAGTCGGCCAAACAGGGAAAACGGTTAGTCCGAACCTCTACATTGCCATAGGCATTTCAGGTGCCATGCAGCATTTGGGCGGATGTTCAACGTCCAAAAATATCGTTGCGATCAACAAAGATCCAGAGGCGTCCATTTTCAAAGTGGCTAAATGGGGCATCGTCGGGGATTGGCGGAAAATCCTGCCGACATTTACTGAACAATGCAAAACCTTACAATCCTCATCCACCGCACAATGATGCGGAAGACTTGCTTGAGCACTAAGGAGGTTCGAAGAGGCAAATATGATTAAGATTATCGTTTGCATGAAACAAGTGATGGATCCGGACATCCCGATATCATTATTCAAGATTAATCCGGAAACCAAAAAAGCTCTGCCGCCGGAAGGTACGCCGCCCCTGATGAGTTCGTTTGATGAGAATGCATTGGAGGCAGCCTTGAAAATAAAAGATGGTCAGGACACTCAGATCTTTGTTTTGAGCATGGGGACAAAGATCGCAAAGCCTGTCATCAAGAAAACTTTGGCCTTTGGTGTTGAGGATGTAATTTTACTGGAAGATGAATCCTTCGAGAATCTTGACGGATATTCAACGGCTTACGTATTGGCAAATGCCATAAAAAAGATAGGGGACTATGACCTCGTGCTGTGTGGGCGACAGGCTGCCGATACGGATGCCGGTCAGGTTGGCGTGGGCATTGCCGAATTTCTGAGTGTCCCAAGTATAACTCTGGCCAATAAGATCGAGGTTTCCGATAGAGGGGTGAGGGTCGAACGTGAAGCGGAAGACGGTTATCAAATCGTTGATGTCCCCATGCCTGCCGTAATTACGGTTAATAATAAAATCGGTGTTTTGAGATACCCCGTTCTGAAGGCGGTTATCGCTGCCCAAAAGAGGAAAATTCCTGCCTGGAGCGTCGAGGACATCGGTCTTGATGAATTTGCAGTAAACCGGACAGCGCTGTCGGAACTTTCTATCCCGGAACGCAAGACAGTAAATAATCAGGTGATCCTTAATGGCGATATGCCGGAAGAAAACGCGTCAAAGTTGGCACTCATGCTGCGAGAAGCGAACTTAATATAAATTATGACCAGGGAGGATAGTTATCATGAAGGATTTATTGTCAAATCGTTATTTTTACCTAGATGAGCAAATACAGAACGATGAAGAATTACCACTCGAAGAATTCATCGAAAAAAACCCCATAAAATTAAAATACCACGCAGGCGGAGTATGGAGAGAATCTAAGACGGATAAATTCATGCCCTGTTACAATCCGTCTACCGGGGAAATCATCGCCTACGCGCCCCAGTGTACACAAGAGGAAGTGGAGGAAACCATTCAGGCGGCGGTAAGAGCCTTCCCCAAGTGGTCCAACACGCCCGTATCCAGAAGAGTCCAAGTCCTGTTTCGGATGAAAGCATTGATAGATCAGCACTTAGATGAATTGACATATCTGTGTGCGAAAGAGGAAGGGAAAAAATGGGACGAAGCCATGGGCGATGTCCTGAAAGTTAATGAGGTTATCGAATTCGCCTGCGGGGCGCCTCATATTTTGAAGGGAGAAGCCCTGATGAATGTCTCTACAGGTTACGATACCACAAGGTACAATGAACCTTTAGGGGTTTTTGCAGGAATCGCGCCTTGGAATTTCCCTGCCATGATACCCCACGGATGGATGTCTCCGATCTGTATTGCAACCGGAAATTGTATGGTTCTAAAAGCCGCAAGCTTTGTGCCTCAGTCATCCATGCGAATGTTGGAATTGTGGCTGGAGGCCGGGCTTCCCCCCGGAGTGCTGAATATTATTACTGCCGGACGAAATGAAGCGGAAATCTTTCTCCGTCATCCCGATATCAAAGGTGTTTCGTTTGTCGGTTCCACGAGTGTCGGGTTGCATATTTATACGACGGCGGCTGCAAATGGTAAAAGGGTTCAGGCGTTGACCGAGGCAAAAAACCATGCTTTGGTTTTGCGTGACTGTAAAATCGAACGCACCGCGCAGGGCATTATCAATGCCTTCTGTGGTTGTGCCGGTGAACGTTGTATGGCCCTACCGACCATTGTCGTTGAGAATGCTATCGCCGATGAATTGATTGAGCATATCAAGAAGATGGTATCAAAAATGAAACTGGGACCAGCGTACGACAAGGCCACAGATATGGGGCCAGTCGTCAATAAAGGACACCAGGAATTTGTGTTAGGCTGGATTGAAAAAGGCATCCAGGAAGGCGCGAAATTGATCGTGGATGGTCGTAAGCCCAGAGTTCCTCCGGAATATAAAAATGGGTTTTTCATCGGTCCTACTATTTTTGACCACGTTACAGAGGATATGTCCATCGGCAGAGAGGAGGTTTTTGGGCCCGTACTCTGTATTAAACGGGTGAACAGCTTCGAAGAAGGTTTAAAAATAATGAATAGCAGTCGCTTTGCTAATGGATCCGTTATCTACACTCAGAACGGTTATTACGCACGTACCTTTGCCAAAGAAACACATGGTGGCATGGTGGGAATTAATGTGGGTATTCCGGTCCCCGTCGGAATCTTTGGGTTTACAGGGCATAAGCAATCGTTTTTCGGAGATCTCCACGTCATGGGGCGTGATGGGTTTATCTTCTTCACGGAAAGCAAAAATGTCACGCAAACATGGTTCTCTGAGGTAGCAGGTGAATCCACTAAAGTAGATACCTGGGACGGAACAATGGTTGCGATGGCCAAAGAATAATCTTTCGAAAATCTCTTTGCAGAATTCCCCGTGGCCGATTGTTCCTAGCCGCGGGGAACCTGACGTTTTATGAACAAGAAAGGAGGAAACCAAACAAACTGGAAATAGAACCTTACAGTCATTTCAATCACGTTTGTCCGGGAAAGTAGGAGGAACGTAATTAAACTTGGAGGGGATGGGAATGGTAAAAAAATATTTTGAGGCAATTTTCCTGGTGTTGATTTGTGTTGTTTTTTTCTCCGAAGATGTAATGGCCGAAGTCAAGGCGGATTTCGGTGGCAGCGTTCGCCTAAGGCAGGAATACTGGGAGAATGTCGTTGATTTTGAGACAACCGGGGCATCGGATCGGGATTTCTTTCGTCTGAAGACCAATTTATGGGGGAAAGTAGATTTTACTAAAGATATCGGAATTTATGGTTCTCTAACCAATGAGGCCAGGTATTACATGGGCAACTACATGCCCTTTGAAATCGCCCCTGGAAAACCGGGTTACGAAACATCGGAAAGCGACCAGTGGGATGAGGATGAACTTGTTATCGACCAGCTTTATTTTACATACAATAATATTTTTGGCCTGCCCTTTGATATTCGAATCGGACGGCAGAATTTTATCGGGCCGACCGGATATGGAGAATATTTTCTGATTCTCGACGGTACGCCGGGCGACGGTTCCAGGACGGCTTATTTCGATGCCATCAAGGCAACTTGGCGAATCAATAAAAGTGCTTCCCTGGACTTGATTTACTTGTCAAACAGTCAGTCGGAGGATCTTCTGCCCTCCCTCAATCCATCTAGATCCGACTATCTGGCAGGTTATGTTGATAACGAGAGGTTGCTCAATATCTCCGACGAGAAAGGTTTCATCGCTTACCTGAAAACCAAGCCAACTGAAAGCTTGACGATTGAGCCATACTACATGTTCAAGCAGGAAGATGGTGTCGGTCATAATTATACTCAGGGTCCTGGTCCAAAAGATGAACTGAATATTCATACAGTAGGTGCCAGAGCAGCATACAAGTTCGCAAACTGGACCATCAGGGGCGAATTTGCCCATCAGGAAGGCGAATATGATTCTGTCGGTGAAAACAGGGATAGAGAAGGTAATGGTGGTTATCTTTTCTTCGGTCAGAAGTTCGCTGATGTTAAAATGAAACCGGAGTGGGAATTAGGTTACGTGTATATGTCGGGTGACGATCCGGATACCAAGAAGCATGAAGGCTGGGATCCTCTCTGGTCTAGAGGGCCATCCTGGAATGAAATATTCACCTATACATTGGTGTATGAAACAATGGAGGATGGCGGTGCGATTCCGGGTTACTGGACGAATCTTCATCTGTTTATGGCTCGCGCCAAATTAGCCTTGTCTGAAAAAACAAGCTGTTCTCTTTCCTACCAATACTTGAGAGCTGACGAAGAGACATCCGGGAAGAATCCGACAATGTTCTCCAATGATTCCAAGGACAGGGGCCATATTGGTGTAGCTTACCTCAATCACAATTTTACAAAACAGTTGGCGGGCTTTCTCCAGTTGGAATACTTTAAACCCGGCGATTTCTATACCGACAAAGCGGATGATTCAATCTTTTTCAGATGGGAGCTGCAGTTTAAATTTTAATTGTAAAATATTTTACACGTAACCCCATCATCATGGCGGGGTTACGTGTATCTCGATTCACAACATTTTTTATCCACATAATCATTCAATTTCTTTTGACTTTTATATTTATGAGTTTGCTTCATGCCCTCCAGGTCTCTTTGGGTTATTCTATAGCAATACCCAGAATACACGGTACAAGATCGGTTCCAGCAAAAGAAACTGAGAAATTTTGGTTATTACATCGGCAAGTAAATATCAAAAACGTCATGCCGAACCCCGGAGGCTGTGTCATAATTACAAAAACGGTCATTTCGAGCGAATGCGAGAAATCTGAATAGGTTGAAATAACTTAACTTTAAGATTTCTCCCTGCGGTCGAAATGACAAAAATACCAGTTGCGACACAGCTTCCCCGATCCGGCATCCAGTCAAATTCATTCTGGATTCCGTCTTTCGACGGAATGACGGGAATTGAGTTATTCAATTGCAAAAGTAATCATTGCCGGTGGATGATAATAACGCCGATTGTCAATCGATTCATTAATATCGGTCGAATAGAAGTATATTGATAATATAGATAAAATAATATAAGAAATCTGATAAATATAGAGATATTGAGAGGTCTTATCATTAAATGGCTAATGTATTTGAACCTATAAAACAGCTCCGTATATCGGAAGAAGTTACTGATCAAATCAAGAGTTCAATAATCAGAGGGCAATTCAAACCAGGGGATAAATTACCCTCGGAAAGGGAACTTTCTGAACAGTTCCATGTGAGCCGCGCTGTGATTCGAGAGGCCTTGTGGGTTTTGTCTAAGACAGGGTTTATTGTTATTCGCCCCGGAGCTTCAGGCGGTGCGTTCGTTACCGACATGAGCTTCAAAAATCTCATAAGTGTATTTGTTGACCTTTTCTTGTCGGAGAAAATTTCTTTGCATGAACTGACCCAAGCTAGACTTTTATTTGAACCTGAAATGGCCCGTTTGGCTGCAAAAAATGTAACACCGGAGTACGCTGAAAAACTCAGGAAAGCACTTGAGATCGAATCACTGCCATCGACATCGATTGAAGAAGATGTCGTGCGTAAACAGCAGGTCCATTTAATTATAGCAGAAATGAGCGGCAACCGGTTTTATGAGGGCATAGCCATCGCGTCCTTTGAGGCACTAAGAAGCATTATCGAATTCCTGCAATTGGATTATTTGCATCCCGAAGGTGCTCATCAGACCATGGTCGATGCCATCATCGCAGGCAATGCCAAAGCCGCTGCCCAAGCCATGAAGGATCATGCCCGTTTGCTGGACGAGATACTTACAAAAGTAGAGGCTGATTTCGCGGCTGTCAGAAGTGGAACCAATAAAGATGTTCCTTTAGGAACAAAGAAGGAGTGATGGTTGTCGTTTCACTCGTGAGGCAATTCACGGGGGTCACAAGCTATTTTCAACGTATCCATTGGTCAGGATACAAATTCATAAGCAGTCTTGATTTAAGGTTCATGATGGTCTCGACAGTCAATAAATGTTTAAAAATTTAGAAATTAATCACGTGTGATAAGGAATAACCATGAAATTTGCCGTTATTGTGGTGGACATGCTGAAAGATACCTACGATAGCCCCTCCACGCACCGTTTCATGAAGGATTTCCGCGACATCATCCCGGGTATCCGGAATCTGGCCGGAGAGGCGAGAAAACGGGGCGGGTTGATCGTGTATGCCAATGACAGCTATCTGCGGGAGGATTTCCTTTTCCGGGGGAAGATGAAGCACACCGCCATCCGCGGGACGCGCGGTGCGGAAGTGATCGATGAACTGCCGGTTCTGGAGGGCGATATCGTCCTTCCGAAAAGAAGGTTCAGCGCGTTCTTCAAAACCGATCTGGATATGACGCTCCGGACGCTGGGGATCGATACGATTGCCGTAACCGGACTGACGACGGAGGTCTGTGTGTTGAGCACGGTCCTGGACGGCCTGGCGAACGATTTTAATTCCGTCCTGATTTCGGATTGCTGCGCTTCCCGAAGCCGCGAGACGCACGATGCCGTTGTTGCCGCGTTTTCACGCTTTCCGACATACCCGACGCTGAGGGTCCGGACCGCGGAAGAATTTCTGGCGGAGGCGGGGGAGGAGGCCGTCCTGTAGCAGGGACGGTGTCCCTCTTCAATTCAATTCGGGTTCGTTCCCGCCCATATAAAAAAAGCTCCAATCCATTTCTGGATTGGAGCTTTTTTATTACACAGGAGAAGGGTCTTCTGTTTTATTCTTCCAGCAGATTGCGGGAAATGATCAGCTTCTGGATTTCGGTCGTCCCTTCCTCGAAGTG
>Ga0302253_1001186_pt1 | contig 16755 bp, 9 predicted proteins | sample AAG_RA_Trp_MG_FD_193537 | JGI IMG/M metagenome (GOLD analysis project Ga0302253, IMG submission 193537) | Enriched activated sludge microbial communities from anaerobic digester in WTTP, New Holstein, Wisconsin, United States - AAG_RA_Trp | ecosystem: Engineered > Bioreactor > Anaerobic >...
TTCGCGACGATCCAGCGCCTCTCCTTCGGGAATCTGGACCGGCTGAAAACCGGCAATCTGATGGTGAGGGTCGCGAGCGACACGGGGGTGTTTCAGAGACTGATTCAGGTGTCGTTGCGGATCGGCACGCGCGCGCCGCTGCTGATGGCGGGGAGTCTGATTCTGATGGTTCGGACCAGTCGGCATCTCGCCATGCTGATGCTCCCGATCCTGCTCGCCACCGGTTTTCTGATCGTTTTTTTCGTCACGCGGATGGGGCCGCTTTTCCTTTTGATCCAGCAGCGCCTCGACCGTATGAACTCGGTGTTGCAGGAAAACATTGCGGGGGCGCGGCTTGTCAAGGCGTTTGTGCGTCATGATCACGAATCGGCGCGGTTTCTGGACGCGAACGAGCGGTATGTCGAGCAGAACATCCGGGTCATGCAGTTCATGGCCTCGATGTCGCCCGCGCTCGCGATCTGCGTCAATCTGGGCATCGTCGCCGTCCTGTGGTTCGGGGGCATACAGGCGGTTCAGGGGGAGCTTTCGACGGGGCAGCTCGTGGCCTTCATCAATTATCTCCAGACCACCCTCCATCCGCTAGTCGTCATGGTCATGCTGGCGAATGTCTGGGCAGCGGCGATTTCGTCGGCGGGGCGGATCATCGAGATCATGGACACACGGCCTGAGATCCTGGAGGCGCCGGAGGCGGACTCGCTGCCAACGGGACAGGCACCCCTCATCCGCTTTGAAAATGTGTCGTTCCGATATCATGGCACATCGACGGACGATGCCATCCGGAACATTTCCTTCGAGGTGTTCCCGGGGGAAACGCTGGCGGTGCTCGGCGCAACGGGATCGGGAAAATCGACGCTGGTGAATCTGATTCCGCGTTTTTACGATCCGCGGGACGGACGGATATGGATCGGAAACACCGACATCCGGCAATTGAAGCAGGATTCGCTGCTCGGGGTCATCGGCATCGTTCCGCAGGATACGGTGTTGTTTGCGGGCACTGTCCGGGACAATATCGCCTATGGCCGGCCGTCGGCCTCGGATGAGGACATTTTGTGCGCGGCGCGGATTGCGTGCGCGCATAGTTTCATCGAGCAGCTTCCTGACGGATATGACACGCACATCGAGCAACGGGGAATCAATCTCTCCGGCGGGCAGAAACAGCGTCTGACGATCGCCCGTGCCCTGCTCGTGAATCCCTCCGTCCTGATTCTCGATGACAGCACCAGTTCGGTGGATATCGAAACCGAGCGGCGGATTCATACCGCCATTGCCTCGATGAATCCCCGGATGACCCGGATCATCGTGGCCCAGAGAATCAGCACGGTACGGGATGCCGATCGGATTCTGCTCCTCGAGAAGGGGCGGATTGCGGCTCTGGGATCGCATGCCGATCTGCTCGCGACATCGCCGGTCTATCAGGAGATTGTCCAATCGCAGCTCGGGAACGGCATCACGCCGACAGCGCATTCCGCGGGACGGGAGGGGTCGTCATGAGTGTCGTGATCCGGGGAGGCGGCGGTGGAGGCGGTGATTATCGGGCGCGGTATTCCAGGGGTGCGCACGGGCGGATCGGGCGGATCGAGAAGGCGCGGAATCCCCGAGAGACGCTTTTGCGGCTGGTACCGTATCTGACTCCCTACAAATGGAAACTGCTCGTCGTTCTGATGCTCATCTCGATCTGCATGCTGCTCGGGCTCGCCGCCCCCTGGCTGATGGGCCGGGCAATCGACGCGTTCATCGCGGGCGGGAATGTGAGGGGGTTGTCGATCACCGCGATGCTGATGGCCGCCATCTATGTGCTCGATGCGCTCTTCGATGCGACCTCATCGCTCCTCATGGCGCGCGTGTCTCAGACCTCTCTCAAAACGCTCCGCCAGGATCTTTTCACGAGACTCCAGCGGCTGCCGATCCGGTTTTTCGATACGCACCCCGCGGGTGAACTCATGAGCCGCCTCACCAATGACATCGAGGCGATCAATCAGGCCGTCTCGCAGAACGTGATTTCTCTGGCAGGAAGCCTGCTGACGCTCTCCGGCGTGCTCATCACCATGTTCATTCTGAATTTCCGGCTCGCACTGGCATCCCTGCTGGTCGTTCCCATCATGATCGGGTTCACGAGATTTGTCGCGCGATACACGCGGAAGGGCTTCCGGGAACTCCAGTCGAGTCTTGGCGGGATGAACGCGGTGCTCGAGGAATCGATCAGCGGGCAGCGTGTCGTTCGGGCATTCCGGCGCAATGAGTCGGTCATGCGGGCGTTCCGGGAAGCGAATGAGGCCGTCTATCGAAAGGGCGTGACGGCCAACTCTTACGCGCTGCTGCTCATGCCGCTCACGAACGTTCTGGGCAATTTTTTCGTGATCGTCCTGGCAGGGCTCGGAGGCTGGCTCGCACTGGGCGGGCTCGTCACGGTCGGGACAATCGCGACGTTCATCAGCTATGGCCGTCAGTTCGTCGCCCCTCTCCGGCAGCTCGCGCATGTGTATAATTCACTCCAAGGCGCGCTGGCCGGTGCCGAACGGGTTTTCGAGATCATGGATCAGGAGGATGAGGGACTCGGCGGAGAGGATGCGGGCACCGGAAATCGGTTCCGGGGTGAGGTTCGATTCAATGATGTGCATTTCGGCTATCTTCCGGACGTTCCGGTGCTCCGGCACACGACTTTACATGCATCACCGGGCGACACCGTTGCACTGGTCGGTCCGACCGGTGCCGGGAAGACCACCCTGGTGAATCTTCTGTCCCGATTTTATGAGATCGATTCGGGGAGCATCGAGATTGACGGGGAGGACATCCGGCATATCGCCAGGGATCGCCTCAGAAAGCAGCTCGGCATCGTTCTGCAGGATACGTATCTGTTTTCGGCATCTGTCATGGAAAACATCCGTTTCGGACGGCTGGATGCGACGGATGAGGAGTGCAAGGCGGCGGCGACTCTGGCCGATGCGGATCACTTTATCCGTCAGTTGCCGGAGGGGTATGAGACGGAGTTATCCGAGCGGGCCGGGAATCTGAGTCAGGGTCAGCGGCAGTTGCTGGCGATTGCGCGGGCCGTGTTGGCGGATCCGGCGATTTTGATTCTGGATGAGGCGACGAGCAGTGTGGATACGCGGACGGAGTTACGGATTCAGAATGCGTTATTGCGGTTGATGGAGGGCCGGACGAGTTTTGTGATTGCGCACCGGTTGAGCACGATTCGGGATGCGGATCAGTTGCTGGTGATCGATGGTGGGGAGATCGTCGAGCGGGGGACGCACGAGACGCTTCTGGCGAAGCGGGGGGTGTATCATCGACTCTACACCAGCCAATTCTCCATATAGCCAAATAAAGGGACACCTTACTTAATTAAAGTTTCGTGTGTTGCCATGGGGTCTTGGCGATACTTCCACATGTCTGAAAACTGAAAACTACACACTTGAAACGATGGGTTGTTTTTGGTTTTCAGTGTTCAGTTTTCAGTTCGAAGAGGAGTGTGCTGGGTGACGAGGCGGATGGGCACAGCGGTGAGTTAAGGAATTAAGTAAGGTGTCCCCTTATTATGATATAGCGCTACTTGAGAGGACGCACCGGGCCAAAGAGAAATAGAGGGATTTACTCCGTCCAGCTGAACTCGATCATGTCCATCTCACCGAATAAACCCGTGATCGCCGTGTCCGTCATCGCCGCATACCACTTCGCCCCCTCGAACGATCCCGCACCGGTTGGCCATTGAAACACAGGCAATACAACCAGCTTCGTCATGCCGGGTCCGACATCCTGCGTGTAGTGGTTGAAACTCGAAAAATCCGGCGCAAAGAAGTAAGTTCCCAATATATCCAGAATGACAAACACCGGCGTGCCGGCATACGTCACCGCGTCCGGATTGCAGATATACAGATCGCACCCGCAGGAATCCCCCGGCAGATACAGCACACTCGGCATGTAGAGATGGACCCCGAGCGTCGAACAGTTGGAGGTGGGCGTCGGCGTCGGTTGAGGGGGCGGAGTCGGTGTCGGCACGGGTACGAATCGCCTGGCGTAAATGAGATCATCGTTGCTTTCGTCGTATGTCGAGATATGAGCCATGTTCTGATCGTCGAGCACCATGGAATTATAGGTCCCGGTCGCTCCCGATATCGGAACGGTCTCAATATGCCATCCCGTCGCATCCTGCCATGCATACTTGAGAATTCCATCTAGCGCAGCACCGTAGAGCACATGCGGGTATCCAGCAGAGTCGACAGCGAGCGATGGATTCGGTGCCGGATAGATCGAATCAATCACTTCGAATTCCCAGTTCGTACTTTCCTTCTTCCCGTAATCCAGCGAAGGTCGGGTCGTGTCGCAAAAGATCAAATGAGACACATAATCATTTGGGTTCCAGTAGAACTCCACGCCCAAAAGGAACCGCCCGGATTCCAACACCGTCTCGAAACTCGCTGTTCCTTCATACATTCCCGCCCATCGGATCCGCGTCGATTCCCCCGTGGGATGCATGGTATATACCATCTGAACGTAACTCGACAGATCAATCACGATATCCTGATCATCGATGTACCATTCGACATCCCGATCGAACCAGCCGCTCGCACCGTCATACAAGATCCTCAATCGGGAGTTCGCATCTGCTGATATATAGGCGATATATGGATAACCCTGCGGATTGAGTGTCAATGTGGGACCTATCTGTGCGTAATAATCCGCCGGGAGTGTCTCGATATGCCAGTCGCTTTCTTCGAAAAATGCCATCTTCAGGTCCATCGTATTGAAGTCGGTATATGCGATGTACGGGTACTGTCCCGCCCGGAGACACATCGATGACATCAACCCGACATCACCCGACACATCCAGGGTGATGGGATCCCATCCGGAGGTAGTTCTGCGCGCGTACTTCAGATCCTTCGTATCGTTTTTATAATAGCTGATATGCGGGTACCCGTCGCTGCCCAGCACAATGCAACTCGACCGCCCGACATCCCCGGCAGAATCGACCACTTCGGTCTGCCACTCCGCATACGTCAGCGGGATGCATCCGGGCACCACAACCGCAAACACCAATATGAGCAAACAGATACTCCTCATGTGAAACCTCCTTTTTTCCCGAGTCCAATTTTGTTTTACCTGTGATCGGAAAGGAAATCAAACCGCACACCACCACACGACGCCGAATATCCGGATTCCGCTCGGGTTCCTTCCTAATGCAATGCAACCAGCTGGCCGTCTTCGCAACCGATCACGCACACCCCATCACCGATGACCGGAGACACCGATATCGCCGCGCCGGTTCGAAACTTCCAGACGAGCGCTCCGGTTCGCGCATTCAATGCGTATATGAACGAATCATTGCTGCCGACAAACACCGTCTCCCCCGCAATCACCGGCGATGATTCTATCGCGGCTTCGGTCTGGTAAGTCCATTTCTTTGCACCGGTTTTTTCGTCCGCACACACGATCCTGCCATCGCCGCCGCATACGAAAACCGAGTCGAATGCGACAGCGGGCGATCCCAGGACGGGACTTCCGACACTGAATGTCCAAATCGCTTTACCGGTATTCTGGTCAAGTGCATACAGTGTCCCTGCACGATCACCAGCGAAAACCCATGATCGATCGATCGCCGGAGATCCCGGAACGACTCCCGCTGTCGGAAACTCCCACTGCACCACGCCAGTCGTGACGTCGATCGAATGAACCCCCGGTGCACTCGACCCAACAACAAGCCGATTGCCGGACAGGGCCGGCGCACCCGTCGAATCCCCTCGAATGCCGATGGTCCACGAGGCTTCTCCGGTCGACAAGGACACACGCATCAGTTTCGTATACCAGGTTGGCGAAACGAGAAACCCTTCTGAGATCAGCGGAGCGATACCGGTCAGAGGCATATTGACCGCATATCGCTTCACTTCCTTTCCCGTCTCCGCATCCACAGCAACAACCGATTCATCCTCGGACCCGATATAGACCACGGCGCCATCTACGGTGGGAGGCGTTGAAATCCGCCCGCCGATCCGACAGGACCAGATCGGCTTCCCCGTTTTCAGATCCAGCTTCATCAGTTGCCCGTCTTCAGTTCCACAATAGACACTGCCTTTATCAATCACTGGAGAAGACCGCAGCGGTCCAGCGGTCTTACAGGTCCACAACACTCCCTGCACGCTCGGGATCGCCTTCGTCTCCAACACTCCCGTCCTGAGCATGTTTCCTCGGATCACACCAGATGCACCGGCCTGCACCCAAAAAGGTACAAGCGCCGTCAGAACAACTCCGATCCAAACCAATCCTGCTGCTCTTCTCATGATCTCCTCCCATTAACTTTCAAACACAAAATGATTCCCATCCCCGCAAGCATCATGGCCACTCCGCCCGTTCGCTCCGCTGGAATCGGTTGAGGTGTCCCGGTCGGCGTCGGAGTCGGCACGGGGTCAATCAGAAAATCCAAAACCCGATCCATCACCGCATCCCGATCGTCTCTATCGATGATCGTCTCGAACGGAAATCCAGCGCTCACGACCCGGAAGCTTCCGTCATACACCACCGCCGCCTTGTAAGACGTGCCGGTATAGTTCATCGCCGCCACGCTCCCCCCATACGCAACAACGGCATCGGGATAATCCACATTGTACGAGTGACTCCCGTCGGTATCGAACTCGATCCCGCTCAACCCATCGAAAATCCCTCCGGCAACGCCCGCAACCGTTCCCGCACCGGCATCGTCCGCGGCATAATCCGTCTTCAGATAGTTATTGAAAAACACCCGATCGGCCGTCCCGCCCATCGCATCGAGATCCCAACCCACCTCTGCTCCCGACACGAACAGCCCGCCTCCTCCGGCCAGATACGCAGATACACTCGCCTGCTCTGCACTCGAAAACGTCTCATCCGTCGTCGATTCCTCACCGCAGATCCAATCCACGGCCTGATACGCCGCCAGCCCCACATGCCCCTCCGCAACCGCCTCGTTTACACAACTGTCGAATCCACACCCGAAAAGCGCCGCCGATGCAGCATGGTCGCGGATGGTTGCATATGAATTCATGTGGTCCAGCCGCGTCCTGAGATTCGTTCCGAGCGCGCCGCTGTCCCACTGCGGGAGGAGCATGTTCCGGTCGATCCGGTCGAACCCGTCGACAATGAGCACCGCCGCGGGTACCCCTGCCGGAGGCGTTTGAGCGGCCAGCACCGGCGACGGAAACGACTCGCCACCCTCGTTGACCGCCGTGACCTTCACATACACCACCTCCCCTGCCGCCACCCCCTCCACATCATGGAATGTCGCCGCAACCGTCTCACCATCAGCCCACCCATATCCGTCCGAGGAGATATAGACACGGTAGCTGTCGGCTGCATCGCCGAGCAGGCCGTTCCCCGAATTGAACGGCGGAGCGGACCAGGAAACGCGGATCGTCCCGTTCCCCTGATTGATCGCCCGGACGTTCACCGGAGGCTCGGGGAGCAGATGAGGTGACCGGCCATCCTTCCAGGCAAAGAATTTTTCGATGCCCTGATAAATCGCCCGGGCGCCGATCATCCTGAATTTAGGATCTTTCAGATAGTTCGCATCTGACGGAGTGTCATGAAACGCCACCTCGATCAGACACGCCGGCATTTCGTCGTTATACGCCGGATTGATCTCACCGAAATCCTCCGTCCACTGCCCCCGGTCCTGCCAGCCCGAATCGTATCCCTGCCGGATATCGTTCATGATTTCGGCATGCACATAATCCTGCAGCTCTTCGGAGCCCTCCACGCCCTCGAACGGATCCCCCCAGTCGCCCGTCGTGTAGACGAATGAAGATGTCCCGGTCCCGGGATTCGGCGCATTGGTATGCCAGGAAAAATAAATCGAATCCTCCCATGATTCGTTCTCCCATTTGGCATACCGGGGCATCGTACTGACAGTGTTCGATATACAGGACGCGCACCCCATGAACGGCGCATAATACAGTCCGGATTCCTCCCAACGCGGCCGCCCGCTGACCGATCCGCCGTCCACGATACTCCCCATGCCGCCTCCGAACCGCACGGCATCCGCGATCACATACTTCGTCGGATCCGAACCTTGGTTGGACAGCGTGACGGACCGGTAGCCAGCCGGATCGGCCGGGTCGAAGTAGAACTGCCCGAGATGCTTCCAGGTGAATCCGTCCCGCTGCTGATTCTGGATCACGACGGTGTCACCGCCATGGTGATGAACGGTGTACCGCGCGTCGGTGCTCCGGTTCGATCCCCCCGTATACCAGCAATATACGGAATAGATCCCCGCTTCCGGCGGACTGAAACTCCAGGTCGCTTCAGCGCCTCCCGACGTCGATACCAGTCGCACCCGGTAATCCGTTCCGTAGTAATCCCCCGTCGAGGTGCTCGTGGTCCAGCCGCCCGCATCCGCATACCCGGCAGCACCGTTGTCTACGATCAGTTCATTGGTATTCACATCGCGTTCACGACATGTATACACTCCCGCGCCGGCGTTCCACAGGTATTGCACCAGAAACGCATTGACGGCCTCGGCGTTCGTGAAATCTTCGACGATCGAATTCGTGTTTCCTCTCTGCGTGATCCACGAATCGGTCGTCGTCGAGTAATACCATCCGTGGCCCGCACTCAGAAACACACTCTTCCCGCTCAGGCTGCCTGCCGTCTGCCCCTGACCGGGCTGCGGAGGCTGACCCGGGAAGCGATCCGGATCGGCCTCGAAAGGCTTCTCCATCACCGGCGGTGGCAGTGGAACGAAACGCGAAAGCGGACGATGCTCCGGTTCACCGTCCCGACGCGCCAGGATCGTGGCAGACGCAATCCCCTCAACCTGCTGAAGCGTCGAGACGAACGCAGACAAAATCGATTCAGAGGTGTTCTCATCGATCTCATCCAGGAATCGATCCGGCAGAGTGACGAACAGGCCGATCCGTTTGCCCTCCCGTTCCACCCGATCGATCCGGGCGTCGGGCAGATAGGGTTCATATCCGAGCGAGCGTTCGTCACGCGGAAGATCCGATGCAAACAGGAATGCGACGGACTGGGCGGGATGACGGAAGCCTTGCTCAACGGTGGTGCGGTCGATCTCATCGGAGGTTCGCATCAGGTAATCCGGTCGACCATCCCGGATGACAGCGACTCCAACATCCACCGCTAAAGCGCTTGAGTAAATCCCATGAAGCAGCGCCAAAACTGCTACGAATAACCATCTTGTTTGGCACATCGTTTAGTTCCCTCCGTGCGGTTTTCCCGCCTCGAATCTGCGACATTCCATGTCGATTTCCGGTCGATCGAATCGAGATTCCATCTCACGCAGCATCCGGATTGTCCGTTTCAGTTCATCGGCTGCCGAATCATCTCCTGTGCGGAGCCGGACGGAGAGCGCCGCGCCGCGCATCAGCAGGACATCGGCCTGTAAAAAATCGGAATCTGTCTCGCTTGCGAGAAGGCCGTACAACGTTTCGGCATCCTGGTACGTGCGGATTGCGCGTGCCGCATTACCGGTTTGCTCGAGTGCCCAAGCTTTCCGGGAGAGTTGATAGGCGAGATGCATGCGGCACTCCGTTTTTCCCTCGGCGAAAACGAGTCGCGAGAAGACGGACTCGGCCTTTTCGAACAGGTGGTAGGCATGGATGTAATCGCCCATCTCATTGTAAATGTTCCCCAGGTTTGTGTAGGCGCGGGCGAGTTCATGATATTTATCGGATCGGCCTTCCTTGAGAATCAACGATTCGTACAGATCGATCGCCTTTTCCAGAAAAGCACTGGCTTTCGCGTACTGCTCCATCGATGCGTAGGCATAGGATTGGTTCATGAAAATTCTCGCCAGATCGGAGCGTTCGTCCGTCAATCCTTCTGTATCGATACGGCGGGTCAGGATCCGGATCAGTTTATCATGAATCGCGATCGCGTCGGTCGGCTGATTCGTCGAAAGCAGCACGATGCACAGCATGGAGTAACTCGCAATCAAATCCCGCCCGACGTCAAATCCGGGGCATTCCCCGTGGAGTCGAATCCGGATGCGGAGGGATTTTCGGATCAGGTCGAGCGCATCCCGGTTCCGTCCCTGATTCCATCTCGCAGAACCCTTGTTCAGAAAGGCCGCCGCGAGATAATTCAGAACCTCGGGTGATCGGTTGTCGCGCACGATGTCCCGGAACAATCGGATCGCGCGGTCGAGATGCTCCTCACATTCCCTGAACCGCTTCATCTCACCCAGGAATGAGGATTGGTTCACATGACAGCGGGCGAGTTGAATCCGCAGGGCCTCATCCGGGATTGTCCCGCATTGCTGGTCGAGCAGTTCGATGGCTTCCTGTCCAGGTGTTAGCGCTTCGATCCTGTTCCCGGCCTGGGAAAGAGTCATACTGAGGGAATTATATGCGCGGGCAAGCCGGATGATTGCCGGAAGACTCTCGGAGCGGTAGCCCAAATTCTCAAGCATGTCGATCCCTCGACGACACGCGGCTTCTGCACCGGAATGGTCTCCGAGACATCGGTGAATCAATGATTTTTCGAGGTACAGATTTGCCAGGTCATGGGTGAGCGCTTCATCGCCGCGCCGGATCAGAGTGGTCAATGCCTGGCTCGCATCGTCATACATCTGAACATCCCACAGGAGCAGGGATTCACGACTCATCGAAGGGGGATGCTCGGGTGGCAGGCTAGCAGTATCGACTCCTCCCGACGCTTTTCGAACACGTTGCCGCCAGAGATTCGGATCTTCCCAGACTTCTCCGTTGGCCGTTTTCCGAATCGGCGATTGCAAACCGGATTCCTTCTTCCGTGATGGTGGAGGTACTCGGAAAAACGGTGTTCCGGTCAGATCCCGCCAGATCTCGACCAAGCGCGCCGAAATCATATGCATCGAATCCATCCTTTTAGAGGAGTCCTTGACGAGGCACTGATCGATGAGATTGCGGAGTTGCGGAGGGATCGCGATTCGCGCGGAAGAGAGGCGTTCGGGATCCGTTTTTTTCAGAAACGTATCGGCTTCGAAGCCGTATTTCCAGAGCACGTTGCCGAGACACATTTCGATGAGGGTCACGGCAAAGCTCCAGATATCGGTCTTAAATCCGATACGGCCTCCGAGCGCCTGCTCGGGAGAACAATAGGCCATAGTCAATCCCTGCGCCGTCACCAGACTGCCTCCGGTACTGCCCGTCCGGGATCGATCGCGCTGATAGACCGCGTTCGCGAGGCCGAAATCGGTGAGTTTAGCCACACCATCCTGAGTCATCATCACATTGGCCGGTTTGATATCCTGATGAACGAGTCCGTTGTCGTGCGCCGCCTCCAGTCCCCACGCGATCTGGATCGCGACATCAAGCGCATGCTCGATCGAGTCGATCCGACCGGTCCGGATCCATTCTTGCAGCGATCCGCCGTCCACATATTCCGAGAAGATACCCGCCCGATTCTCGATCGTGCGAAAGAAGCAGCACGTCACGATGTGGGGATGTGCAGGAAGATCGATCCAGAATCGGATCTCCCGGAAGAAGTCGTTGCGATAGACCGAGTTTTCGAGGAATGTTTCATGCATCGTTTTAAGTGCGAAGATCTGGTGATCCGCACGTCTCCGCACGCGGTAGACCTTACCCATGCCGCCTGCTCCGAGAAGACTTTCGATGACGAATTCCCCGGCCAAGTCTTTGCCGCAAACCCAATTCATGAGCTATATTATAGCGACTCGGCCAGGTGACGCCAACATGGCGCATACATGACCTACCAGGGTTGGAGGAGAGAGCATGAAAGGAAAAGATGGGTCGGCTCTTATCCAGGGCATCTCGATGGCCGCAGGAATCGCGTTGATTTCGTTGCTGGCTCCACGATGGATCGGATGGCAGGATAAGTCGATCATTCCCTCATCCTTTCTTGTGCATACTCTGATGCTGGGATTTTCACTCGGGGTGATGAAACTGAGCGGACGGGGATGGTCGTCCTTTGGATTCACCAAGACCGGTTACCGGTTTTCCGCCCGAATTCTGCTGTGGGTGATTCCGACCGCGCTGCTAGCAACTGCCGGCGCACTGTCCGGCACACGCACGGATGCACCCAGTCCTGTGAGCGGGATGTCGCCGATTCAGATCATCGTGTTCGTCTGGGGTTATGCGAGTGTGTGCGAGGAGGTTCTGACGCGAGGGTTGTTGCAGACGTGGATTACGATGGATTCCGCGGGCCCGGGACGCACCCGGCGTCTGAGTCGCGCCATAGTGGTCAGCGGTGTGTTTTTCGGCGCGATGCATCTCGTTCTGATTCCGCGCATGGGACCTGCCGCGATCGGAGTGGTGGTCATGACCACATGTCTTGGAGTGCTCGCAGCTTGGTACCGCGAGCGCACCGGTAGCCTCATCCCGTCCATAATGGTCCATGCTTTGTTCAACATCGGGGGCTCTTTGCCTCTTTGGCTGATGATCGGGCTGAAATGACGAAAACAGATCTGCTTCACAAGCATCAGGCGGATTCCATGTGATTCATTTTCTTATTCAGTGTTGAATCTGCTATCATTTTCATTGCGGCCACATGACGCCGCATGAAAGGAGCCCGGATTGACCAAACGAACAATCAAAAGGGTACTTTTAATCAACCCTCCTTCGTTCGTATACAAACAGTTCGATAAAAAGCGTGCCGACTATCCGTTCGGTCTCGGATACATTGCATCGATGCTGAAGATGGACAAGTTTGAAGTCGGCGCGATCGATGCCATCCTCGACGGCTTTGAAACCGAGCAGGAGATTGAAAACGGCAAGTTCCGATATGGGCTGTCCGATGAAGAACTCCGGAAGGCGATCGAGACCTTCCGCCCCGATGCCGTGGGCGTCTCGAATATGTTCACCAACAACATTACCCTCGCGATTCATACCTGCAAACTGGTGAAGGAGGTGAACCCCGGTACCATCACTTTTATCGGAGGATTTCATCCCTCAACAATGCCGGAATCCTGCTTGCGCCTAGGAGGCGTTGATTATCTCGTCATCGGAGAAGGCGACTACACAACCGGGATCCTGCTTCGCGCTGTTTCCCGAGGTGCGGATATTCGACGGATCCCCGGTATCGCATACCTCGATGAAAACAATCATGCGATCATCAACCCCCCGATCGAACCTATCCAGAATCTGGATATCCTTCCCTGGCCCGACAGGGAACTATTTCCGATCCTGCGTTATTCGGAAATCGGATGCCCACATGGAAACGACACAAAACTCCTTCCATACACAACATTCCTGACGAGTCGAGGTTGCCCGTATCGGTGCACTTTCTGCGCATCCCACAATGTTCATGGTCGTTCGTTCCGGGCTCGTTCAGCCAGCGCTGTCCTGGATGAGCTCGAGTATCTGGTGAAGGAAAAGGGGATTCGAGAGATTCACTTTGAGGATGACAATCTGACATTCGATCGGGAGCGGGCTGTCGCGATTTTCAAGGGAATTATCGATCGAAACCTGGATATTGCCTGGATTCCGACGAATTTCATCGCTTTCAATAAGATCGACCGCGGTATCCTTGAGTTAATGAAGGAATCCGGCTGTTACGCTCTCTGGATTCCCGTCGAAAGCGGAGATCTAACAACTTTAAAGCGAATGAAAAAACCGACTCCGATGAGAAAATTCAGGGAATTCGTGCCGATCATCAAAGAACTCGGCATCAAAACGAACGGTCTTTTCATGTTCGGCCTGCCGGGGGAAACACGCGAACAGATGGAACGCACATTCGAATTCGCTCAGGAATTGGGAATGGACTATTCATCCTTCGCCATCTTCACGCCCTTGCCGGGAACCGAACTTTGGGATGAATCGGTGAAGATCAACCCGGAACTGGGACATCCTGATTATGATTGGAGTCGATTGAAATTCGGTGTTAGCAATCTGACGATCGACGGAATGACACCGGAGGAGTTGATCCGGTTACGTCGAAAGGTTTGGTTGAAAACGAATTGGAATCTTGATGAGGATCAGGATCCACCGGAAAACACCTAACTCCGGCCGGATGATGCGAAAATCCGAAACTGAGCGATCAGGATTGTGAAGACTCCTTGCGATTGAACGGCCTCGCCCGCGAGCAATATTCCAGAATACCGCGAATCGCCGAGAACTGCTGGTGCATCCGGTCGAATCGCGCTAATTCGAAATACTTTTCTGGTTTCAACGTTTCCAGCACATCGAATTGATCCCGCAAAAACCCGACAATGCTCTCATGCATCGCATTGTACATCCCATACCCCGGAACCTGATTCAGATCACCAATTCGCTCGGGAAGCGCAATCAGAACAAAACACGCCAGCACCAGCCGCTCGATGATGTTCAACGCCATTTTGCGATTGCCGGTCTGGAGGGAGAGGATCGCGAGATGATGGGTTTGCTCGCAAATCGCCATCAGATATTCGTAGAAATCAATCCGATCCGTATCCTCGTAATCCTCCAGATTGATTGCCAGATCCTGAGCGGTCAGTGTCAATGCCGTCAGACGCTCGTCGATACCATGACGATCGATCGGGAAATCGATCCGTGAGGGCAGGGCGATCAGCATCCGCTCCCGAATGCTCTCGAACGGTTCGAACCGGGCATTCTCGATCGTCTCCCGCAGAAACGAAATTCGGACTGACGGGCGCACAGTCTGGTTGCCCAGAATCACATCGGCAAAGAGGTCGAAAGCAACAGGATGAAGGATGATCTCCGAGACAAACCAGCGTTTCAGGATCGTGAGTGCCGCGGCTTTACTCTGGTACCGCTCGACCAGATCGACCAGATCGAGCGCATTTTCGGGATTCGCAATCTCTTCCTTCGTTATCTTCTGAAATTCAGCAAACGCATCGGATTCGCGGCCCATCTCGAGATAGATCGTGGCGCGCTGGATGGCGTCGTCCGTGTCCTGGAGTTGCGTCGTGCAACGTTCCTCGACTTCCCGACGTTGCCAGACGTTTTCGCAGGCTGCATCGAGAGCGATCACGAGATCTTCGTTGATGCCGGTCCATTCGTAATCCTTGAGATCCGCTGCCACATCCGCAATATCCGACACACCGGGAATCAACTGAAGCGGTCTGGGTTCATTGAGCTGCGCCAACAGGGTGAGGAGTTCTTCCCGGGGAATGACCGGCGGGAGATCCGAGGTGTCGAAGAACCGATACGTGGAATCTCCGTTAAGCTGCTGTTCACATACGGCCGCGAGATCGCAGACCTGGAGAAACTGCTGGACGAATTCGGGTGTGATATCGTATGAATCGCGGTCTTTAAGTGCTTGCCGTAGCAGCGCGATGACGATGTTGATCTGATCGGCCTCGCGCGCCCGTTCCGGTTCGTCGATGATCGGCCATCGATCGTTGTTTTCCATCGGATTCTTGTTCATCTGCTCCTGCTCCATTCCCCCTACGACACGACCAGATCGCCGAAAGTCTTCAACTCGGTGATCTCCCATTCAAACGTCCCCTTGGGAAGCCGGACCGTGACGACATCCCCTTCACGCTTGCCGAACAAGGCCATCGCGACCGGTGAACCGACGGTCACCAGGGTATCCAGTTCCTGTTTGTACACCGGTTCTTCACCGGGGAAAACAAGGACGAAACTCTTCTCTTCGCCGCTGTTGAGATCCTCGATGACAACCCTGCTGCCGTACGCGACCCGGTCCGGGGGAATGTTGTCGAGATTGACGTTCTGGAGTTTGAGCATCAATTCTTCGAGATTCTTGATGCGGGACTCGACGAAGAGCTGACGTTCCTTGGTCATCTTGAACTCGGCGTTTTCGCTGAGATCGCCGAGAGAACGGGCGAATTCGAGCTGTTTCGGGATGTCGACGGTCAGTTCATACATCAGGGCTTTGAGCTGAGCGGCAACCTTTTCGATCATCGGATGTTTCATGCGAACCTCCAGTTTGCCTCGCAGTCCGAGGCTATTTAAGTAGAATAATCCGAACATCCCTGAGTTTCAAGTCAGCTCGCGGATCGAACCGCCCCGAGACGCGCTTCCGGCGTCTCGCAGAACCCCTGAATCAGACCGCTCCTCCCAGAAAACGCTCGCAATCGTCCACGTCCTCCTTCGATCCGATAATCAACGGCACGCGCTGATGCAACCCCTCCGGCTCAATGTCCATGATCCGCCTCGTTCCGTCGATCGCCCGTCCACCGGCCTGCTCCATGATGAACGCCAGCGGAGACGCCTCATACAGCAACCGGAGCTTTCCGTGCGGCGATTTGTTGTCCGCCGGGTACAGGAAGATCCCACCCATGAGCAAATTCCGGTGGAAATCCGCCACGAGCGACCCGATGTAGCGCAGGGACATGCCGCTGCCCCCCTCCTTCTTCGAGCGTTTCGCATGATCGATGTACCGCCGGATTCCGGCATCCCAGTTCGGCGCATTCGCTTCATTCACGCTGTAAAACGCCCCTCTCGGCGGAATCCGCATCGCCTCGTGCGACAACAGAAATTCCCCGAGCCCCGGATCGAGTGTGAATCCATAGACACCCAGGCCCGATGTATAGACCAGCATCGTCGAACTGCCGTACACGACATACCCCGCCGCAACCTGCCGATCGCCCGTCTGCAGACAATCCTCGCATGCTCCCCTTTCGCTGCGCGATATCTTCCGGTGAATCGAAAAAATCGTCCCGATGCTGACATTCACATCGATGTTGCTCGATCCATCCAGCGGGTCGAAATTCACCGCATAATTCCCCGTCGGGAAGCAATCCGGAATCCGGACCCAGTCCTCTTCCTCCTCGCTGGACATCGCGCAGAGCATGCCGAGATGATCGAGTGTATTGATGAGGAGTTTGTTAGCCATCTGGTCGAGTTTCTGCACTTCCTCGCCCTGGACATT
>Ga0302253_1001187_pt1 | contig 16754 bp, 8 predicted proteins | sample AAG_RA_Trp_MG_FD_193537 | JGI IMG/M metagenome (GOLD analysis project Ga0302253, IMG submission 193537) | Enriched activated sludge microbial communities from anaerobic digester in WTTP, New Holstein, Wisconsin, United States - AAG_RA_Trp | ecosystem: Engineered > Bioreactor > Anaerobic >...
GGAAATTCCGTTCGGCCTACGGCCTAACTCCATTTCCTGAATTGGACCCCGGATCAACAGTCTATGGAGAAAACCACTAAGTTTTAACTGGTACCAAAAACGGGGGCCGGTCATTTGATTACGACTTTTTTCAGTCGTTTTAAACAAACTTTTCCCGATTTTATACATTTTTCAAGGTTATAAGGTTGCTCAGGATATCATAAAGGCCTTGCGAATTGTTCTGCCTGTTTAACAATTCGGTCTAAAATCCGAGTTTAGTTTCATGCGGCATTATCAAAAAACCGGTAATTTAAACCGATATCTTTTGTTTTCCTGAAATAGTGCGGTGAATTTTCTTCAGCGATATCATTGATTTTGCGTTTTATATCGTTTATCTTTGCGTAACGAGCAATTTTGTCCTCCGTATCAAGCATCAGAGTTGTAGAGTTTACAGGTATATTTAAATCATTTGCAATAAAAAGCCAGTTTCTGAAAGATATTAAATTGAAATTCATCATGACATATGGAAGGAATACAAAATCGATATTATTTTGTTTAAATAACAACACGATTTGCGAGATCTCGTAGACCGACAGTTTGCTTTCACTGATAAAATCTAAGGCCGATTTGTCAGATATATTTTCTGCAATCTCATTAATAACACTTTCACGTCTCTTTTTTAACTCATCATTGACACGTTTTTCTATCTCGTCTTCAGTTAAGAAATTTAGCGCATCCGTATAATTATTGCTTAACCTTGACGAAGTTTTAATTGCACCGGCAATAAGCCCGATTAATAGTTTCTTATTTAAAATATAGCCAGTTAAATCCGCATAAACGTGGTTATCGTTTTTTTTATCGATAAACTGGCTCTCAGCAGTTTTTAATATTTCAGATATTATTTTTGCCGCTGTGTTAGCCGGATCATCCGAGGCGGATAAATAGTTCATCAATAAAACCATCTTATTAGGAGCGTCTTCCTGTCCGAATATCTCTATTTTATCAATAATATCCGCGACAAAAAGGACCAGTCTGTTTATACTATTCTGTCGCTCAATCTCACTTTTTTGCAGGACAGCCTGGCGGGCGAATTCAATGAATTCCATGTTTATTTTTGTCTTGTCCGGCTCTATCGTGTCTTCAGGAGAAAAATAACTCAAATCTACATTCAAACTGACTTGATGTTGCGGGGTACTGCCGGTATTAATTTCTGATACCGGTTCATTATCAGTATTGTGTAATTGGGCGGAGTTTGAAATTGCCTTTGTTTCGTATCCGGTTGACATGATTTTGTCTGTTTCATCAGATTTATCGGTTATATTGTTTAACTTCTTATTTAACCATTCTTTGTACTCAATTCGTTTTTCCAGCGGCGATAAATTACCAGCGCCAAACAAAAACCGATATTTAAAGAAGGGCAAAATACTTGACGGTACTTCCTCATCAATAACAATAACTGAAGTATTATTCTGTTTATTGTAATTTACAATAAACTCGATCATCAAACTTATACTTGCCTCATCGAGGCCGAGAAACGGCTCATCCAAAACAACAAAAGAAGGTTTGTTCAGAAATAAAAACAATCCCATAAGTATTCGTTTTTGCTGTGAGTAATTGAATTTTCCTATTGAAATTTTGCAATCATCTTTTTCAAATTCCTCAAATAGAGGTTTAAGGAATTTCACAAAATCCGCTTTTTTCTTTTCATTATTGTCCAAGATGTATTCCACGCTCAATCCTACGGGTATGTTATCGAAAGGAAGGTATCTGAATATGTTTCGTAACTCTTTGTGAGATAGGTTATCCGGGTTAACTTCCAAACGGTTTCCTTTATTCGTAGTCAGGATAACTTCGCCTTTTTTATTGTTCAGGTGGAACGTTATCATTCTTGCGAATACACTTTTCCCATTGCCTGAAGACGAACTTATATACACCATATCGCCTTTATCCACGGAAAAATTGAGATTATCTATAATCGGGATACCCGCTTCGTTTAGAATTGATGAGGTTATTCCTTTAAACTCATACTTTTCTATATTGTGTGTACCTATCAATGCCGGTTCTTTGGATGATTTCCATGTTTTCTGGGTTACAATATGGCCTTCAGATACCAATCTGTCAAGAATATCATAAACTTCTTTCGTATAAACTGATGAATCGGACAACGTTTTTATAAAGTCGCCCGATCCGAGAATAATCAGTACTTCCAGCAAATTCGATATAACAAAAGATTGAATCAAACCGCCGAATAACAACCCAATAGCCGGAATGCTGATTTTTGTCATAATATTGATTAACGCGCCATAATGGCTTGACTTTATCTTGTTAAATTCCGGATCCAACATTAGCTTGCACAAAAATAGTGCAAGGAAAAACGTGGCAAAATACGGAACAAGAAGCATAACATTTATGCAACTTACCGCCATGCCGGCTCCAACAAGGTTCAATATAATAGACAACATATACCATCTTGATATTTCACCGGAAGCTATATATGATGCGAATTTTGTCGCTTTACCGCTCAAATGACGATCAAAATTGGCTACGCGTCCCAGATGCATTTCAAACCATTTGGCAATTTTCTCGGTTGTTCCCTGCAACTTATAAAACAATATAATCTCAAAAGTCTTAATCGTTGACAGGAACAGAAGGAAAAATATAGCGGTCTGGGCATTCGGCATCGGTGTAAATAGCAATACAAACCCGAAAAAACCGATAGTAGCTAAAAATTGAATCATTTTGTGATAACGAATACTTCTATTAAAAGATTTAAGCATTCCTATATCCTTATCGATATCAAAAACCTGGTCTATTTTTTCAATTGTGGAATTTTGAATCGCCGGATATAAAAACATATATTTAACCAGCTGGAAAAAACTTACTTTTTCTTTAAACAACTTAAGCTGCAATTTCTCTTCAGATAAGTGGCTCTCGTATTTTTTACGTTCTTTTTTAAGGATCAACTGATAATGCGTAAATACCGAAACAACCTGGTTTCGTAATTCAACAGTTTTGGTTTTATCATTCGCGATATTGTAAAGCTTATCGAAAACTTTGTTGAGGATATTCAGGTCAACAATCCTGAACAGCTTCTCGTTTAGTAACTTTAACGCTTGATACAATGTTGCCAGCTCATATTCGTTGATCTGATTATTCTCTAATTTGATAAAGTTTTTCAGGATGTCAATCGAATCAAGAAGTTTTTGGTCGTATATTTTTGACGATTCTTTACGTATGTTTTTTTTGTCAGACTTATTCAAATAATTCTTGAATAATGTTTTAAGCAATATGAAATATATAAGTGGCGCAATGATAATAAAACTTAGCGGGTAATACCCGTATTTCGCGAATCTGTCTATCACATATTGATATTTACTAAGTTCAGTACGAATATAATTAAAAAAATCAGTCACTTTGGTTTTCAGCTTATCGAAAGTATTTATTGATGTAGTTGAACTTGGATTGGATGAACTCACCGAATTTTGCGGTTTCTGCTGTGTAGCCTGATTTGCCGCAGGAGATGTTGTAACCAGCGGTTGATTAGGTAAATTTGAATTTTGGGTTTGCGTTTGAGTTATCTGTATTACCGGAGTTTGAGGTGTCTGTTGCTGAGCATACGTTGTCGATGGAATAGCTGTTAACCCCAGCATAACCGCTAAAGTGGTAGCTAATATTATATTGGCGGCCTTATTCTTCGTTCGTTTTACATTAGCGTTTAACGCATTGATCCATCCGGACGATTTTTGTTTATCGGGTTTTATCGCGTCAACATGTTTGCCGATGATCTCATTAAACCAAATTCCTGACGGGCCTGTTTTTCCGGTTAAACTTAAAACCGGTTCGGTACCCAGAGAACTGCTGTTATATGCCATATTGGAAATCGGGTTTAGTGTTGTCATAAAATGCTGGATATATATTTTCCTGTTTGAGTTGGAGATATTGCAGATTTTCGCGTTCAATAAATTAAATGGAATCGAATTATCTTCAAGATATCTCATGAACCCTTTCGAATGGAAACCACCTATAACAACAACACATGGGGATTTGATTTTTCGGTAATTTTTAATAAAATTCCTGTGCAGGCTTAAATCCCTTTTTAATGCAAAATCATAGAATTGCAATGATTCCATGACAATCGGATTGAGCTCATCAATCAAACCTTTAATTTCTTCCGCAAACACGGCGGATACTTTTTCCGATTCAATGGAGATTTCTCGGAATAAATTGTTGCAGTTCAGATCCATAGCATCGTAATACGAAAAATCCAGTTTAAGCAGTTTGTTTATGGCTTGCAGGGCAAAAAAAACCTTAATCCTGCTTTTTTCATCCTGGTTTTGCGCAATAGATATCAGGTAACTTTCCAAAAAAGAGTTAACCTGATTGTTGACTACTGTTTTATCTATTGATTTCAGAGCATAATTATAAACCAGAAACTTCTTTAAATTGGCATACGACGGATTCGTGCAAATAATGTCAATAATCTCTCTGTCTATATCATCTGATCCTATGGGCGATAAATATAGTTTCGCCAGTCTTACCCTTATAATTTTTGATAGTTCATCGGTAATTTTCAGCGAATCGAGCCTAACCGAAAATTGATTTGCTTGGGCCATAACCGAATCGAAATTTGTCCGTGATAACTCGAAAATGTTTCTGTAATAATCACAAAGCTGAGGATAATCGCGGATTATATCGATTTTTTTATAAAATCCGTTATAAAACATTAAACTTCTTACGGATTCCTCGGTATTGTTTATATTAAGTGAGGATAAAACCTGCTTTAAACCCAAAGACGAATACTGTGAAATACTGCTGATTAAATTTTCAATACTTACATTCAACTTATTTATCAATGGAGTTATTTGACTGTAATTAGATATTTTTTCGAGTGTAGCCTTATTCTTTATATAAACATCCCTATCTTCCAAACCGGTTACTTTGACAGCGTTTTCAGCCACCGCATTTGCCGCAAAATACTCAACACCGCTTATAATTCCTTTTTCCAGATAATCCGATAAAATTTTTTCCCGTTTTCCGGCAAGAGGATATAACCGTAAGTAATCGAAATCCTGATTACCACAGCATCCTTCAATATAGATATCCGATATATCCTGTTTTTTTCTTAATTCGAATAACGCTTTAGCAATATTTGACTGAATTTCAGGTATACAGTGCCCATCTTCGATTATATAGACAAGTGGTTTAGATAAAGGAGATTCTAGTTCGCATTTCTGTTGTGCCGCCAAATATTTTGATGTAGATACATTCTCCGGCTCGTTATTAAACGCTACACTCTGGTAATCCGAATTCAGAATTGAGACGATGCAGGTAATGGAAATTATTTTGATTTGTATTTTTCGTTTTATTTTTCGGGCTATTTGGTTTACCATAAAATTCTCCTGTATACAAATTAACGAGATGTTCCACTAGTTTTTTCTAATATTACCATTCTATTGTTAGGGAATTGTTACCGGATAATTTAAAATTTTTCTGAAGGTTATAGGAGGCAGGTTTTGTTTTTTGGTGGTTTTAACTACGTTATTTAATAATAACTTATATTGTTTATGACTGTTACGATTAGACGTCTTGATCCCGAGCTAATATTTAAAGGTTATCAGGGTATACAATCATGTATACCCTGATTTTTGCTCATCTGTGATAGAATCTGCGATAGCAAATTAGCCCTAAACCCAATAATATTAATGATGCAGGTTCCGGAATGCTGCTTTGGGAATTTAATATTTCTATTCCCTGAGAATTTAAATTTAGAGAAGAACCGATAGGGGTCAATGCTCCAGTAGTTATGTCTACCTCCAAAAAATAGTTTGGACCCCCATGGCATATACCAAATAAATTATTATCGGCATCTACAGCAAAATCATCCATTGTTATATAATCGGTAAGCGTATCGCCAATAGCCGTAAAACTATTTGTGCTAAGATCTATTTGCCCAAATTGTATGGATGAACCTTGGATATAGGCGAACATAACGTCATTCGCATCAAAAGTGATTGCGGTAATTCTGGCATACCCTGATACCGGATTAATATCATAATCCTGAATTACAGTGCCGGATGCAGGGTTTAGTTCACTAATCCGGTAAGGCTGGTAAGACTCGGCACATCTGACAAACAGTCTTCCCGTGGAAGAGAAAATAGGGTATTTATAATTACTTAAATTAAAATTGTTTGTAATGTTACCGTTCATAGGGTCGATTGTGACAAAAGTTCCGTAATCAGCATTATGCGCGTATAATTTGCCGTCATGTGCTGAAAGGGTATCCCAACCGATTGAAGAATATCCATATTCCGAAAGAGTATACTTTTTTGTTATGAGTTCGCCGGTAGATTTATCCATGGTCCATATTTCTGAATTTCCTGACAAAAGATACACACTTTCGGCTCGAACAATGGCTGCTGATATAAAGATAAACGATAAAACAGGAATAAATAATTTTTTCATTTTTGTTACTCCTTTCTTTCTGATGTTGATAATTTGTTGACATTTGCTTTTTACACGAATTGACCATCATCGTAAAAAGAGTTTGAGTACTATTATGAGTTAATCTATTTTCTATAAATCTCTCAAGGCAATTTGGGCAAAATACAATCTATTAATTCCTGAAACATTACAAATATGTCCATTTGCATACAGAGAATAATACGAATCAATTTACTTATTCTAAATATGTTAGACAAAATTAAGTAAAATTTGTTACACAGCACAATTGCAATCTCATGAAATAGTAGCTTGATGTATTAAAATGAGTGAAAATATTAACAGATGTGTATTATTGCTGATTAAAAAACGGAATAGATTCCAGCTTTGATTTATTATTCAAAAAAATCATGAAATCTGGATATATGTTTTATTTTTCTTAATCACTGTCATTCATTTTCAAAATAATAATCACATTGTTGCAATCACTAAAAATTGATGCAGTGATTTGTAAAAAAATTTTTGAATAAATCAATAATGATGACTTTTCCAAAAATTTAATTTAAAATGCTTTTTTCGCCTGAGAAGTTAATTATATTTAATGTCTTGATAATAAATAAATAATCTTTTATTTAAATAAACCAAATACTTTATTTTTCCGATCGGTTTAAGAAGGAGGAAACATGCCAAGACGTACAGATATTAGCAAAATAATGATTATCGGTTCCGGTCCAATAATTATCGGGCAAGCGTGTGAATTCGATTATTCAGGTACACAAGCATGTAAAGCTCTTAAAGAGGAAGGATATGAAGTAGTACTGGTGAATTCAAATCCCGCTACCATTATGACAGATCCATGTATGGCGGACAAGACATATATAGAACCGCTCACTGTGGAAACTCTGGAGGAAATTATTAAGTATGAACGTCCGGACGCACTTCTTCCAAACCTTGGTGGACAGACAGGGCTGAACCTTGCGCTGAGTTTGTACAAAGCGGGCATCTTGGATAAATACGGCGTAGAAATCGTCGGAGTAAAACCCGATGCCATCGAAAGAGGCGAAGACCGTATCGCTTTTAAAAATATCATGAAGAATTTGGGGATTGATATGCCCCGCTCGGAACCCTGTTATTCGGTTGAGGAAGCCGTTCAGATTGTGGAGCGGCTCGGGTATCCTGTGGTACTGCGCCCGGCTTATACACTTGGCGGAACTGGTGGCGGTACCGCATACAATATAGATGAATTACATACTATAGTTAAGCGTGGATTAGCGGCTTCACTGGTTCATCAAGTGCTTGTCGAGGAAGCTGTTCTCGGCTGGGAAGAACTTGAGCTTGAAGTTGTTCGCGATGCCGCCGGCAATAAAATTACCGTTTGTTTTATTGAAAATATCGATCCGATGGGTATTCACACTGGCGACAGTTTCTGTGTGGCGCCTATGCTCACTGTCAGTGAAAAACTCCAGAAAAGAATGCAGGATCTTTCATACAGGATTGTCGATTCAATCGGTGTTATCGGCGGAACAAATGTCCAGTTTGCTCACAACCCAAAAGATGACCGGCTGGTTGTAATCGAAATCAATCCGCGAACTTCCCGTTCTTCAGCGCTGGCGTCCAAAGCTACAGGGTTCCCTATCGCGAGAATCTCCACAAAACTGGCGGCCGGCCTTACGTTAGATGAAATACCTTATTGGAAAGAAGGAACTCTGGATAAATATGTGCCTACAGGAAATTATATAGTTCTTAAATTTCCAAGATGGACCTTTGAAAAATTCCCGCAGGCAAAAGATATTCTCGGCACTCAGATGAAATCCGTAGGTGAAGTGATGAGTATAGGAAAAAATTTCAAAGAAGCGTTCCAGAAAGCGATCAGGTCTCTTGAAATCAAAAGATTCGGATTGGGTGACGCGAAAAACCTGCGCAGTTTATCTCTTGATGAACTGAGAATGAAATTAGCGTTTGCTTCAAGCGAAAGAGTTTTTCTCATGTATGAAGCTCTTCGCAAAGGTATTAGTGTTGATGAGCTGTTTGAAATGACAAAAATTAATAGATATTTCATTAATGAAATGAAAGAACTTGTGGCTTTTGAAGAGGAATTGTCATCTTTCAGATGGGAAACACTCCCTGCGGAAAAACTCGTGCAAGCTAAAGAATATGGATTTTCGGATAAATTCCTCGCCGGAATGTTTAAGGTTCCTGAAAAAACCGTACGCGCGAAACGAATCTCAATGGGCAAAAAAGGAAGTTACAATTCATTGCCCGTGAGCGGCACAAAAAACGCGGAATACTACTATTCCACATATGTTGCGGATGATTCGGTACAAGTTTCGTCCAATAAAAAAATAATGATACTCGGCGGTGGCCCGAATCGAATAGGACAGGGGATAGAATTCGATTACACCTGTGTACATTCCACATTAGCCTTGCGCGATGCCGGTTATGAATCGATTATGGTCAACTGCAATCCTGAAACGGTATCAACGGATTATGATACATCCGACAAATTGTATTTCGAGCCTTTGACAGTTGAGGATGTGCTCAATATTTACGAGAAAGAAAAACCGGTTGGCGCAATAGTCCAGTTTGGCGGACAGACACCGCTGAATATAGCGCAGGAATTAAAAGATAACGGTGTCGAAATACTTGGAACGTCACCCGAAAGCATCCGATTAGCGGAAGACCGGGACAGGTTCCGCGAAATGATGATAAAACTTGATATTCTTCAACCGGATGGCGATACCGCCCTTTCCATGGATGACGTAATCCGCATCTCCAAAAGAATCGGATATCCGCTTATTGTCCGCCCTTCGTTTGTTCTTGGCGGACGAGGTATGGAAGTTATCTACGACGAAAAAATGTTGATCAAATATGCCGAAGAAGCGATTCAGGTAAGCCCTGAACACCCTATGCTAATTGACAGATTCCTCGAGCAAGCAATTGAAATTGAAGTCGACGCCCTGTCTGACGGCAAAGATACATTTGTTGCTTCGATCATGGAACATATCGAACTTGCCGGAGTTCATTCAGGAGATTCGGCTTGTTCAATACCAAGCAGGACTATTTCCAAAGACGATACTGAAAAGATAGAAAACATTACCGCAAAAATATCTAAAGAATTAAAGGTTGTAGGATTGATCAATATCCAGTTTGCCATTGCTGACAGCAAAGTTTATATTCTGGAAGCAAACCCGAGAGCATCCAGAACGGTTCCGTTTGTTTCAAAGGTAACCGGTGTGCCTATCGCACAAATCGCCACACAGCTTATGCTCGGGAAAAAAATTAAGGATTTTCCCGAACTGTCAAATTGGAAAATACCTTTTGTCGGAGTAAAAGAAGCAGTATTCCCATTCAATATGTTTCCTGAAGTAGACCCGATTCTCGGGCCGGAAATGAGAGCGACCGGTGAAGTCATGGGAATAGGCGACACTTTCGGAGTAGCGTTTTTTAAGGCACAGGATTCCACCGGAGTAAGGCTCCCGCTCAAAGGGAATGTTTTATTGACCGTATCCGATAAAGATAAACCATCATTAGTACCTATTGCCAAACGCCTTGCGGCTCTCGGATTTAATATATACGCTACCGAAGGTACCAAAAATTATCTTTCTGAGAAAAGTGTTAAATGCCTCCCGATTTATAAACTAAACGATGGGCGCCCGAATATTGAAGACGCTATTCTTAACGGTCAACTGCAGTTAATCATCAATACTCCTCTGGGTAGAGACAGCAAGAGCGATGACAGTTTTATCAGGATGATGGCTATCATCAATAAAATTCCTTATGTTACTTCTATTGCCGCCGCGTTTGCGAGTGTAGAAGGAATTGAGGCAATGAGTAAAGGGAAATGCCAAATACGGCCGTTGCAGGAATATCACAAATAGCAATATAGCAGAATAATACAGATTACTTCGAACTCATAAACTAACTTACGCCCGAATGATTTTAGAGCTATTGCGGTATATACCGCAATTTTATAAAAATTATCAATTAGCTGTTAATTTTTGTTCTCGTTGATGATCTAATGACAATATAAAATTAGCTGGAAAAAAAAGTACTTCTTTCTGCAATAGCAAAGTTCTGAAGAAATCGAGGTAATATCAACTCCGGTTGTATTGTAACGGCAATTTGTTCAAATCAACAATACAATTATAATATTTCAAGGGTTTTTTACCATTCTCAATTACATTTTATAAAATCAATCATAATAATTCATTTGTTTTTATAAAAAAATTGCGCCGTAACAATACTAAAAAGCAATATAGTTCATCATAAGAATTAAATAGCCCGATAACCCAACTACGTTTCATAATTGGATAAAATTATACCGCAAAATAAAAAAATATATTCTTAATTGCTCAGAAGATTTTTAAGTTTTATTATGGGAAAATATTTCCCCGGACATAGAGTATGTTTTTTGTGAATGTCTTTGTGTCCCATTACACGTCTTGTCGGGATATGGTATTTTTCCTGTAACGCTTGAACCAGAGCCAATGTTGATTGAAACTGCGCGGCCGATGGCGGATATTTTTCAAAATTACCCACAAGGCAGATTCCTATACCGACTTCATTGAAGAAATCCGATTTCACATGCCCACCATGCAACTGGCGTTTCCATCTGTCTCCAACCTCAATTTTTCCGTCGGTTCCTTTATTGCCGTTGGTAATTACGAAATGATATGCTAAACCATAAGTCATATGGCGTTTGTATTTATGATAATAATTAAACAACTTCGCGTTTCCTGCATCTGTGCCGCTATGGTGAATAACAATATACTGCCATCTTCTTGCTCGAATGAAAATCGGTAACGAAATAAGGTTTTTAACTTGTTGTTTAACACCAGCACGGTAAAAATCGCGGTTTTCTTTTTTGTAAGATATTTCTTGCTCTACCGGAATAAATAATTTATTGCCCACTTTAATACTGTTTGGAGAATCTATTCCATTTGCGGATATAATAGTACCTACAGGGACATTATACATCTTGGAAATTTCCCACAAAGTTTCGCCTTTTTTCACTCTGTGATAAGTCCCGTTTTTTGAAATAAGTTGTTCTATAGCAGGAGATACATAAACTTTCTTTTTCGCTTTTCTCTTTTCTTTGCGAATTGAAGGTTGCGCAACAGATTTAGTTCCTTTAACCGGTATTTTTAGAACCTGATTTTTTGAAATCTTGCGGTGATTACGGATTTTATTCAGCTCGATTATATTATTTACGGAAACATTGTACTTCTGGGCAATTTCCCATAAAGTTTCACCGGACTGAACCTTATGCGTTATAATTGAGTCTACGCAATAAGCTGGAACACAGAATGATATAAATAACGCGAAAAAACATGAAAAAAGTTTTCTGTTACAAGGAAAGTAATTTTTCATAATAAATAATCCATAATTCTGTTTTCGGTTAAAAAACTTCTATATATTCTTTAGGATTGCTCAATTGTTGCCGTGATAAATAAACAAACCTTTTGTCTTCGATCCCATCAGTTTCATCTTCAACCCTGATAAACCACATTTGGGCTGATTTTAAATCTTTGTTTCTTCTATAAAGTTCACCGATTAGATAAGCATATTCAGCACGTTTATTTGAAGGTATAATACATTCTTTTAAACAAATATCAAAATATTTTATTGCTTCATCCCGATATTTGTCAATTTTTGATGAATTCTCATTCGCGTGCCAGCTTGCGTTAAGCCATAATTCGCCAATTTCCAGAGGAGATTTGCAAAGCCATTGTGCACATAATGCCGCGTTCTCGTATTTTTCCGATTCAGACGATACATCTTTAGCCTTATCGGACAAATTTTCCTTCACTTTAACCGCCACTGATTGGGCAACCGAGTTGAAATCCTCATTATTACCGGCATACCCGCAATATTGGCAGAATATTATCCCACCGCAAATATCACCGTGGGTTGTTATAGGTTTGAAATCCGTTCTCCGGCGCAAAATGGATGTGGAAAGAGGCTTGGAAGGCCCCGTAAATGAATTTCCGCATACCGGACAGCTATATTGGTTTCCTTTTAATCTAAACATCGAAAAAGATCACCGATAATAAAAATTTTATGTTGTTTTATTATAGTTTCTAAACCTTTTTATTTTATTCACCAATATTCTAAATATTGAAGGCAAATAAATTCAAGCTTTTTTTGCACGGGAAAATATTTTATTTGGTATATTTTATATAAATAAATATATGTTTAAATAATTAAAATATGTAATTAATTTCATAAATTCCTATAAACAGTTTACCGGTTATTGACAATTATATTATCGTATATAAATTTTTACACCTATAATCCCGCCTGGTTTTATTTACTTTCCATATAAAGATATAAGCTGGTATTTATCAGAAATTAAAAAATCCCGGTCAGGATAGGTTTCCGGCTAAGAATGTAGAAAAAATATATTAAATTGTCTTGTTTTTTTTTATTTTTTATTTCATTATTATTGTAATATATTATTTTTTATTAAATATAAATACAATGGAGGAAATATGACTGCAAAATATGATTTTTCGTTTCTCAAGATGCTGAGAAAAAGAAAAGCTCTTTCCATTCAGGGATTGTGCAAAAAATGCGGGTTAGCTTATGGGAGCATAGCGAATCTGGAAAGGAACAAAGGCAAACCGGAACTTGAGACCATATCAAAAATTGCCGATGCCCTTGGATTGAGCACAACAAGTTTAATTTCTCTTGCTGAAAACAAACCTATTTTAAAAATCGACAAGGGAATACGAAAGAGCGTTCAGGGGTCTAACCTGATTATATACAATCTGAATGGCATAAAAATTATTTGCGGAAAAATCCCAAAAGGAAAATGTATTAATGAGATTTTAGAACACCATGATGACTACGAGATCTGTCATGTAACAAAAGGAATACTTAAAATTACCGTAAATGATAGTGCAAATGTAGTAAAATACGGAGAACTGATTAAATTTGATTCCGTTTTTGATCATGTATATGAAGCACTTGATAATAGCGAATTTATAACAATATATCATAAGAAATAACAAAAAGTTTGAATTTTATTTTAAAAAGATTTTTTTACCTGTTGACTTTTGTAGGATTTTGATCTATCTTGAGATTATCCATAACGTTTGGGGCACGTTTAATCGCTTTTATCTAATACTTTTTACCGCAACTCATTAAAAATATTTTTAACTAATTTTAACTCAAAATTAGAGAGTAGCCTTTGTTTTTACTGGATAAACAGTACTCAATATCCGATGTGGAAAATCTAACCAATATAAAACGTCATTGCCTTGCGTATTATGACAGTATTGGTATTTTTCCTCCTACCGGAACAGGCGACGAGAAACGAAAAAAACGCGCCCGAAGGACGTATTCTGTGCTCGATATCCTTGTGCTTCAAGCGGTCTCCGAGCTGAAAGCAAGAGGCATGGCTTTCAATAAAATAAGAAATGTCATCGAGTATCTGCGCGCGAATTTCGATATCTCCCAGCCTTTTCACGCTGTTCTTGACGGCAGACAGAATGTGCGGATTCTAACCGATGGGATTAACGCTTTTTATATCTGCTTTAACGATCACGATGTTGTGGAATACCTTAAAAAAGGTGGGCAATATATGTTGCTCGATATAAGCGATGTCGCTTTTGACCTTAGAGAAAGAATAAAAGCGCTTCATCTTTATAAACGAAAAAAAGAATCCGAAAAATTTAAACAACTGAATTTTTCCCAATTAGCTTAATTTGTAACTTCTATTAAATCATAACAAAGTATCCGTTTAATTTTTTATCTGCTATTTAGAAATTATAATTTCTACATAATCCATGGTTAATCTAATTACGATTTGAAGAGCTGAAAACTCAAATCACTATTCTCATCACTATACCTTGAGAGTGCTCAAAAAGTATTTTATATCCTGTCGTTGCAAAGCTCCGAAGGAGCTGTGGCATTCTCAAATCCAATGGATTTTAGATCACTGCATCGTTTCCCTTTCGCAAATCTCCTTGTGATTAAATATTAATTCATTAGTCTTTCAACACTCTCAATTTTGTGAAAATAAATCGGCGTGGTAATCCCAATACCAACACACCAGCGATCGACAATGTTCATTCGCTTTACCGCAATAACAATAAAAAATAATGTTTGTGTGTAATATTTTTCCGTCCCGGTTGTTATATATAATTAATAGATAAAGGAATACATCATGACAGGAAAAAACATTTTATTGCTCAGCTTAGTTTTTCTTATCTGCGAATGTAATTCAGTTTCATTCGCGCGAGACTATGAATTCCTCGATCTCAGTACTCTGGGGGGAAGGTATAGTTTAGCATTTGCAATAAATAATAACGGACAGGTGGTTGGAGAATCCTCAACTTCGGCAAATCCTTACAGTCATGCATTTATTTGGGATATTGGAACCGGTATGCAGGATTTAGGTACCTCTTCTTATTTTGAGAGTAGTGCTTATGATATTAATGACCTTGGTCAAGTTGTTTGCCTTGAAAATGGCAAACCGTTTATATGGAGCAATACAGATTCTTATACATCGTTGTATCAACCGGGAAACAATACTTATTATGTTAATTCCATAAACAATTCAGGGCAGGTTGTGGGGGGTATTGGTGGTCTCGGGTATATTTGGAACACACCTACTGAACTGGAACGTCTGGGTCCTGATTATATGTCGGCGATAAATAATTCAGGACAGATGGTTGGTTATTCGACTCAAGGAAATCCTCCATGGATACCTCTTACATCTATTTCATCTTTTATAGATCCTGTTGAAAATAAGACTTATGGCATAGGTTCGCTGAATTACGATATAAATATTACAAGAGTCACAGATTTAAACAATTATGGGATCGCAGTCGGTTATTCAGGTACAGATCCTCTCGCTCATGGGTTTATATGGGATCAAGTAAACGGAATAAGGGATATCGGCACTCTTGGTTTAGAATGTTTTCCTCAGGCAATCAATGATCTTGGGCAGGTTGTAGGTTATTCTAATTTATTCGTCGATGGAAAGAAAGAGATGCATGCATTCCTATGGGATGAGATAAACGGTATGTATGATCTTGGTAATTTTGGCGAAGAAGCGCGAGCTTTTGATATAAATAATGCTGGACAAATAGTAGGTACTTATAGAACACCAAGCGGTTACTTACATGCATTCCTTCTCACTCCAGTCTCTGTCCCCGAACCCTCGCTTATGATCTCATATCTGCTTGGTTTAATGTGGATTGTAAAAAGCATAATTCGCAGGAAATAATTGTTGCATTCAGGATAATTATGGCGGTACAGGAGTAATTCATGACGATCCGATGTTTGTTAATCCGGAAAACGGTGATTTTCATTTGCAGGAAAATTCGCCCTGTATCGATGCCGGCAATGACGGAGCTGTTGGAGTGGATCTACTGAACAAAGATATTGATTCGCAATACAGAATCAACAATAATGTTGATATCGGAACAGATGAATACTACAATTAGAGTATCTGTTGTTTTAAGAGATATTTACTCTTTATTGTCAATTAATTATTGTGGAAACAAAATACAATCCGGGTTTCAGTGAACCGTACATAATTCTTGCCTCGATTTGCGAGAAAAGAAACGATTTTCCCTCAGCGGCAAAATATTTTGAACAGATACCGGGATTACAAAATAACTCGAAGGCGTTATTAAAGCTTGCCTCGATTTATTCAAAGATGGGTTTGCCGATAAAGCTAATAGTATTTATTCAAGAATTGGAGTTATACCAAATGCGAGGTAAAATAAACGCACTGAAAACTATTGAGCGATATTCGCCGGCAAAACTTTTTTTCCCTTTGTTTTTTATCTTTACCGTTACAATAAACGCGTGGCTGTGCGACGATTCGTATATAACGTTTCGAACAGTTTATAATTTCATACACGGATACGGATTGCGCTGGAATATCATTGAGCGTGTCCAAACGTATACGCATCCGTTATGGATGTTTTTGATATCGATATTTTATTTTTTTACCCGCGAAGTATATTTTACGAATATTTATTTATCGATATTTATCTCAGCAGTCGTTATTTACCTCTTTGCGTTCAAATTATCAAAAACAAGTTTCAGCACGATAGTTGGGATTCTGATCCTGACGTTTTCGAGATCATTTATAACGTATTCCACATCGGGCATTGAGAATCCGTTATCGCATCTACTGGCAATTTGTTTTTTTATACTTTATCTGAAAGGTAAACAGGACCTGCGAATACTCTTTTTGTTATCGCTGGCGGCATCTTTATCGATGCTGAACCGGATGGATACAATATTGATTTTTCTGCCTCCTTTAATTTATATGATTTTTTTATTAAAACTGAAAATAAAACAGAAAGTCTATGCTG
>Ga0302253_1001188_pt1 | contig 16744 bp, 16 predicted proteins | sample AAG_RA_Trp_MG_FD_193537 | JGI IMG/M metagenome (GOLD analysis project Ga0302253, IMG submission 193537) | Enriched activated sludge microbial communities from anaerobic digester in WTTP, New Holstein, Wisconsin, United States - AAG_RA_Trp | ecosystem: Engineered > Bioreactor > Anaerobic >...
CCACATCATAGAGCAGGGGAATGGCCAGCTGATATTCGCCGGTCTGGTTAAAGCTGCGGGCAAGCAGTGTTTTAAGATGTGTTGGCAGTCCTCCCTGGTAGGTCTTAAATTCATCGAAAGCAGAAATAAAATTTTTGGCCTTTTGTGTGTATTCGTCTGAGCCGCCAATTTTAATTGATTCGTTAAGGAGATTTTTCCCATTTTCATAATCTCCGTAATATAAAGCGATAATCCCCCGGTAATAGAGCGCTGACTGGTCGTTTGAAGTTATTGAATTGAAAACTTTTTTGGCGTCTTCAGGTTGGCGCAATGAAAGCAGGCTTCTGCCAAGATAAATTTTAGCAGTTGTACTGGTGGGATCTATTTTAATAGCTTCTTCAAAACTGATTTTTGCTTTTAGATAATCACTTTCCTTAATGTGCATTCTGCCAATTTGAATAAGCGGATCGGCTTTTGTTGGTGCAATTTGGGAAGCAGCCTGGAATTCAGCAATGGCCAGACTGTAGTATCCCTTGTCTTCAAGCAGTTTGCCGCGGCTCATATATTCGTCGTAGCTTTTTGTTCTGATGATGCCATTGTCTCCTAAAATGTCAGCGGTTTCCTGGGATGTGTTTTGTTGGGTTGATGCGCTGGTATTGGAATTTGAAATAATTGGTCCTCCGGGGTTAAAGGGCCAGACTTCGAAGACGTAGAGTGAGGTTATAATGAATAGTAGGATAACTACAGTCATTAAAACGGTCAGGATGCGTTGCATAAGCTTTTTATTTTTAAGTGGTTGGCGTGGCAAATGGCTACTCCCAAAGCGTCCGCTGCGTCATCAGGTCTTGGGGTATGGTCCATTTGCAGAATTATTTCGACCATTTTTTGGACCTGCTGCTTGTCGGCCCGTCCATAGCCGCAAACAGCCTCTTTGATGGCCTGTGGTTTGTATTCGTTAACGTCATATCCTTCTGCGGAAAGTTTCTGGATAATAGCGCCACGGGAGTGTGCTACCTGCATTGCTGTTTTAACGTTTTTACTGAAAAAAAGCTCTTCGATTGCAATTGAATCGGGCTTCCAGTGAGAAACCAGCTCATCCAGGTCATTGCTGATCTGATTGAGCCTTGTGGAAAGCGGAAGATGCTTGGATGTACTGATGCAGCCATAGTCCAGAAGAGTAAGTCTGTCTCCATTGTAATTGATTACTCCGAATCCGGTTGTTGCAGTGCCTGGATCTAGACCGAAAATGATCATTTGCCTTTAACAAAATTCAGGATTAAAACCGGTTAGATTTTACCTGAAAATTTCAGATAACGATAGTGCAAATGTCTTTGATATTCTGGCTGGCGTTAGAGACAACTACCACTTCATCGCCGTGATGGGCGAGTTTGGCATCCAGGATAAGTTTTTTGATTTGGCTCAGTCGGTTGCGGTCACTAATCTTTTTTAAAAAAATATGATTGATTCCCCAGACCAGTTGCAGTTGGTTTACCACTTTGGGGTCTTCAGTGATTGCAACGATTGGTACATAAATGCGGTGTTTTGCGAGCTCCTGTGCTGTAAAACCAGATACAGTTGTTGCCACTATTAGACGTGCCTCAATTTCTGATGCCATATGGGCTGCACTTGAACAAGTGGCAAATGAGAGAGGAACATCTTCAATAAAAGGCTGATTGTTGCGATATTTCTGATGTCTTTTTAGTTCGCTTTCAATTGAAATAGCTATTCTGGAAAGCAGTTGCACTGCCTGAACGGGGTATTTGCCAACCGCTGATTCGTTGGAAAGCATAATTGCGTCGGTGTGGTCAAAGACGGCATTAGCAACGTCACTTACTTCGGCGCGGGTGGGGCGGGGATTTTCAATCATTGATTGAAGCATTTCCGTAGCGATGATAACTGGTTTTCCGTGTAAATTAGCCATCTTGTTAATACGCTTTTGAACCAGCGGGACGTGTTCAGGGGGGATTTCTACGCCCATATCACCGCGGGCTACCATTACGCCATCGGCTTCGTGGATGATTTCTTCTAGATTTTCAATAGCTTCATGTCGTTCTATTTTTGCGATAATTTTTGCCTGTCCATGCTTTTCTCTGATTAATTCCCGGAGTTCAGCGATGTTGGCTGCGGTTTTTACGAAGGATAGGGCGATATAGTCAACATCGTTCTTAAGGCCAAATTCAAGGTCTTTCTTGTCTTTGTCGGTAATCGGGTTGGCGCTGATGGAAGCGGTGGGAACATTGATTCCTTTGTGTGATTTAACTAGTCCGCCGATAATTACTTTACATTCAATGTCCTGTCCTTTTACAGATTCAACTTTTAAATCAATTAATCCGTCGCAGATTAAAATGCGGTCGCCGCTGTTAACATCTTTGGGTAAGTGTTTGTATTGAACAGGGATAACTTCGGCAGTTCCCTTAATAGCTCTTGTTGTTAGGGTAAGATGTTGCCCATCCTTGAGCATGATGCCTGCTTCAGGCATTTCGCCTACGCGGATTTTGGGACCTTGCAGATCCTGCATGATGGCAATGGAGGTGTTCAGTTTTTTTGCTGCTATGCGTATGTTTTTAATCAGTTTGGCGTGACTGGGATAATTGCCATGGGAAAAGTTAAGGCGGGCGACATTCATTCCCGCCTGGATCATCTTTTCGAGAATCTCAGGGCTTTCGGACGCTGGGCCTATAGTACAGACGATTTTAGTTTTCTTATCTTTCATTTCTTTGCTTAGGGATAATCAATTAGTTATTTCTCGCTTGTGGATGGAGGTGCTTCCGGAATCGGAGGAAGGCTGACGATTCTTTGTTCAGCGGCTTTTGCCGCTTTTTCTCCTTCTTTTTGGGTTGATTCCATTTCCTTGCTGAGAGTTTCAGATTTTACTTCTTGAGCTTCAGCGGCTTTTTCGGCAGCTTTTTCCTGTTCTGTTTTTTCAACAGGGGCACCTGGCAGTGATGATGAAGGCATATCCTTGTATTTATCTTTTTCGGACATATGCTTTTATTTATTTGGTAAAAAATTTTTCAAACTGCACCATAGCTGAGGATTCGTACTGATTGTACAGCTCTTCCATCTTGTGTCTTGTGGCTGAATCACTGGAAGATATTTCCTGCTTAAAAAGGTTTAATGATTGTTTGAGGGCGGCTTTATGTTCGGCTGCGATCTTGCCCCGTTCTTCTACATTACTTTGGGGTGTTTTTTCAAGCTTTTCGATAGCTTGCCTGGTTAAATCCTGGCAGTGCTGGTTGAAATTCTGTTGCAGAACATGGATATAGTTTTTTTGTTTTTCAGCTGTCTGGTTGTATTCTTCGTGGATTGAACTCATACAGTGATTACTAAAAAGCACTTATAATTACTTCTTTATATTATAAGGGATTTTCCCTTTTTAATAAAGGGTAAGAGCCTTGAAAGATTTTTACTTTACAGTGACGCTTTTGGCGAGGTTGCGTGGCATATCGGGATTGTTCTGGCGCAGTACGGCAAGGTGATAGGCAAGCAGCTGGATTGGGATGATGTTTACGATGGGGGAAGCATTTCCGGCGTTGGGGACTTTGATCCAGTAGTCAAAGATATCTTCATTTTCCGGTGATATGCCAATAATATAGCCGCCACGGGCTTTGATTTCCTGGGCATTGCTTAGGATGTCGTGACGTGTTTCGTCGTTGGCTACAAGCACGATGCAGGGGGTACCGGGGCTAATGAGGGCAATAGGTCCGTGTTTTAATTCGCCGCCGGCAAAGCCTTCGGCATGGATATAGGAGACTTCCTGCAACTTGATGGAGGCTTCCAGTGCCATTGGGTAATTAACAGCTTTCCCGATTACATACATGCTTTCGACGTCTTTGATTTTTTCAGCCAGTTTTAGGATGTGTTCTTCGTAACGGGGGTTGAGCATGTCATTAATTTGGCCTGCGGTTTCGATTAGAAGCGTTTTCCCTTCTTTTAGTTGTCCTGCGCAGGCGTAAGCCAAAAGTGTAAGTATGGCGATCTGGGAGGTGGTGGCTTTGGTTGATGCCACGGCCTTTTCGGGGCCAGCTTTGATGTGGATGGTGTAATCTGACATGCGATCCATGGTTGATCCCTGGACGTTTACAATGGAAAGGACTTTTGCTCCTTTTTCTTTTGCAACTTCGATAGCCTCAAGAGTGTCGGCAGTTTCACCGCTTTGAGATACTCCGATAATCAGACTTTTGTCACGCAGAAAGTGATGATAGCTGGGAAATTCTGAGCCAACAGTTACATTAACGTGGCGTTTGGCGACTTTGGAAAAAATGTAGGAGGCTGCCAGACAGACTTTTCCGGCGGTGCCGCAGCCAACCAGGAATGTTCCATAGGCTTTTTTAATCTCCTCGGCCATTTTTTCTATGGCTGCCTCATCCTGGTTAATGGCGCGGTAAATAGTGTCTTTTTGTTCCATGATCTCTTTGATCATGAAGTGTTTATAATTGCCTTTTTCCGCGCTTTCAGGCTGAAGGTCGATTTGAATGATCCTTTTCTGGACCTCCTTCATTGTGTCCAGATTGTAAAAATGGGCTTCGTGGTTGATGACGACCATTTCATTGTCATCCAGATACATGACTTGCCGGGTGTATTCCAGAAAAGCCGGAATATCCGAAGCAATGAAATATTCTTTTTCGCCGATCCCGATGATGAGAGGAGAGCCGCGTCTGGCTGCAATCAGTTTCTCTTCATCTTTTTTGATAAACAAAACGGCGTAACGTCCTTTTAATCTTTCCAGAGTCTTTTTTGCCGCTTCTTCAAAACTGTATTTTTTGATGTTCTCATCCAGAAGATGGACAATGGTTTCGGTGTCGGTTTGGGATTTAAAGACATGCCCCTTTTCCTGAAGTTCCTTTTTTAGTTCCTGAAAATTTTCAATGATGCCGTTATGAACGATGGCGACGGTTTCTTCTTCGTCCAGATGAGGGTGGGCGTTTTCTTTAGTGACGCCGCCGTGGGTAGCCCAGCGGGAATGTCCGATGGCGAGATGGCTTTGATCCAGTTTGTTAGTGTTTAAATCAAAGTCACCAATTTTGCCGACAGTTTTTATGTGTTCAAGTCTGTTGTTGTTCTGATATGCCACACCCCAGCTGTCATAACCTCTGTATTCGAGTTTTTTTAAGCCTTTAATGACAATTTCCGCACCTTCGCTGCGGGGACCGCTATAGGCAAAGATTCCACACATATATTTTGGGCTAGAAATTTAGGATTACGGTTTGAGATTATAGCAGTAAGAAACCTCTTATTCAATGAGACAGTCAAGCCAAAGATTTAGTCATTTTTTTAGCCTGATTATACAGTTTTTGATGTCTTTAGGAATTGATGTAAGGTTGGTGGCGCTGGCGGTACCAACCAGGATCATGTCTTCGATTCTGACCCCGAATTTACCAGGCAGGTATATTCCAGGTTCTACGGTGACGACAGTATTTGCTTTTATGGATTGTGTAGAAAGTGGAGAGAGGTTTGGCATTTCGTGAATTTGCAGCCCGACTCCATGGCCAAGGCTGTGTTGAAACAGATCCCCATATTTGGCCTTTTTGATAATGTTGCGGGCAATACTATCCACTTTTTTGGCGGTGATACCTGCTTTTAATGAGTTGATTGCTTGTTCCTGTGCTTTTAGTACGAGGCTGTAAATATGTTCCTGCTGGCGGGTTGGGGGCGTCGTGAAAAGAATACGGGTCATATCTGAGCAATATCCTTCAAACTTCAGCCCCATATCAATCATAATCAGATCGCCTTTTTTAAGTTTCCGGGTTCCTGATTCATGATGGGGCGTCCCTGAGTTTGAGCCAAAGGCAACGATTGGTGGAAAAGAAATTCCGTCTGCTCCATATTCGTGGGCAAGCTTTTCAATTTGCCAGGCAATTTCTTTTTCACTGATGCCTGTCTGGATATGCTTTTGGATAGTCGAAAAAACTTTTTCGGCTATTTGCTGAGCTTTTTTTAGATGTAAAATTTCCTGTTTGTTTTTTCTTTCCCTAAGTTCTTCCACCAGATCAGTTGAAGGTTTCAGAATGATGTCTTTAAGGTTTTTCTTTAAATCGAGGAATGAAGAGTACCTTAAATCACGTGCTTCGAAATTGAGAATATTGATTTTTCTTTTTTGTAATTCCCGTTTGAACAAGGTGTAAAAATTTTTATTAATGCAGATTAGTTTGCATTCATGGGGAAGGATTTTTTTTGTTTCGGTGGCGTAGCGTGAATCAGTAAAGAAAAAAACTCCCTTGCTGGTTAAAAGCAGGTAGCCATTGGTCCCGGTATAATTGCACAAATAACGTAAGTTATGGCGGTTGGTTATCAGGCAGGCTTCATTGTATTTCAACTTTTTGCGGATTGAAGCAGTTGTACTTTCAGACATTCCTTAAAAAGTAGGTAATGATTTCTTCGGTTGATTTGATATTGTCGGGCAGATCTTTTAGGATGCGGGTTATTTCATACCTTTGATATCCCAGTTGGGCTAACGCTTCGGCGGCTTCGTCGTTTGGCGCCTTTTCGATGCCGCTATGGATTCTGCTGAGGTCGATTGGCTCAATGCTGTTTTTCAATTCAATAACAATCCTTTCGGCGGTCTTTTTGCCAATGCCGGGGATGTGGGTCAGGAAGGCCAAATCAGAAGTCATAATGGCCATTTTAACTTTTTCAAGGTTTTGAGAGAGGATTTCGAGTGCCAGTTTGGGACCTATTCCGTTTACGTTCATCAAAAGTTTGAAGAAGTCCAATTCTTCGGTGTTTTCAAAACCGTAAAGGCTTATATCGTCTTCACGTACTTTGGTGTGGATATAGAGTTCGAGGTCGCTTTTTTCAGCCAGTTTTTCCTGTAAAGGAGTGGGAATGTTAACCAGATAGCCGATAGAACCAGTATCTACGATAATTCCTTTGGCAAGTTTTTTGAGAACTTTTCCCTGTAAGTATGCAATCATAGGATTTATGATAATTTTTTGAGGCCCTTCCACCAGTCGCTGAAATTGCTTTTCTTTAGTTGATTCATGATGGCTTTGGCAGTTGCTGTTTTTAGGGCTTTTTCTACATTATTGATCCAATCTTGGCAGGCTTTATAGCCCAAATCAAGGTATTCTTTTGCCTGAAAAGCCGTTTCAAGCAGGTCAGCGTCGCGGGCGATGATGCCTTCTTTGGTTTTTCGTTCCTCATATTCCTTAAAGCAGGTTATGATTTCTTTGGCCTGGGAAGGGGGGAGGAGATTTGATTGTTCAATGAGGACCGCCATTTCACTTCTCTTGGAATCGATGTAGCGGCTGGCTACCTTGTGCAGGTCGGTTATGCGGGCTTCTCCGTTGTCGTGAATAAGGCAGATCATCATTACTTTTGCGGCATCGGCTTTTTCGGCTTTCGCCAGAAGGTATCCGATCGTTGATGTCCGGTATACGTGTTCAGCTATGGTGTCTGGATGTCTTACTCCTGCCAGTTTGAAACCGCTATGGCTAAATTTTTTTAGGGTATTGAGTTCGAAAATGTAGTTGGTTAATTTGATTACATCAGTCTTTTGCGGCGTCTTCATAATTATGTTATAATGTAATGAATGTTGTGCTGATTTCGGTCTGATTTTAGCACTAAAACCTGTGCGGGTGAATGAGTAACTAAAAGTTGTCTTAAGAGTCTTGAAATTTTTTTAAAAAACAGTATATTTCCGCACTCGTAAAATCAAATTATTAATTTAATTATTTCTGTATGAGAATTGACGGAAGTCCGCAGGAAAGCGGGTTAGATCAGGAAGTAAAACCACAGCGTAAGGAAGCTCACGGGCATCATGAGGCATATACTGATAAGCAGCTAAAGGAGGCTCACGAATTTTTTGGGGTTACAGATAAAAGTTATCTTGTTATGCCGTCCGAAGAAAGGGAGTTTAAGCGAAAGGGGATTGATGTAAACCGGTTTATTGATCAGGATGTCACATCTTTTTTGGCGCCATTTACCCTGGACAGGTTGTTTGGGCAAAATATTCAGATTTCAGAAAAGGAGATGTCAAAACTGAAGGAGGATAGAATTATGGCTGAAAAAAGGGGCGAATGGGGTGTTGTGGGGGAGATTGACCGGCTGATTGAAATGGGAACGCATTCCCAGGTGAAAGTTAAAATTGGCAAGAATTCAAATATTCAGGAGGTTGGGCGAGTCGTTCTGGATAAGAATCAAAGAGTAAACATTAATATCGGAGATAACAGCTCACTGGCACATGGTGTGAGGTTTTCTTTTGATGATGCCAGATTAGATGAGCAGTGCAATATTGGTAATAATGTTTTTGTGGGGATTTCCACAAAGCTTGGGGCATGTAATATTGGTGACAACGTAGGTATTGGTTTTAATTCGATTGTTGAATCTAATGTTAATATTGGGAAAAGGACGATTATTTGCGATGGCACTATTATTCAGAGGGGAACAACTGTTCCTGAATATTGTGTAGTAGCGCCTGGTACGGTATTAACAGCCGAGATGGTCAAAAATGCCATAAGTCCGGAAGAATATGGCCGGCTGACTAAAGAAGGAAAAAGAACGAATAAGTATGTAATCCAGTTCACGGAAAAACAGCGAAAATTGATAGATGAAGCTGAGGAGAATGAGGAAGGAGGAGGAGCCAAGATGCAGCGCTTACTTTTACAGGACGCGGGCGTTGATGCCAGTTCACTCTTTTTATCAACCTTCAATGAGATTGTAGTGGAGGAAAATAGGCTTTTCCCAATGCTGTACAGGCTTGTCGAAAAATTTCATCCGGATCAGGTTAGGTATGAAAGGGATAATGTTATGGTTGTTAATTTGCCGGTTAACCGTCCTGAATTTTTGGCTCATTATATGAAAGCGTTTCAGGCTGGCGAACAAAATCCAAAACCTTACAGTGGTGAATTTACGTCCTGTAAGATTGGTGAAAATGTGAATATAGAAGGGAATACTGCTTTGATTGGAAATATTGAATTAAACGGTGAAACAAAATTGGGCCAGAATTTCTGTTGTCGTGGTGATGAGATGGAGGCGGGGGAGAAAGTGGTTATAAATAATTCAGAAATCGGGGAAAATGTGACTCTTCATGCCAGCGGTGATAAGTTGCTGGATGGGGTGTTTGTAGATGATAAATCGGTTATCCATGGTAAAAGTACGCTTGTCTGCAATGATCCAAGGCTGAAACATTTGAATGGAATAGGCAGACATTCCACACTTCATGCAGTTAGAATTGAAAACAGCCAATTAAAACCAGGATCAATTATCCTTGGGGCGTCGGTTAAGGATTGCACGATTGGTAAAAGAAATACGATTATTGGTCATGCGGTTCCGGAAAATGGAAATAAAGGACAAATTAAGATGTCGAATGTGACTACAGGGGAACGAGTGACGATATCTGAAGGTAATACCATTATGGGGACGAACCCATTAAGAGGATTAAGGATTGGTCGTAAAACTATTATCAAGAGAAATAACACGATTGTTGGTGATGGTGAAATTGATGCTCTAAGTCTAATAAAGCCCGATATGAATATCTCGGTAAGAGGAAAGGTGTTTATGGATGTCAGGGAAAAGGGTGATCAGAAACCGTCAATAACAAGCCGAAAAACCAGGCCTGATGAAGCTTTGGCAAAACTGGATGAAATTGAATCCAAGCTGGCGCAGGGGGCACCGGCTGCTGATGTTAATAGCTCTATCGCGGAAGTGCGTGCCATGGTGCGTGAATGGAGTGGTGACAAGGAATGATAATATGGAGTCCGATTTAGCCGGCAAGATGCTGTTTAAAGAAGACTGGACGGCGGAAATTTGATTGTAGTCGGAAACTTGGTTGTAGCAGGAATTCTAAGCGGCCCGTTTTTCGGTTTTGTTTTGTTCGGGGATGGCATTGTCATTCATTGGCTTGATTTGGCTGTTAAAACTAACCCATTTTTCGCCAGCTAGTCTTGATTTTGCGTAAGCATCAGCCATTTTTTGTGATTGATCGCGTACTTTTGAATAATTTTCAATTGCCTCAGTTATTTTTGGATATTTGTTCATGAGATTGCCGGTTTTATACATGATTACTGCGGCTCTTTTTAGTTCGGGGGTTTTATGGCATAGCGCTGAAAATTTGTGGATGGTATCAGGGACATCTTTGCCCAGATAGTTTATTACTGCGGCATGTGCCGCTCCGTGAGCAGCGCTTTTACCTACGGTGATGGCAGCTTCTTTGGCGGCATATTTACCTATGGCCATGGCAGTTTCTTTAACGGCGATTTTACCCGCTTCTCCAACTACAACGCCGGCTCCCAGAGTTTCTATGCCGGTTGCTATTTCGAAAGTGTCAAAGGCCATGCCGGCGACGGCTACTCCTCCATGGATGGCACGGTTAAGCCCTTCCAGTTTTTCGCCGGTAGCGGTTTTCCCCTGATAAGTTTCATAGGCCATTTTCATTGATCCAACAGCCGGGAGGGCGTCCATTCCTTTTGAAAGGTAATTAAAGTTCTTGTTGGAATCGACATCTTTTTCCAGTTGTTCAATATTGATGAGGGCTCCGATTTGGGAAATCATGAATTTTTTTAGTGCAGGATCTTTGATTACTTCGGCATGTTTTATTTCCAGACTGAGGAATTCAGCAAATCTTTTATAGGCTTCCGCATCCATTTTTTTCTCTTTAAGGTCTGCGGTTTCCTGTAGAATGTTCTCTAGACGTGGAGAAAAGCCTTTAAGGTAATTGCGAAGCTCAGGATTTGTTTTGGAAAAAAGTTCAGGGATGGCGTCGTAGACTTCTTTAAAATCTTCTGGTTTTAATTCAGATCCTTCTTTTAATAATATTTTTTCCAGGTTTGATTCTTCATTCTGGACGCTGCTTCTGATAGTTTCGGCTGTTTGGTCCTGTTGTTTAAATTTTTCCTGTTTCCCAGGTTTTTTTCGTGCAGCTTTAACCTTTTCTCTTCCTTTTTCGTAGCCTTCCTTGAGTTCTTCAGCGGATGTAAAGGGACTTTGGATAGTCTCTTTTTTTGAAGGATAGGTTTCTCCGGATAATCCTTCCTGGGGATTGTTGATTTGTGTTTCTTTTTCAGGCATTTTTTATTTTATGATGATTGTTTGTTTACTTTTTTTTCATGTTCTTCAGCTACTTTCAGCCACCACGCCAGTCTCTGTTGATCAATTTCCCTAAATTTTTCCAATTCATCGTGGATCTCTTTTTCAGAAAGTGTTTTGGTTCCTGCTTCCGGGGTTTTGGGGGTGTTTTGTGCGGCTTCAAACCATAATGACAGTTTTTTGGTGTCTGCCTGTCCAGCTTGTACGCTGTCAGAGAGTTCCTGCAGAAGTTTAAGATACTTTGCTTTGGGATCCGTTGGTTCAGATAGCATGTCCGGTTTGTTTTCGTTTAGATTTTGCATGTAATCCTAATTAGAGGTTCTTGACTGTAAATAACGTAAATTTTGTCGGATAAGGGTTTGTTGGAGATCAAGGATGATGGCATTAGTGAAACTTGGTATTACCGCTGCCATTTTCTGTTTTTCTCCGGGTGTATAAAAAGGAGAATTTTGCAGCAAAGTTTCCAGGTCTTTGACGATTTTCTGCCTTTCGGGGTCGTTTTGGCCTGCTACCGGAGTAAGGAATAACTGTGCTTGGGAAAACAGATCTGGCATTACATTTTTTTGCTTAAAGCGTTGAGGTAAATGTCGGTCATAGTATTAACTTCTTTTTCCAAAGAGGCTTTTAATTTAAGCAGATGGGATTCTTCCATGGCAGGTATTAGCAGCAGCCACATGGCCTTTTCCCTTGGCTGCATTGAAGAAAGCTGAATGAAAGGAATGATCTGTTTGATTAAAGCGGCGTTGGCTGTTGAAGAGTCGCCGGTGGTTCCGCTGGCGTGGGTAGCCAGTTGTTCATTGATTTTAACTTGCTGGGCAGATGGTGAGGTTGTTGTTTGGCCGGTTGTTTGAGTGTTGTCTGTAGTCATAGTTTTGATTGGTTAATTTTCGAAAGTTGATGAATGGATATGCCCGTTTAGGCTGCGACGGATTTTAGGGTATCAATTACGCCTTTTCCTCCAAAGACCTTTTCTATTAGTCTGCTGATAACGACTGTGCCGCTAGAAAGGTCTTGGGACATAACGCGGAAAACGTTTATTACGTCATCCGGATCGTAATTTTCTTTTTTGATTTTTTGAACCATGTCTTGGGGCAGTAGTGGCCAATGTTCGACCAGTGTCATGAATTTTTCGCTTTTAACGAAAGGATCAGTAACCTTTTTTAACATAAAGTCTGGAACTAAAAGGGTCAGGGCGAGGATGTTATCAATTTCGTTCTGGAGAGGATGCGCTTCGGGAGCTCTTTTTCTGATGCCTGCCAAATCCATGCCGGCGCTGGCGAGGGTTGTGAGTTTGGAAACGTTGGGGAAGTATCTGGTAAGTACGGAAGAAAAAGCTTCGGTAAAAATGCCGGCCCTTTCTTTTTCGGCATTTTCCTGAGTTTTTTGTGCCTCCTGCTGTTCTTTTCCTCCGAAGCGATTGATGGTGTCCCTGATAATGTTTCCGGTTGGTTCAGGCTGTCCTGGCTTTGTTTCTTCTGGCTTGGTCAGGCCGACGAGCGTGCCCAGTGATTTAATGGTGTTTAGTATTTCCATGATGATTTTTGTTATTAAATTTTAAACAAGAATTAATCTTTAAATTATATAACAAAAACAGTCCTAAATCAATTTTGGTTATTATAGGTTGATAAACAGAATCCAGGAATGAATTTTCAGATCGTCTTTTTCAGCTTTTCGACCAGTTGCGTAAGGAAAGCGATATTGTGATAGGAAAGCAGATGAAGGCCAAGAATCTCTTTTTCTATAACAAGGTGACGAAGATAAGAGCGTGTGAAGTTCTGACAGACGTAGCATTGGCAGCTTTCATCGATTGGTTTTTTGCTGTATTTATTTTCTTCATTGCGCAGGTGTAACTGGCCTTTTTTAGTAAATGCCGTTCCGTGCCTTCCAAGGCGTGTTGGTAAAACGCAATCGAACATATCGACACCTCTTTTGATTGCTTCGGTGATATCTTCTGGCGTGCCGATTCCCATCATGTAGCGGGGTTTGTCTTTGGGAAGGTATGGCATAATGGCATCAACCATAGCCCAGGTTTTTTCCCTCGGCTCGCCGACGGCCAGGCCTCCAATGGCTATACCTGGGGTCTTTAGCGAGGCCATAAATTTGGCCGATTCTATTCTTAAATCTTTGAACATCCCGCCCTGAATAATTGGGAAAAGGGCCTGTTTTTTTTGTCTTGGCTTATGGGCTTTAACGCATTCCAAAACCCAGCGGTGGGTTCTTTCCATGGCTTCCCGTGCGTAGGATTTGGAACATCCGTATGGAGCGCATTCATCGAAGGCCATGATAATATCTGCTCCAAGATCATGTTCTATTTCCATTACTTTTTGGGGAGTGAAAAAGTGCCTGCTTCCGTCAAGAATGGAACGGAATTCAACCCCGTCTTCGCGGATTTTTACCAGATTGTTTTGAGAAGGAATGTATCCTTTTAAGCCGTTTTTGTTTCTTTCTTTAAGGTCTAGTCCAAGGGAAAAAACCTGAAAGCCGCCGGAATCGGTCAGAATAGGGCGATCCCAGTTCATAAATTTATGAAGACCACCCATTTTAGAAATCAGTTTATGTCCCGGACGCAGGTAAAGATGATAGGTGTTGGCTAGTATGATTTGGGAACCTATTTGCTTAAGATCGTCAGGGGACATTGTTTTGACAGATGCATGTGTTCCAACAGGCATAAATACGGGCGTTTTGATTTGGCCGTGAGGGGTACTTAAAACACCTGTACGGGCAGGTGTTTTATTGGAACTTTTAGTGACTTTGAATTCAAACATTGGCCTTTATGACCTATTTCTTCTTTTTAGTAACGGTTTTGGCAGCTGTTTTCTTGGCAGCTGTTTTAGCTGGTTTGTCGGCAGCTTTTTTTGCTGTTTTTTTAGTTTCAGAAGATGTTTCTACTTCTTCAGCTGGAGCTTCTTCGGGAGTGGTGGTTGGTTCTTCGTAATCAAAATTCAGCATCTTGGTCTGTTTGCTGGCGGCCTTTGGAGTTTCTTCGGCTACTTCCGGTTCATTGAAGATTGTATCCAGTTTCTTGTCGATTTTCTTTACTTCTTTTTCCTTGATAGCTTGAGCTTTTTTGACTCTTGCCAGGAACTTGTCTACGCGACCGGCTGTATCAAGAAGTTTTTGATGGCCAGTGTAGAAAGGGTGGCAGGCTGAGCAGACTTCGGTGTGTACATTCTCTTTTGTTGAACCAGCGATGATAATGTTTCCGCATGAGCATACTATTTTGAGGTCGCTGTGATATTTGGGATGAATTTTGGCTTTCATGATTTCTTAATTTAATGGTTGTTTAATTTGTAATTCTTATAGGTAATCGCTGGCGTACTATAATAGAAAACATTTTTTGTGGCAATCTATTTTACGAGTGTTTCCTGTTCAGGCTGTGCCGTTTTGTCCTCAGTTTTGTTCTCTTCTACTTCAATGTCCTCAAAATCCAGTGCGGAAGCGGAAGCTACGGTGTCACCTTCGTTCATTCTCATAAGGTAAACGCCCTGGGTAGCTCGTCCCTGCGAAGGGATATTCTTTAAGGGAAGACGGATGATCTGGCCGTGTTTGCTTATGATAATAAGGTCGCCGGGGGCATTGTCTTCAATAATGTATGCTCCAACAATTTTACCGGTTTTGGCTGTTACGTTGGCGCACTTTACTCCTGTTCCGCCACGGGTCTGGTCGCGGAAATCAGCAATGCGGGTGCATTTGCCGAGGCCATTTTCCATAACCACCAGTAATTCGGTCTTTGCTGGATCTTTGACTATATCCATTGATACGACTTCATCACCAGCTTTCAGCTTGATACCGCGTACGCCCATGGAGTTTCTGCCAGTTGGGCTGATATCGTTTTCACTGAAACGGATTGATTTGCCTTCTTTGGTTACAATCATTACCTGGTCGTTCTTGTTGGCAAGTTTGATCCATTTTAGGTGGTCTCCTTCGCGGAGTTTAATGGCTATCAGGCCGCTCTTACGGACGTTTTTGAAGTCAGCGACAGGGGTTTTTTTGATGGTGCCCTTGGTTGTGCTCATGACCATAAATTCGCCGATCTTTTCCATTCCGCTGGAAAGCATGGCTGTAACGAATTCATTAGGTTGCAGTTGCAAAAGGTTGACAATAGCCTGTCCTTTAGCGGTGCGTGAGCCTACCGGAATGTCATAAACAGGTTGGCGGAAAACACGTCCCAGGTTGGTGAAGAAGAGGATATCATCATGCGTCATTGCTTCGCGGATGATGGCTACTTCATCTTCTTCTTTTGTTGTTGCTCCAATAACTCCTTTACCTCCGCGGTTTTGGGTGCGGAAAGTGGAGGGAGGCATTCTCTTGATGTAATTCTCTTTGGACAGCATTACAATCATTGGTTCGTTGGGGATGGTGTCTTTATTTTCAATTTTTCCGACCCCTTCAGTATGAACTTCGGTTTTGCGTTCATCGGCAAAGCGGGCTTTAACGTCTTTTAGCTCATCTTTGATCAGTTTGATGATTTTCTTGGGATCTTTAAGGATGGCTTCCAGCTCGGCAATAATCTTCATTTTTTCATCATATTCATTATCGATTTTTTTGCGTTCAAGACCGGCCAGTGTTTGCAGTTTCATTTCCAGAATGGCCTTGGACTGGACGTCTGTCAGTTTAAACTTTTTCATCAAGGCGTCATGGGCTTCCTCTTTTGTATCCGATTTTCTAATGGTGTCGATAATGGCATCAATATGATCAAGAGCGATCCTAAGACCTTCCAAAATGTGAGCTCTTTCCTTGTTGATACGAAGTTCGTATTTGGTGCGATTGGTAAGAACAATCTTGCGGTGGTCGATGAAGTAGCTGAGGATCTGTTTAAGGTCAAGAAGTTTTGGCTGCAGTCCTTCTGCCAATGCGATCATGTTGTAGTTAAAGCTTTGCTGCATTGGAGTCAGCTTGAAGAGCTGATTGAGGATCTTTTTGGGGTATGATTCTTTCTTAAGCTCGATGACTATTCTGATTCCTTCACGGTTGGATTCATCACGGACATCGCTGATACCAATAATTTTTTTGTCCCTTACCAGTTCGGCGATTTTGGTAACCAGATCGGCTTTGTTAACCTGGTAGGGGATTTCGTTTACAATAATGACGAAGCGTCCGCCCTTCTTTTCTTCGATGTTGGCTTTTGCTCTCATGACAACGCCACCCCGTCCGGTCAGATAGGCTTGTTTGATTGCTTCCTGATCATAAATAATACCTCCAGTGGGGAAGTCTGGTCCTTTGATAAATTGGAGCAGGTCTTCAACGGAAGCTTCTTCGTTATCGAGCAGATGCTGGATGGCTTCGACTAATTCTCCCAGATTGTGTGGAGGAATGGATGTTGCCATACCTACGGCTATACCTGTAGAGCCGTTAAGCAAGAGCTGGGGGACTTTAGCGGGCAGAACCAGTGGTTCCTTAACGCGTCCGTCGTAGTTATCACCCCAGGGAACAGTTTCTTTTTCAATATCAGCCATTAATTCATCGGTTATTTTGTCCATTTTGGCTTCGGTATAACGCATGGCTGCTGCGTTATCTCCGTCGATGGAGCCAAAGTTTCCCTGTCCTTTTACCAGTGGATAGCGGAGGGCAAAATCCTGTGCCATACGGACCATTGCCTGGTATACAGGAGAGTCGCCGTGGGGATGATATTTACCTAAAACTTCACCAACAACGAAGGCGGATTTTCTGAAGGAACTGCTGAAGCTAAGCCCGAGATCGTGCATGGCGTAAAGAATACGTCTTTGCACTGGTTTTAGGC
>Ga0302253_1001189_pt1 | contig 16722 bp, 11 predicted proteins | sample AAG_RA_Trp_MG_FD_193537 | JGI IMG/M metagenome (GOLD analysis project Ga0302253, IMG submission 193537) | Enriched activated sludge microbial communities from anaerobic digester in WTTP, New Holstein, Wisconsin, United States - AAG_RA_Trp | ecosystem: Engineered > Bioreactor > Anaerobic >...
TTTGCCGGGGAACCGGTCGTGACGACCACGCCGTTTGCATCCGACACCCCGGTATTGGTGATATCGCCGGTCAGGTCGCAGGACTGGCCCTGGGAGGTCAGCGCAAGGTTATTGATGGTCGGCACCGCAGCATCCTTTCCATTGCCGGTCCTGACGGGAAGGACGACGGACACCTGCCGTTTGACCTCGCCGTTCTGGTAATTGACATCGAACGTGATGTTCGTTGCCTGGTGGGCCGTGATAGCGAACGGCACTTCCACAATGCTGTTTGCCGGGATGCTGCTGACAAAGGTCATCGACGGGTTGATGTCCGAGCCGCTGTCGCTTGTCGTGATGAACACGCTCTTGATCTCGCCGTCGCGCGGGTTGACCAGGCTTAAGTTCACGCTCTCTTCGCTGTCAATTGTGAAGGTCTCCGGCTTCCGGGAGATGGCGGCATGGAGGTCTTCCGAATCAACGTCGATTGTCAGAGGGTAGTGGAGGTTCTCATCGGTATCGTCCTTTGTCTCGACCGTGAACAGGGCAAAGTACTTGCCATCCAGCCCGTTTACCTTCACCTGAAAGGTATAGGTGATTGAGTTTCCCGACCCGATGTATGAGAGGGTCTTCCACTGGTCCTCGTTCACCACGCTGACATCGTTGGAAGAAGCAAGCAGGCTCGGGTGGGTGACACCGACCGAGGAGTTCCCGTTGTTGGTGAGCGTGATGCTCACCGTCCCCTTCTCGTATGGATAGAACGTGTTCGGGGTTATCGAGACATTGGATACGTAGACGTAAGACGAACCCCCGGCAGCGGAGTTGGTGTCGGCAGACACCGGTGCTGCCAGTGCAAGGAGCGCGATAACCAGTGACATGCTGGTGACGAGCGCCCGGGACTTTTTCTGATTGTGGCTCTTCATGATCTCTTCCTGTGTGCCATTCATGCCGGTTACGGGGAGTTTCCCTGTACGGATATCCGGCATCGGGAGTTTTTCTTCATCCCGATGCGCCGGGGCCACTTATATTCGCAGCATGGGGACGGGCGAATTATTCACAAAAACCGGAATACCTGAACTTCCCGGTTAACATTATCCGGGCAATCCTGCAATCCCTCACATGTTTTTAATCCCGCGCCGCCCACCTTTACCATAATGTGCGGCATTGCGGGGCAGTACTGTTTCTCTGGCGGGGAGCCGGACCGGGACCTGCTGGAGCGGATGTCCCGGCAGCTTGTCCACCGCGGCCCTGACGGGGAAGGGCTCGGGGTGCAGGGCCCTGTGGGGCTCGTGCACCGCAGGCTTGCCATCATCGATCTCTCGGAGGATGGCCTCCAGCCGATGACCAACGAGGACGGGACGCTCCGGCTGCTGTTCAACGGCGAGATCTACAACTACATCGAGCTCCGGGAGGAACTCCTTAAAAAAGGGCACCGCTTCCGTTCGCACTCCGACACCGAGGTTATCCTTCACGCTTACGAGGAATGGGGCACCGCCTGCCTCCAGCGGTTCAACGGCATGTGGGCGTTTGCCCTCTGGGATGAGAAGACCAGCCAGCTCTTCTGCGCCCGGGACCGGTTCGGCATCAAGCCGTTTTACTACACCACGACAAATGGATCGTTCCTGTTCGCCTCCGAGATCAAGGCCCTCCTCGAGCACCCGGATGCCGGGAAAAGGCCGGATGACGAAATGCTCGGGACCTACCTTGCGTGGGGGGTCCAGGACCATTCCGGCCGGACAATGTTTGACGGCATACTCCAGCTGGAGCCGGCCCATGCCCTGATCGTGACCAGGGACGGGCCGCATACGCCGTACCGGTACTGGGAGCTGGCGGTCAGCACGGCGCTTCATTCCGATACGCCCCGCGAAGAGGAGAACGAACGGTTCCTCGGCCTGCTCCGCGACGCCACCCGCATCCACCTGCGCAGCGACGTTGCAGTCGGAACGTGCCTTTCGGGCGGGATCGACTCCTCGACGCTTGCCGTGCTCATCAACAACCTGATCCGGGACGAGGCCCCGGCAAGCGTCAGCGACCGGCAGAAGACGTTCTCGGTGGTCTTCTCCGACCCGCGGTTCGACGAGAGCAGATATATCGACGAGGTTGTGAAGGCGACGGGCGTTGATTCCCACCGGACCGAACCGGCGCCGGATCAGTTGTGGGAGGATATCGACCGGCTCATATGGGTGCAGGACGAGCCCTTCGGGTCGCTCTCCATCTATGCCCAGTACTGCGTGATGCAGCTTGCGCAGAAGAGCGTCAAGGTCGTGCTGGACGGCCAGGGGGCCGACGAACTCCTCGCGGGGTACCTCGCGTACCAGGCAAGCTATATCCGGGGGCTCGTGCATTCACGCCACTTCAGAGAGGCACTCCGGGAGGCCGCAGGAGCTGCACGGTTCCACCGCGGCTTTTTCAGCTCGGCGCCGAAGCAGGTCCTTGCACGCAGGAGCCGGCGCAATCTCCTGAGAGTGAACGTCCCTCCTGTCGACCGGTATGCCGGCAGCCTCCCGGAGGTGCTCCGGCGCGAGCTCTGTTCCACGAACCTGCCGGCACTCCTCCATTATGAGGACCGGAACGCCATGGCGTTCTCCATCGAGTCCCGGGTACCGTACCTCGATTACCGGTTCGTGGAATACGTCGCGTCCCTCCCGCTCGACCGGAAGATCCATGGCGGCATCACCAAGATTGCCCTGCGCAGCGCGATAAAACGGCTCATACCGGAGAGCATCCGCTGCCGCATGGACAAGATGGGCTTTGTAACTCCCGAAGAGGTCTGGATGAAGGAGACGCTCAGCCCGTTCGTGCTCGCGGTACTCGGCGCTGACAGTTTCCGGAAGCGGCCGTACTGGAACGCGGACGCTGTTCTTGCGGATTACGAAGCATTCCTTGCCGGGAAGTCGGCCTATTCCCCCGAGATCTGGCGGATCGTCTGCACTGAGCTCTGGCTCCGGAAATTCTTTGATGAGCGGGCCGGAGCGGGCGGGACGGATCCCACTGTTATACAGATAAATGATGACGATGGGGGCTGATGCCCCCATACCTCCTTTATGATACGTGCCGCCGCTTCGAAGAACCATTGGTTCATCTCATCCTCACGGTTCTGATGAACCCCTCGGATCCCGTGGGGAGCCAGCCGTGATCAGCGGTCAGGGCTGACCGGAGAAAATTCTCGAAGAGAATTTTCGACTCGCTCCCGCGGCGGCTTTTAATTACCTGTTTTCTGATGCCCTGCTCTTGCCCCGCCGTGGCTTGAAGAATGCTAACGCATTCTTCTCGCGTCTGATCCCGTAGGGATTCGACAAGAGGGATTTTCCAAATCCCTCTGCTGCATTCGTGCAGAATGCAGCATCCCGGAGAGGCCCTGAGGCGGGGAGCGCTCAAATGAATCCATAAGGTTTAACCAGTTTTCATCGTTCCAACGTGAACGAAACATGTTCATGCCCGGTTTTACAAAGGAGAAACCAGGGGATCGAATCCTATAAATGGAGTCCCCGGACAGATTTATGTAATATATTAATCCCGGCAATCGCGTGAAACGATCGGGATACCGGATGCCCTTATGAAATCGATAATTCTTGCAGGCGGCGTCGGGACCCGGCTCTGGCCGCTCTCCCGCGAATATTACCCCAAACAGTTCATCCAGCTCGACGGTCCGTCGCTGTTCCAGCAGACCGTGCAGCGGGCTGCCCGGCTGTCGGCGCCGGATGAGATCTACGTTGTGACAAACGAGATCCACCAGTACCTGGTGAAGAACCAGATCGAGGAACTCGGGCTCGCCATCCCGGAGGACCACCTTCTTGCCGAGCCGGCGGGAAAGAATACGCTGCCGGCGATTGCCTGGGCCATGCAGTGCATCAGGTCGGTCTCCCCCCACGCAACCGCCGTCGTCTTCCCGAGCGACCACCTGCTGGGGGAGGCTGCGCTCGACCAGATCCGTGCCGCCGAACCGCTTGCGAAGAAGTACCTGGTCACGTTCGGGATCCCGCCGGCTTCTCCCCACACGGGCTATGGGTATATCAGACCCGGGAAACGCCTTGCGGCGGGGAACATCGTGGACGAGTTCCGGGAAAAACCCGACGAGAAGACCGCGAAGGTCTACGTGAAGAACGGGTATCTCTGGAACAGCGGTATCTTCCTTCTTTCAACCGGCTGCTTCTTTGCCGAGCTGAAACGGTACCAGCCGGAGCTTTACCGGGCGTTCACGTCAGACACGCCGGTGAATTATCTGGATCTTGAATCGATCTCCATCGATTACGGGCTGCTCGAACACTCGAAAAAGGTCGCGGTCGTAGCCCTCGATGCCCCGTGGAGCGATCTCGGGACCTTCAAGGCGCTGTATGATGTCGAGCGGCACGATCCCGAGGGCAATGTCGGGAAGGCCGAGTTCCTTTCAGCACGCAACAATTTCATCCATGCCCCGGGAAAGCATGTCGGCCTCATCGGGGTCCACGACCTCATCGTTGTCGACACCGCGGACGCGCTGCTCGTCTGCGACACCGCCCATGCCGAGCAGGTGAAGCAGCTGGTCAGCCGGTACAACGAGCAGGACCTGGAGGTGACCAAGTTCCACCGGAAAGTCTACCGCCCGTGGGGCTCGTACACGGTCCTCGAGGATACCCCGTTCTACAAGATCAAGCGGGTGACCGTCAAGCCCCGGCAGAAGCTCTCGCTCCAGCTGCACCACCACCGCTCGGAGCACTGGATCGTTGTGAGCGGTACGGCCGAGGTCGTGCTGAACACCGAGACCCGGCTGCTGCACCAGGGCGAGAGCACGTTTGTCCGCAGCGGGACAAAGCACCGGCTGAAGAATCCCGGCGTGATCCCGCTCGAAGTCATCGAGGTGCAGCTCGGGGAGTACCTCAGGGAAGATGATATCGTCCGGTTCGAGGACGATTATGGAAGGGAGTAAACATATTTTTTGTCGGATTCCCGGATTTTTTTTTAATTTTCACGGCAGCCGGCTGGCCGGAAAATCCGGTCGTGAAAAATTGTGCTTCCCAAAATTTCCGGAAAGAATTTCAGGTTATTTTGAAAAATTTTCGGGAGCCGGCCGGCCTGAAAAGTTTCCGGCCTTTCGATAATCCGAACGGCCGGGGAAGCCCCGGATCGATAAGCCACCGGGCCGTTATACCCTGCAGTAGTCCGACTCAGGAGGACTTTCGCTGTCCAATAGGGTCTATTAGGGCACTTTTTACATCCGGCGTGAAAATCCCAATCGGAGCCCTGTACGGGCCCGGAAAAAGTGAATTCGCAACACTTTTCTGCGAATTCGGCACATTTTCGGGACACCTAAATTGTATGGCAATCGGGGACCAGATCAAAATCGCCCCATAAATGCCCCGATTGCCAAACGGGACCAGATTTGCGAGGTCGGTTCTTTTGCCCGCCCACCCTCTCCTTTACACTCAGGAGGGTTTGTCACGACAGGGGTCACCTGGTCCGGGACGGGGGTCTGCTATGCCCCCGGCCTCTCCGGCCGGCATCGCTTCGGGTTCCGCATCTGCCGGGAAATTTCCGGATTCTTCGGCCGGTATATTTCCCGGCCCCGGGTCCGCGGGAATCTCACCGGACTTTCCGGCCGGCTCTGCTTCCGGCTCCGTGTTTGCCGGGATCTCACCTGATTTTCCGGCTGGCGCAGTCCCCGGCCCCGCATCCGTTGGAATTTCACCGGATTCTTCGGCCGGCATCGCATCCGGCTTCGCGTCAGCGATAATCACGTACGCGTTTCCGAGCGGTGTCGTGACCGCTGGCGATCGCCGCTTTCTGACCGGCCACTGTACCGGCAGCGGCCGGCCGTCGCGGTCGAGTTCCACGAGCGAATCCTCCAGGACCCGGAAGAACCGGAAATTCCCCCGCGGCGAACAGATCCAGAGCTCGCGGGAGATCTGCAATGATCCCGCGATGAGCCGGAGCGCCGCGAGATCCTCCGCAGCCTCAAGCTCCAGCACCTGCCCGGAACACCGGATGTGGCGCACCCTTTTGATCCGTACGTGCACCACAAAACCGGCGCAGTAGATGATCAGCGTTGCAATCATGCCGGGCCGGAACCGTACGAGATCCACCTCGCCCCGCTTCTCCGCGATCCGGATCGCGGACCGGATCGCCTCTTTCGGCTTGCGCCCGCGGGTCATGGATGCAGCTCCGTTTTCCCGGATTCTTCCGGTGCATTCACTCTTCGTGCGTGTGTTTTCATAGGGTCGCTTTCCTTCGAGCCGGCCTGTTCCTTCACCGGTGGTTGGGGCCGGTTTCCGGGCAGGGCCGGGTTTGCCGGATTGTGTTATACTGCGGGATATATACGCTTTGTAGTATGAATGAGGAAATTCATCCCGCCCGCTCCCTTCTCAGCCTGAAAGCGGCCCCGCCCTTCCCGGGCACGAGACCTCCGGGACCGCTCCCGATGAGGTCCTCCCTCCCGGCCCTCTTCAGCCCCTCAGTCACGAGAGCGCGGTTCTTCGGGTCGCGGTACTGCATGAGGGCCCGCTGGATCTTCTTCTCCTCTCCCCGCGGCACGTGCACCGGTTTCATGGTGAACGGGTCAAGGCCGGTGTAATACATGCAGGTCGAGACGCTCATCGGTGTCGGGGTAAAGTCCTGCACCTGCTCGGTGTAGAGGTTATTGTCGCGGATGTAGATGGCGAGGTCGACCATATCGCTGATCGTGCACCCGGGATGGCCGGACATGAAGTACGGGAGGATGTACTGGCGCTTCTTCTTTCCCTGCTGGCGGGCTTCGAACCGTGCCCGGAACCGGTCGAAAACCTCCCTGCCCGGCTTGTTCATGATGCGGGTCACGCCGGGCGAGATATGCTCCGGCGCAACCTTGAGGTGGCCGGAGACATGGTGATCGCAGACCGCATCCAGGTACCCGGAATCATCGGCAAGGGCAAGATCGTAGCGGATACCCGACCCGATAAAAACGTGTTTCACGCCGGGGATCTGCCGGATCCGGGCGAGCAGCCTGCACTGCTCTTCGTGGCTGGTCCGCAGGGTTTTGCACGCGGGGCTGCAGCGCTTGTCCGGGCAGGCGCCGCATTTCTCCCACAGGGCGCAGGAGAGGCCGTACATGTTCGCGGTCGGGCCGCCGATGTCCTGGATAATGCCTTTGAATCCGGGCATCTTGGTCATCCGGGTCACTTCGCGGACGATCGAGTCGCTGCTCCGGCTCTGGACAATCCTGCCCTGGTGATGCGTCAGGGCACAGAACGAACACCCGCCGAAACACCCCCGGTGGCTGGTCACCGAGAACCGGACCGGCTCGAGTGCCGGGACCGGCTTTGTGTACGACGGGTGTTCCCGGCGGCTGAACGGGAGCTCGTAGATCCGGTCCAGCTCTTCCGTTGTGAGCGGGCGGGCGGGGGGATTCTGGATCACGACTGTCTTCGGGTGGGGCTGTGCAACCGCCTTTCCGCGGACCGGGTCCTGCTCATGGTAATGCAGTGCAAAAGCCCGGGCATACGCGGTTTTATCATGTGACACTTCGGCAAATCCCGGGATCTCAACAATCCCTTCGGGACGGGCGCTCCGCCATTCCGCGAGCTCCATCGTGCAACAGGTCCCCCGGATATCCCTGAGAGCCCGTACGTTTTCACCGGCCGCGAGGCGCCGGGCAATTTCCACGACCTGCAGCTCGCCCATTCCAAACACAAGCAGGTCAGCCGGCGCATCGGCAAGAACCGATTGCCGGACCCGGTCCTGCCAGTAATCATAATGGGCAAACCGGCGCAGGCTCGCCTCGATCCCCCCGAGGACAACCGGCACATCGGGGAAGCATTCGTGCACCCGGTTTGCATACACGATCGTTGCACGATCCGGCCGGTGCGGGATCCCGCCCGGAGAGTAAACGTCGTCACTCCGCCGCTTCAGGTTCGGCGTGTAATTGTTCACCATCGAGTCAACATTTCCCGAGGAAATGCCAAAGAACAGGCGGGGTTTTCCGAGCTTCTTAAAATCATCCGCAGTTTGCACGGACGGCTGTGCTATGATCCCGACGGTGAACCCGGCGTCCTGGAGGACCCGGCCGATCAGGGCCGTACCGAACGAGGGGTGATCGACATACGCATCCCCGGTGACGAGGATGATATCGAACTGCCGGATCCCGAGATTCTCCCCTTCTTCGGGCGACATCGGAAGAACACGGGGCTGCCGGGACATATGCAGGAAAAAAGCGCGGACGGGACCGGGGGATCCTATCCGGACGGCCGGCGGGTGAGGTCCCGGATGATCTCGGCAAGGCCGCCGGGGAGATCATCGGAGTTCTCCTCTTTTTCGGAGGCTTGTTCCTTCTTCTTCTTCTCTTCCTCACCGGCTGTCTGCAGCTGCTGCTGCTTTTTGTCTGCAGGTTTTTTCTCGCCCAGCATCGGGAGGTGCATCTGCATCTTCTCATCGAATTCCCGGCGGGCCGTAAGGCCGGTGAACTCCGTGATAACCGCTTCCACGATGAGGTAGGTGACCGCTTTTTCCCGAAGGCAGCCGGTGAGGGCATGACCGGACCTGCCGACCGACCCGTGGAAGTGAATGTGCGGGCCGTCGTCACCCGGGTAGATGGTCCCGAAACCAAAGACCTCCCACCCGCCTTCGAACATGACAAAATGCGGGACCGGGGGGATGACCGGTTCTTCCGGCCCGGTCACCATGCGCCCGTTCATGAGGGCGCCAAGGAACTGGATCGAGCCGGCCTGGATGTTCTTGTCGATAACGAACTGGCGGATCGCGTGCAGCATATCCTCGCCATCGTCGATCCGGACGACAAAGACCCGGCCGATCTGTCCTTCGGTGTACTGCATTGGAACCGGTCCCCGTTCTGGTGTATGATATGGTATGCGCGGATGTATAATTTATATACGTATGATGACGGCAGTTGCCGTTTCCCTCCCCTGAACGGCAGGGTCGCCTGAGGGGCGCGGGGAGAGTTACCTCCCGCCCGCCCCGCCTCCTCCGAACCCGCCACCGCCACCAAAACCTCCTCCGCCTCCAAAGCCTCCGCCACCGGAACTCCCGTGACTCGGGGGCGAGAACGTCGAGAGGGGCATGAAGGCATGGGTCATGCCGATGGCGCCGACCGGGATGCCGGCGTCCGCCACGCGGATGTTGAGGGATTTCATGGCCTGCTCCACCTTGTCCCCGACACCGAGAGCGGTACCGTACACCAGCCAGTCGCCCCACATCACGATATCGGCAGGAGCATATTTCCGAATCATCGCCATGTCAGAGAGGAAGTGCGTGAACGCGTCCCACTCCAGTTTCTCCTGGTAGTGGTCGTCCTTCCAGTGACCAAAGAGGGTGGACGGGGCCGCAAACGCGATCGCGGCCTGGATAATCACGACGCCCCAGAGCAGGACAGCGGGTGACAGGATATACGACTGCATCGGCGCAACAAAGAACAATATCAGGCTGATCGCAAACATCGCGATGCCGGCGAGCCCCAGCGGCAGGATGTGATCCCTTCCGTCAACAATGTACTGCGAGACGAGGGTTGTGTCGACCCTGCTCGTGACATCGGTGAGGGAACGCTGGTATTTCAGCGTTTTCTCCTCGGCAGTCCTGTTCACCTGTGCCTTCTTTGCCAGGGCTTCGATCGAGTCCGTGTCGAGCACGCCGTCATCGGAGACGAGCCGGAGGAACATCATCGTCCTCTGCTCGTACGGGTCGAGGTTTGCATCGGAGATCGTCCTGACGATGACGCCCTTCCCCTCCCCTTTTTCCGTGATGGCAATATTCCTGCGCCGGTGGAGATCCAGCAGGGTTGCGTAGTACCCGTCTTCGTCAAAGTCCTGTGCATCGCCTTTGAAGAGCAGGTTAACCTCCCAGGGTTTGAGGTTCTTCCCGGGGATCGTGCTCAGGAATTCGGGGACCGTGAACTCCTTCTCCCGGCCGTACCGGTTGTAAATGACGATGAGGAGGAGCGGTACGAGGATCACCGCGATCATTGCAAGCAGGTTCAGGAGGTATGCCGCATAGTACGGAAGATTGTACCAGAAAGCTGCTGATTCCGTCTTTCCCTTTACATCGTCAACAGCACTCCGGAATCCCGGGAACCGGCTGAATGCCTCTTTCGATCCCAGGATCTCGACGGCAAGGATCTCGTTGGTCGCAAGGCTGCCGGTGATGACATACGCATCCCCCGTTCTCTCGGTCTTCAGGAGCGGCGGGTAGACATACACCTTATCAATGCCCCGGGCCGGGATGGTGACCTTCACCTGCCGGTAGGGGATGTGCTCCTCCCCGGCCAGCTTCAGGTTCAGGTGGGTCGTCGTGGCATCCTCCTCGAGCGGCGGGTTGATGACATAGGTGTACGCAACCGGATACTGCCCTGCATCGTATTTCAACGGATTGAAGATCCCGACTTCATCGTAATAGGCGAGATCATCGATCGTGCTCTTTGCCGACTCGGTTGCAGACGAGCCGAACAGCGTCACGGTCCCCGAATCGTCCTTGATATAGCCGATCGTGCCGGGGGCGGGAGTCATGGATTTCAGCTGGACGTACGGCTGGTCGCTTGTCCCGGTTGTGGCCGGGGCCTCCCAGACACGGTAGAGCATCCGGTACTCGCCGCTGCTGCCGACATTATACGTGTATTGCTCGGAAAGGCCCCCCGTCTCATCGAGCACCGCCTCATAGGAAGCGACCGTGAGATCGCCTTCAAAGAGCGGGCCGACTGCCGTAACGAGGAGCAGGGCCACAAGGCCGAGCGCAAGCCCGGCCCCGACAACCCAGGTTAACTGACGTTTCTCGCTCACGGGAATTACCCTTCAGAACTCGATCTTCGGGGGCGTCTTGATGGCTTCCTCGAACTCGAGGTACTCGAGCTTGGAAAGACCCATAATCATTGCAACGAAGTTCGAGGGGATGGTCTCCCGCATCGTGTTGAATTCCTGCGAGATGTTGTTGTACGTGTACCGCTGGCGGGCGATCTCGTCCTCGAGGCCCTTGACCGAGTCCATCATGCTCATGACGGTCCCGGAGGTCTTGAGGTCAGGATAGTTCTCGGCAACAGCAAGGAGCCGGCCGAAGATGGAACGGGATTCTGCCTCGACCTTGTTCAGGTCGCCGGGTGACGCCGTGGCAACGCTCGCCCGCATGGCGGTGACCCTCTCAAGGGTTTCCTTCTCGAACTTTGCATAGCTCTTGACCGAGCCGAGGAGCTGCTCGATCATGTCGAGCCGCTTCTTCATGGCAACCCGGATCTGGCCGAGCGTTGCTTCCGAGGAGTTCTTCAGGCTGATGAACCGGTTGTAGATGCCGATCGCCCACAGGACCAGCACGACAACGACTATGGCTACAATGCCGAGGATAATCCATTCGATCATGGTTCTCACATTATGATGATCGTTTCATCAGATAAGGTGATTGGGGGCCCGGGTGTAATCCCGGGATACTGACGCTGCCCGGAACCTTATGGGTATCCTGAAAAGAATCCGTCGAACGTGTCAAGGACGTACCGGATCTTCCCGTCCGTCAGCCCGGGGTAGACGCCAATCCAGAACAGGTTGTTCATGACAAGGTCGGTGTTTTCAAGCGTTCCGGCCGTCCGGTATTTCATATCTGCGTAGGCCGGCTGCTTGAGCAGGTTCCCGCCAAAGAGCATCCGTGTGGCTATCCGCCGGTCCTCGAGATACCTGACAATATCCTCGCGGGTAAAGGGTGCGGACGGGCGGACCATGATGGGAAGGCCGAACCAGCTGGGATCCGCGTGCGGGGTTGCATGCGGGAGGAGGAGGAATTGTTCGAATTTTTTCAGGCCGGCGGAAAGGGCCCGGAAGTTGTTCTTCCGCGCTTCGATGAATCCCGGCAGTTTCTTCAGCTGCTCGACGCCGATTGCCGCCTGCATGTCCGTGACCTTGAGGTTGTACCCGATGTGGGAATAGATGTACTTGTGGTCGTACCCGTGCGGGAGGCCGCCAAGCTGCCAGTCGAACCGTTTTTTGCACGAGTTATCGCAGCCCGGGTCGCACCAGCAGTCCCTGCCCCAGTCGCGGAACGATGCGATGATCTTTTTCAGGCGCGGATCATCGGTGCACACAGCCCCTCCCTCGCCCATCGTGATATGGTGGGCCGGGTAGAAACTGAAGGTGGAAATATCGGAGAACGTTCCCGTGAATTTTCCCCGGTACCGGGACCCGAGGGCATCGCAGTTGTCCTCGATGAACCAGAGTTCGTGCTTTTTTACTGCCTTCCCGATGGTATCGAGGTCGGCAGGATTGCCAAGGGTGTGCGGGATCATGATGGCTTTTGTCCGGTCCGAGATCGCGCCTTCAATCCGGTCGGCCATGATGTTGTAGGTCCCCTGTTCGACATCCACGAATACCGGCACGAGGCTGTTCTGGAGGATCGGGTTCAGGGTCGTGGGAAAACCGCAGGCCATGGTGATGACCTCGTCGCCGGGTTTCAGCCTCTCTTCGCCAAGCGTGGGCGAGGTGAGGGCTGAAAGTGCAAGGAGGTTTGCAGAGGAGCCGGAGTTTGTCAGGAGGGCAAATTTTACGCCAAGAAACGCCGCAAACTCCCGCTCGAACCGTTCAGCGTACCGGCCGGTCGTGAGCCAGAAATCGAGGGACGAATCGACGAGGCTGACCAGTTCGTTCTCATCGTACACCCGGCCGGCATACTGCACCGGCGTGGTACCAGGGATGAATTCCTCCCGGGCTTTCGCAGCGTAAAAGGCTTTCACGAGCCCGGAAATTTCCTCCCGGATCTCTTTTTCGGTCTTCATGGGGTATCTGGCTCCGGTAACATAGCGACAATCATGTTCTCCCGCAGTTCTTTCCGGTCGAGCAGGGGTTCCTGGTCCTCGACCGGCCTGTTCACGGCAAGTTTCGGCCGGACCCTCGCATCCTCGTCAAGGACAACTTCGAGGAATCCCGGCTTCATGTCAGAAAACAGGTACTGCAGGGCGGCGGGTATCTCGTCGTTGCGCGTTATCTTCCGGGCAGGGATTTTATACGCCGAGACAACTGCCTGGAAATCCGGGTTGCTGTACCCGATCCCCGACGACTGGAACCTGCAGTTGAGGTACTGCTCCTGGAACTGCCGGATCATGCCGTACCCGCCGTTATTCAGGACAATGACCTTGACCGGGCACTGGTGGTGGTACAGGGTCTGGAGTTCCTGGATGTTCAGCTGGAACCCCCCGTCGCCGGCGATCGCCACAATGGGTTTCCCCGGCTGGGCAAAGGAGGCGCCGATGGCCATGGGCAGCGCTGATCCGATGGAGGCCATGCCTCCCTCGGTCAGGAACCGCTGGGTTTCCGTAATCGCCAGGCTCTGGGCGGCCCACATCTGGATCTGGCCGACATCAACGCAGACAATCGAGTCTGCAGGAAGTTGTCCTGAGAGGGTATGGAAAAAGGAATTCGGGTCAATGGCCGGTTTATCCGGGCGGGTGTAATCGGGGTATTTCTCCCGGTATCCGCCGATACGGCGGCGCCAGCCCGAGAAGTCCGGCAGGGGGTCATTCATCCCTCCATGACTGTTCATCGCTTCAAGGAATTGCCGGATATCCGACTGCACCGGGATCCAGGCGTGGATCTTGTTTCCCAGTTCCCGGGAATCGATGTCCACGTGCACAATCTTCGCACCCCGCGCGAATGTCTCCGGCCGGGTCCCGGTCTGACGGGTATCGAACCGCGTACCGAGCGCCAGGATAAAATCGGCATTCGCAACGGCCAGGTTCGCGTACCGGTTCCCGTAGGTCCCGATCATGCCGGAGAACAGGGAATCGTCATGGGGGAATGCATCCAGTCCCATGAGGGACGAGACAACGGGAATCCCCGTTGCCCGGGCAAACCGGGCGAGATCGGCGCAGGCGCCCGATGCCCGGACACCCCCGCCGGCAAGGATCACCGGCCGCTCAGAGGATCGGATCTGCGCATGGATTTTTTTCAGGGTAGCGGCAGGGATTCTTTTTCCTGCCCCCATCCCTTTTTTCACGAAGGGTTCCAGACCATCGACATCGACAGCGGCCCGCTGGATATTCAGGGGGATATCGATCAACACGGGTCCTGGCCGACCGGTCCTTGCACAATCGAACGATCCTTCAAGAACCCTGCGGATGGCCTTCTCGTCATCCACGAGATGCGATTCCTTCACGATCGGCCTTACGATGGAGACGATATCGGTCTCCTGAAAGCCGATCTGCCGGACCGGCTTTTTGAACTTGTATTCGTAGGTATTGACCTGGCCGGTGATGAACAGGCACGGCACCGAATCGAAATAACAGCTCCCGATGCCGGTGATGAGGTTCGTTGCCCCGGGGCCGCTCGTTGCCATCGCCACCCCGATGTTGCCGCCTGCACGGGCATACCCTTCCGCTGCAATCGCGGCTGCCATCTCGTGGTGCATCGAGACCGTGGTGATATCCGTGCGGCCGTACAGCGAATCGAGCAGGTGGGATATCGCGCCGCCGCAGATCTCGAAGATATGGGTAACTCCCTGGGCTGCAAGGGAATCAATCACGTAATCTGATACTTTCACCGGGTAACACTCCTGGTTATGTTCGGTACAGGTGCTGGTTGTTTAAAAACCAGTCAACGGTCTTTCTCAGTCCGGTCTCCAGATCATATTTCGGGGCCCAGTTCAAAGATGTTGATGTCTTTGACATGTCCGCCTGCCAGACCTCCGGCTCGTTTGGCCACCGCCGGGGCATGCCGGCAACGGCTTTCAGCGGTTTTCCCGTGATCCGGATGACGGTATCGACAACATCTCCCACACTGTGCTGGACACCGGTGCCGGCATTGAAAATATCCCCTGGGGAAATCCTGACCTCCGTCAGGCGCCTGTACAGGTCGACAACATCGTCGATGTAGATAAAGTCCCGGACAAAGCCGCGGGAGGTTATCTCCGGGTCTTTCCCCTGCAGGCAGGAGAGGATGACCGACGGGACCAGCCGGGAGCGGTCCTCATAGTCCCCGTATGGCGAGAAGAGGCGGAGGGTGACGATCGGGAGGTTCGCGTTCTGCGCAACCGCCTGGCAGTAGTGGGTGCACGCCGCCTTGGAGATCCCGTAATTATTCACGGGTCTGAGGCAGTCGGTCTCTTTCATGGGAAGGGATTTGATGCCGTACTCGGACGATGTGCCGGTATTAACGAAAAGATCGAAGCCGGCCTCTTTGCACGCATTGACAAGGTTTACGGTACCGAAAAAATTCGATTCCATGATCTGCCGGAAATTGTCCTCCCGGGGACTTCCCCCGTAGGTTGCGAGGTGGAAGACAATGTCGGGACTGATCTCACGGACGGTCTTTCTCACGCTGTCAGCATCGGACAGGTCCGGCGTATGCCGCCCGACATCGGCAGCAATATCGCTGATCCGCCAGAGATTTGAGGTCGTGCGGGCAATGATATGCAGGTCGGCACCGGATGTCCGCAGGCCCCGGAGCAGGCTGGAACCCACAAATCCGGTAGCGCCGGTGACAAGAACGGTCTTTTTCGCAAGCGAACTCATGCTACTCCTCCCCTGTCCGTGTCAATCCCTCATCCTCCCGTGCTCCCGTGTCCGACCAATCCGTTTTTTTGTTCCGGCAGGAATCGGGATTCGGATGGCCCCCTCATCTAGCGGGGGGCCTGCCCGAACCCGATCTCGCTGTTGACAATATAATTCGGCCGTTGCTTGACTTCGTCATAAATCCGTTCGATATAGGTCCCCATGATCCCGAACATCAGGAATATCATGCCGAAACAGAACAGGATCACAAGCATCAGGGTGGTAAACCCCGGCACTTCCCGCCCGAACGCCAGGTACAGGTAAATCTCGACAAGCGCCACAATAAAGGTCAGGATCGAGAACAAAAAACCCATGAACGTCGCGATCTTCAGCGGGAAGTAGGAGAAGGAGAAGATGCCATTCATGGCGGTATTCCAGACGGTCCTGAAATCCGCCTTCGATTCCCCGGCAAACCGCGGCTGCCGCTCGAATGGGATCCCGAGCTGCCTGAATCCCGTCCACACCACGAGTCCGCGGAGGAAGATGTTCTTTTCCTTGATGGAATTGATGATGGTGTAGACCTTCCGGTCCACCAGCCGGAAATCGCTCGCGTTCTCGGGGATCATGTGGTTGCTCAGCCTGAAGATGATCATGTAGGCGAGCCGTGAAAGGACCCGGCGGACAAATCCCACGCCTTCGCGCTTCTGGATAACGCCGTAGATGATCTCGTACCCGTTCTCCCATTCCCTGATGAACCGGGGGATCAGTTCGGGAGGATCCTGCAGGTCGGCGTTCATGATCACCGCTGCATCGCCGCGGGCGTACGAAAGCCCGGCGGTTATGCCACCGTCACAGCCGAAGTTCCGGGACAACTGGACGATCTTGAACCGCGGATCCTCGTGATGGATGGCGATGAGCTTTTCAAAGGTGGCGTCACAGGACCCGTTCTCGACGATGATGACCTCGAAATCATAGTCCGGGCAGGTCTTCATCATGTCCTGCAGCCGGGTCTTCAGTTCGGCGAGCACCGATTCCTCGTTGTAGGCGGGAATCACGATGCTGATCAGTTTTTTCATGGGGTCTCCGGGAGCCGGTGCTGCTCGAGGAACCGGGTGTACCAGTCTATGGTCTCCTTCAGGCCGGTCCCGAGCGGGAACTGAGATTTCCAGTTCAGCATCTTCTTTGCCTTTTTTGCCGACAGGTACTGATCCTGGATCTCGTTGGTTGCCCTGTTCTGGATCTCAGGCTCGAGATCGCTTCCCATCAGATCGATGACCTTCTGCACGATCTCGAGCACCGAATACGGGGTTTCGGTGCTGAAATTGAACGCTTCC